>JGI1027J12803_100210725_pt1 | contig 11852 bp, 9 predicted proteins | sample IowNatreferecore_FD_12803 | JGI IMG/M metagenome (IMG submission 12803) | reverse complement strand
CGCCGGCAGCATCGGCTCCAACAGAGTGCTCATTCAGGCGGCCAAAAGCGAACGGTTGCGATAGGTTCCGCTGACACAATCGTAGCCGCGCCGGCGGGAGGGAGCCGCCTGTTTGGAGCCGATTGATCCGAGGATTAGAGAAACTCCGTTTGGTGGGAGACCATTCACAGAATAGCTCCCAACTTGTGGAGGTTTGGCGAGGCCTGAGCGGCTGTCTCTCAACTTTCGGGCTAGCTAGCCGATAAACAGATATGACCAAGAGGCAATGTTGTCCATGAAGGATTCTCCGTCTGATTCCGTCTCACTTACTGATTCCCTACCAAGGGAAGCGTCACCAGAGGCAGTCGGATTAGTTTCGAGTTCGAGCGTCGCTGTGGATGATAGCAGGGGATCGGATCCAGCTGGACATTCAGTAGGTGACCCCGCGCTCCACGAGTTGAAGAAGAAAACCGCTCATGGAGCTCTGTTGTCCATTTGCGGCCAAGCTGCAAATTTTGTTCTGCGTACCGGCTCGATGGTAGTTCTCGCTCGACTGTTGACGCCGGCGGACTTTGGTCTAATTGGCATGGCGACCGCGTGCACGGGGTTCGTATCGCTGTTCCAGGATGCCGGACTATCCATGGCAACGATTCAACGAGCATCAACGACCCGGGCACAGACTTCGACGCTTTTTTGGATCAATCTTGCGGTGGGAGCAATACTAGCCGCACTTTGCGGGGCCGTATCCCCGATTGTTGCATCCTTCTATCACGAACCCCGCCTTTTATGGGTGATGGTAGCGATTGGGGCGGGTTTCGTTTTCAGTGGAGCCGGAGCGCAGCATAGAGCAATGCTCCTACGCCAGATGCGGTTTGCGACCTTAATCACTATTGACATTATCTCGCTTCTTTCGGGGATCGTGTTGGGTATTAGTCTGGCGGTTGCCGGACAGGGGTATTGGGCGCTGGTAGGAACGGCTGTCTTTCCGGTTGTGGTGAGCATGATCGGCTCTTGGATCGCCGGTGGATGGATACCTGGCCCGCCGCGCCGGGGAGCCGGGGTCCGGTCTATGCTTACCTACGGTGGCGGAGTAACGTTGAACAACGTCGTCGTTTATATTGCTTACAACGCTGACAAAGTGTTGATTGGCCGATTCTTGGGCGCAGAAACTTTAGGTATTTATGGCCGGGCGTATCAACTCGTCAATCTGCCGACCGCGAATCTTAGCAATTCCATTGGCACCGTCGCGATTCCCGCATTATCGCGTCTGCAAAGTGAACCCGTTCGCCTGAGAAGTTATTTTCTGAGGGGCTACGGTCTCTTTTTGTCGTTGGTAATGCCAATCACGGCAGCATGCGCGCTGTTTTCGGAAGACATCGTCAGACTCTTCCTCGGAGCGCAGTGGGGTGCGACCGTACCGGTGTTCAGGTTGCTGGCGCCCACGATCTTGACCTTCTCGGTAATCAATCCGATGGGCTGGCTCATGCTAGCTTCCGGCCAGGTGGGCCGAGGTCTCAAGATCGCGAGCATGATCGCTCCCGTAGTGATCCTCGGCTACGCAGCCGGCTTGGGAAATGGCCCGAATGGCGTTGCCGCCGGATTCTCGATCGCCACCGTACTGTTGCTGGTACCGGTGATGTTTTGGGCAACACACCGCGCACCGGTCAGCGCCCTGGATACGCTCAAAGTAGCCATGCGCCCTCTCTTGTCCGCTTTGATCGGTTCTGCCGTCGCGCTGGCCTGCTGGGGTTTGATTCGGACCCTGGATTCGCCTCTCCTCAGGCTGATCGCCGCCAACACCATTTTATTTGGTGTCTATGGCATCGTGCTGTTGTTCGTCATGGATCAAAAGGATGTATATTTTAACCTCCTCCGTGATATCGGCATTTGGCCCTTCGCCGGTCGGCGCAATCGGTCGGAGTCGAAGGTTCGCGGAATACCCGAGCCACAGGTGAACGAATAATGAAAAGCACACAATTTAACGTGGGCGATTGGATTAGGGTTCGGAGCAAAGAAGAGATTCTGAAGACGCTCGATGGGAATGGGCAACTCGACGGCCTGCCGTTTATGCCACAGATGTTTCAGTACTGCGGCCACCGGTTGAAGGTCTATAAGCGTGCGCATAAAACCTGCGATACGATCACAGGAAACTACAAAAGCCGAAGGATGAGTTATGCGGTTCACCTGGAGGGTGTTCGCTGCGACGGCCAGGCCTATGGCGGTTGTCAGGCCGACTGTCTGATCTTTTGGAAAGAGGCTTGGCTGAAGCGGGCAGACGAACCAGCTGTTTCCGAAGATCCACGGGAAAGCCGAGGAGGCACTTCTGGATGCTCCGAAGAGGATGTCTGGGCAGGGACGAAGACACCGGAAACACAGAACGCCGCGGACCCGACTTATGTATGCCAAGTAACTCAATTGCTCGCCGCAACCCACCCGCTCTCCTCGTTCGATCTTAGGCAATACGCTGAGGATCTGGCCTCGGGAAATGTTGGAGTTCGTCAGATGGTCTGCGGTTTCATCTATATTGGATATCGCAGCCTGGTGAACGCGGGTATCGGTTTGGGACGTCCGCTCCGCTGGCTCTACGACAGCTTTCAGAGGCTACGTGGTGGTGTGCCCTATCCGCGAAAACGGGGGAAGATTCCGCTTGGTGCGAAAACTCCCAATGTGGTTCTCCGCCTTCAACCGGGAGAATTGGTCCGGGTCAAAAGTCACGACGAGATTTTGGCCACGCTGGATGCGGGCAACAGAAACCGAGGCTTAGTCTTCGACGCGGAAATGGTGCCTTTCTGTGGACGCACTTTTCGCGTATTAAAGCGGGTGACGAGGATTCTCGACGAGAAGACCGGCAGAGTTACTGAGTTCAAGAACCCCAGCATCATGTTGGAAGGAGTGGTTTGCGAAGCAAGATACAGCGAGTGTCGGCTTTTTTGTCCACGGAGCATTCCTTCATACTGGCGTGAAATCTGGCTGGAACGGGTTTCGGTTGCAGATGTGCTCAACAAAGACATCAGCGGTTCCCAATCCCCGGCGGAACGCTCGGCATTGAGATGAGAGACGACAAAAATAGCTTAAGCAAAAAGACTACCATGCGTGTTTTGGTAACTGGAACAGAAGGATATCTCGGTTCGCTGTTGGCGCCGGAGCTGCTCCGGCAAGGATTCGAAGTTCTCGGTCTTGATACCGGTTACTACAAAGACCGAATGCTTTATCGTAACGGTGAAACCGCGCCGGTGACTCTGGCGAAAGACCTTCGCCAGGTTGAGGCCGAGGACCTCAGTGGAATAGACGCCATAGTCCATATGGCCGAGCTCTCCAACGATCCGGCCGGCCAGCTCGCACCGCATATCACCTACGAGATCAACCATAAGGGATCGGTGCGCCTCGCGGAATTGGCGAAACGCGCCGGGGTAGGACGATTCGTGTATATGTCTTCTTGCAGTGTATACGGCGTTGCGGAGAAAGATTTCGTCGACGAAGAATCATCGGTTAATCCGCAAACTGCCTACGCCGAATGTAAGACGCTGGTCGAACGGGACGTACGCGCCCTGGCTGATGAGCGGTTTTCGCCGACCTTTATGCGAAATGCGACCGCCTATGGCGCATCACCGAGGATGCGATTTGACATAGTACTGAATAATCTCGCAGGACTCGCCTGGACTACCCAGGAGATTCGTATGACCAGCGATGGGACGCCTTGGCGACCGATCGTCCACGGCTTGGATATCGCCCGGGCGATCATCGCTGTCTTGCAAGCGCCGCTCGACGCTGTCCACAACCAGATCTTCAACGTCGGCGATACCACCCACAACTATCGGGTAAAGCAAATTGCCGAGATCGTCGCTGAGACCTTTCCCGGCTGCAAATTGGTGTTTGGCGATTCTGGCTCGGATAACCGCAGCTACCGAGTGTCATTCGATAAGATTCGGAAGCATCTGCCCGATTTCAAATGTGCCTGGGACGCTCAACGGGGTGCCCGCCAGCTTTACGAGCTTTTTCGGCGGATCGACATGACGCCCGACGTCTTCCAATGCCGAACGTTTACGCGGTTGAAACAGCTAGAGTACCTGATCCGAACTCAGCAGATCGATAGCAACTTTTTCTGGAGGGAGTGATACGCTCGGTGCTCCAAGTTCACCGAGCCATCTGTCGGTTTTTACTCGTACTGCCTTAACTAACACGTCATTCGGACGAAAGTCACAGTAACGCCCTAGTATCAGTATAACGGAGTAAGATGATATTTACCGAAACAAAGCTTAAAGGAGCCTTCCTCATCGATCTCGAACGTCGGGAGGATTCACGAGGTTTTTTTGCTCGTGCCTTTTGCCAAAAGGAGTTTGCCGCGCACGGGTTGAGACCGAGCATTGCGCAAGGCAACGTCGCGTTTAACATTAAAAAAGGGACTCTGCGAGGAATGCATTTTCAATTCCCACCGGCGGCCGAGACGAAGCTGGTGCGTTGCACCCGCGGGGCAATCCTTGATATCATTGTCGATTTGCGGCCGGAGAGTGTGACTTATCTGCAACACATTTCGGTGGAATTGAATGAGGACAACCAGCGATCGCTTTATGTGCCGGAGCGCTTTGCCCACGGGTATCAAGTGCTTCGGGATAGCACGGATACCAGCTACCAAGTTGGCGAGTTCTATACGCCGAGCGCTGAAAGTGGACTGCTGCATAACGACCCAAAGCTAAACCTGGAGTGGCCGCTTCCGGTTACGGTGATCTCGGAGAAAGATCAGAAGTTTGCTCTTCTCGAAGAAATAGAGCCGGAACTGAAACGGCGTATGACAATCTGAATCTCGATTCAATTACCAGACAATTAATTTGGAGCTCCGGCGAGTGATCGCCGGGATAGACCCCAGCAACTGAGCTTCATAATCATTACCAATGATCATCGTCGACAATCTACTTAAGGCCCGGGAAGCGGCAGGAAAGCCCATTCGAGTTGGAATGCTAGGCGCCGGCTTCATGGGACAAGGACTTACCAACCAGATTACCAACAGCGTGCCCGGCATGCGTATGGTCGCCATATATAGCCGTAAGGTTCCGCGGGGCTTGCAAGCTTTCCGTTATTCGGGATTAGCGGAGCCAGTTCCAGCTTCTAACCAAGCAGCGTTGGACGGCGCTATCGCGGCCGGCAAACCGGTTGTGACTGACGACGCATTTCTGTTGGCGCGATCGGAGCATATTGATCTCCTGGTGGACGTGACCGGTTCCGTTGAGTTCGGCGCCCGGGTGGTGCTCGAAGCATTAAAGCATAAGAAGGATGTTGTGCTGATGAATGCCGAAATTGATGCAACGATCGGCCCAATCCTGCAGACATATGCGGCAAAAAACGAGGTGATTCTCTCGGCCTGTGAGGGCGATGAACCGGGTTTGCAGATCAACCTTTATCGCTGGGTCAAAGGCCTCGGCCTGACGCCCCGGGTGATCGGAAACGTCAAAGGACTTCAGGATCCATACCGAAACCCAACTACTCAAAAGGGGTTCGCCGAGAAATGGGACCAGAATCCGGCAATGGTTACCAGCTTTGCCGATGGCTCCAAAATCAGTTTCGAGCAGGCCATCGTTGCTAACGCCACCGGCTTTGTTGTCAAGTCGCGGGGCATGTCGCGTGGCCTGGAGTATCGCGATGACGTGATGAAGATAGGAAAGCTTTACTCCATAGACGAAGTGCGCCGACTGGGAGGCATCGTCGACTATGTGGTAGGCACTCCGTTCACGAAAATCTACTGCCTGGCTGAGCATCCAGATCCAAAGCAGCAACATTATCTCAATCTTTATAAGATGGGCGACGGTCCCTTGTACTCATTTTTCCTGCCCTATCACCTTGTTCACTTTGAGGTTCCTAACGCGATCGCTCGCGTCGCGTTACTCCGCGATTCGGTCGCCAAGCCGCTGGCCGGCCCGGTAGTGGAAGTGTGCGCCGTGGCCAAACGCGATCTCCAAGTAGACGAAACTCTCGACGATTACGGAATGTATATGACCTACGGTGAAGCGGTAAACGCCGACGAAATGTGCGACCGACGTTATCTGCCAGAAGGTCTAGTGGAGGGGTGTAAACTAAAGCGGCCGGTTAAAAAAGACGAAGTCATCACTTACAATGACATCGAACTCCCGAACGATAGGGTGGCAGACCGGTTGCGGGCCGAGCAATACCGTCATTTTCGAGGTGAGACCTGGCTGGAGGAGATCGTAAGCAAGCATTCCTGACATCGGCTTCTCAACCCGCGAAATGTTGACGGCGTGCTCCGCTGATTTGAGCGGGCTGGCCAAGAGTCCGGCGAGAAAGAAATCCTGATAAGAGAAATGATTGAAGGAAACGGAGAAGTAAGTTTGTGAAAGTAGTTCTTTTCTGTGGCGGATTGGGCATGCGAATCCGGGAATATTCCGAGAATGTTCCCAAGCCGATGGTACCGATCGGGTATCGCCCGATACTATGGCACGTCATGAAGTACTATGCTCACTACGGCCACAAAGATTTCATTCTTTGCTTGGGATACAAAGCCGATGTGATCAAACGGTATTTTCTAGAGTATGACGAATGTGTTACCAACGACTTCGTTCTTTCCGGGGGTGGGAAGAACGTCCAGTTGTTAAATCAGGATATCCACGACTGGCGGATCACGTTTATGGATACCGGGCTCACGTCTAACATCGGGCAGCGGATGAAGGCAGTAGAGCAGTTAATCGGCGATGACGAGGTGTTCCTGGCCAATTACACCGATGGTCTCGCGAATGTTTCCATGGACGAGGTCATCGCGAAATTAAAGGACAGCGGCAAAACTGCCTTGTTTGTTAGCGTGATGCCCAAAGCGAGTTTCCATTTTATCGAAGCCGATGAAAATGGGATCGTTGGGAGTATCGAACACATCCGAAAATCCGGGGCCCGAATAAACGGCGGCTTTTTCGTGTTTCGGCGCGAAATATTTCAGTATCTGAAAGAGGGCGAAGAATTGGTGGAAGAGCCGTTTCGCCGCCTGATTGCCGAAAGACAACTGATTAGTTTTCGGCATGACGGCTTTTGGGCTTGTATGGACACTTATAAAGAACGCCAGGAGCTGGAAGATATCTTCGCGCGAGAAAAGGCTCCCTGGGCAGTTTGGAATGGGGCGTCTAAGTAAAACCAGCAAATCGAATGATCACGGAGAGTTACCGGTGGGCTACCGCCTTCGCCAGCAAGCGTAAGTATGCAAGAGTTTGACTGCATCGTCGTCGGTGGAGGTATTCTGGGTCTATCGGTAGCTTGGACGCTCCTGGAAAGAAATCCCGATTGCCGGGTTGCTGTTCTGGAAAAAGAGGAAACCTGGGCTCAGCATCAAACTGGCCGGAACAGCGGAGTCATTCACTCCGGGATTTACTACAAACCGGGAAGCCTCAAGGCAAAATTATGTCGCGAAGGAAACCGGCGGCTGCTGGAGTTTTGCCAGGAACACGATATCCGCTATGAGGTCTGCGGCAAAGTGATCGTAGCAACCACCGCCTCCGAGATTCCTCTCCTGGAGAATCTCTACACACGAGGTATCGCCAACGGGCTGACAATCAAAAAACTGAGTGCGTCGGAAGTGAAGGAGATCGAGCCACACGTTCGCTGCCTCGCGGGAATTCAGGTACGGTCCACCGGGATTGTTGACTTCAGTAGCGTCTGCCACAAGCTGGCTGAGCTCATTCAAATCCGCGGAGGTGATTTGCGATTGGGCACCAAAGTTTTGGGATTTCCGCCGAATGGCCGCCGAGCAGTTCTAGAAACATCACGCGGCACGATGGCGGGCCGGTGCATTGTCAATTGCGCTGGTTTGCATAGCGATCGCGTGGCCAGGTTAAATGGAGCGCAGCCGGGCGCGCGGATCGTGCCGTTTCGAGGCGAGTATTACGAGCTGAAGCCGGAGCGCCGTTCATTGGTAAAGAACCTGATCTATCCGGTGCCCGATCCGCAATTCCCTTTTCTAGGGGTTCATTTTACCCGCATGATCGATGGTAGTGTCCATGCCGGGCCAAACGCTGTACTAAGCCTCAAGCGAGAAGGATACCAGCGGACCTCGTTTGATTGGCGAGATTTCTGGGAGACAATAACTTATGTTGGGTTCTGGCGTCTTGCCGCGAAGCATGCGAGATCGGGACTGGAAGAAGTCCATCGCTCTTTCAGCAAAGGCGCTTTTGTACGCAGTTTGCAGAGGCTGATACCGGAGGTTCAGGCGGAGGACCTCGTTCCCGGAGGAGCAGGCGTACGGGCCCAGGCGCTACGCCCAGATGGGGGTTTGGTCGACGACTTCCTAATCGTTAGCACTCCCCATGCGATCCATGTGTGCAACGCGCCTTCCCCGGCTGCCACCGCGTCGCTCGAAATCGGACGAGTAATCGCAGAGCAGATTCCGGAGCTTTCCGCGATAGCACCAAAAATTCCCTAGATCGCTGAAGTCCCTGCACGGGCAGTCTCACAGCACAAGAACGGCGGCGATCTCGCCGGACAGTCGAGCCAGGTGAACAACTGCGGCTAAAGACGGAGCGAATTATACCGCAAATAGATGAAGAGTATGGTTACGAAAATCCCTCTCCGCCTTGGACTTTACCTGGGCAGTAGCCAGTATTCGACCTTTCCGGCGGCTGATGGCGCGAATGGGATCTCTCCCGAAGTACTGGATGGAGAGGACTGGGTGTGTTTGTTGGCCAGAATATGATAAGGCAGATTTCTCTGGGGGCGGTGAATCGCGTCCTGTTGCTAGGCGCACACTCGGACGACATCGAAATCGGTGCTGGCGGCACTTTGCTGAAGCTGTCCGAACAGCCTAATGACTTGGAAATCTATTGGGTGGTTTTCAGCGCCCCGGGATTGCGCGCCGACGAGGCGCGCTCGAGTGCGAATGAATTCATGAAGGGCGTTGTCCGCAAACAGGTCAAGATCGGATCGTTTCGAGAAAGTTATTTCCCCAGCGAGTGGCCATTGATCAAGGAGTGGTTCGAGGAGATCAAAGCCACCTTCGTTCCCGATGTTGTCTTTACTCATTACCGGGACGATCGCCATCAGGATCATCGGGTATTGTCAGATTTAGCCTGGAACACCTTCAGAAATCATCTGATCCTTGAGTACGAAATTCTCAAATACGATGGCGACCTCGGTCAGCCGAACCTGTTCGTCCCTCTCTCCGAGCAACTCTGTGATCGCAAGATCGAGTTGCTGATGCAGCATTTCAAGACTCAGTCGACCAAGCACTGGTTTACCGGCGACACCTTCCACGCCATGCATCGGATCCGCGGAATTGAATGTGCTTCGCCCACTGGTCGCGCGGAAGCCTTCTATTGCCGCAAAATGGTCCTGGACTCGCTATGACCTCCTACGGCATCCGGCGAAAGGCTAGTGGTCCCCTTTCGACTGCACCGGCGCAGTCTCACTATTTCTCAACTGAACATTGAGCAATGCTCTTCAATTCACCCCTCTTTCTTTTCTTCTTTTTCCCCTGTCTGTACTTTTTGTACCGCTTCGTGCCGGACAGTTGGAGAAACAAAACCCTATTAGCGGCCAGTCTTTTATTCTATTCATGGGCGGAGCCAATATTTGTCTTTTGGGCGCTTGGTTCAGCGTTGCTGGATTGGACGCTCGGAGAAGTCATTGCTCGGAGAACCGAACCGAGGATTCGTAAAGCCGCGGTCACTCTGGGCGTGGTCGCGAATATTGCGCTTCTGGCCTATTTCAAGTACGCCAATTTCTTTTGGACCAACGTCGTCGAGGTTTTGAAGAATTTCGGAATGGGTGCTTCTCCGCTCCTAAACGTGGCTCTACCGATAGCAATTTCGTTTATCGTTTTCGAAAAGATTACTTATCTCGTAGATCTCTACCGCGGAGACTGTCGTCCCGCCGACAGTCTCTTAACCTACCTGCTGTATGTCTTTTATTTTCCCAAGCTGCTCGCGGGACCAATCATCCGCTATCACGATATCGATGAACAACTCCGCCACCGACAGGTGACTTGGGTTGATTTTCGAGATGGTATGATCCGCTTCTTGTTTGGCCTGGCCAAGAAGGTGTTACTGGCCGATCACATCGGCCACTTAACCAATCAGATTTTCGGACTTCCAGGCAGGCAGCTCGATATGCCGCTAGCCTGGATCGGTGTCCTGTGTTTTTCGGCGCAGATATACTTCGATTTTTCTGGTTACTCTGACATGGCCATCGGACTAAGTCGAACCTTTGGTTTTCGTCTCAAAGAGAACTTTCTTCAGCCATACACCGCCATCAACTTCACGGACTTCTGGCGTCGCTGGCACATCAGCTTGTCCACCTGGATTCGAGATTATCTCTACATACCGCTTGGTGGGAATCGGCATTCAATTCCTAGAACATATTTCAATCTCTGCCTCTGCTTCTTTCTCTCCGGTCTCTGGCACGGGGCTGCCTGGACCTTTATTATCTGGGGGCTCTACCACGGGACCATGTTAATTGCCGATCGATTGTTTTGGACAGAATGGCAAAAGCGTCTTCCGAAACCGCTGAACGTCGCGATCACCTTCTTCCTCGTTATGATCAGCTGGGTGATTTTCCGTGCGCAATCCTTCGACCAGATCGGAATATATCTCCGAGCAATGTTTATCCCCCATGGGGTTGAGCCCAACCTTTTGTCAGTGAGCCCCGATGTTGTGTTTGCTCTCGCACTGGCCTACTTCATCATCTTTTTACCTCTGCTACCGCGTTTTGAGAAGATTCTTGCCTGGTATAACGGTCTGGCTCTTCGGCGGAGTTTGGAGTTAGCGACCGCCTACGGCCTGCTCCTGTTCTCCCTTGCCCGCATTGCTACTTCCTCTTATCAGGCATTTATCTATTTCCGTTTTTAGGGTCGAATATGATCAAACTTCCAGAAAAACTGTTATTGGCTTTGATCGTCGTGACGCTGCTGCTCCCGATACCTTTGACTCCTTTGGTGCTCTGGGCACGTTACGCAAATCTTTCGCAGCCGCTGCACCTCGACTGGATTACAAATCGGACACTGGTTGGCGTAACCGAGAAAAAAGACCTACCGCCCGTCCATGTGGCAACTTGGCTGAACGGGGATCTCCAAAAGGGGATAAATACCCTGGTGAGCGAACACTTCCCCGGCCGAGAGTTCTTGATCCGGGTTTACAATCAAATTCTGTATCGTCTCTTCGACAAGTCATACATGTTTAAAGAAACGATAATCCACGGTAAACACGGGAACCTTTTCGAACACGATTACCTGGCTGACTATGGCCATTACTTTGATCCCGCCCCAAGTGGGGAGGCAGAAGCGTTAGTGGTAATGATGAAGCGTCTTTCCAAGCGCCTCAAGGAGTTAGGATCATGCTTTGTTTTTCTCATTACGCCCAGCAAGGCGACTATCTATCCGGAGGACGTTCCTGATCGCTACCTAACGAAGTTGCACCACGGAGAGCGAAGCCTGTCGAATTACCAGATCCTGGTTCCATTGCTGAAGAAGTACGAAGTGCCCTACGTGGATGGCCGACAAATCACGTTAGAAAACAAAGGAACTCTGCCGTCGAAAGCGTTTCCAAAGACCGGTACTCATTGGACGCGCGCGGTCGCATTTTTCTCCACCGTCGCTCTTCTCGAAAAGATCAAGCAGGAATCCGGACGAGAAATGCCGCAATTGTCGGAGTCGATCGAAAGCATCGATCGGCGACCGGATGACGTAGACGATGATCTATTTAGCTTGCTTAATCTTATTGAGAAGCCCAAACAGCGTTATCTCCATCCTACGTTTCAAATTCCGGAGAGTTGGCCAAAAAGAAAGGGCATTGTGACCTTTGTTGGCGGAAGTTTCGTCGGGCAGATTGTAAATAATCTTGAGGCCGCCCAAGTGTTCGAAGGTATTAACTATTACTTTTATTTCAAGGTCTCCA
>JGI1027J12803_100077120_pt1 | contig 11856 bp, 9 predicted proteins | sample IowNatreferecore_FD_12803 | JGI IMG/M metagenome (IMG submission 12803) | reverse complement strand
CCGTGGCCGCCTTTGCGCTCCCACCATTCCAACTTGATGCTTCGAATATCCTCCACGAAAAAGGTCTTGATGATCGGAATCTCCTCACTCTCCACCCACTTGTCATAGCTGGTCATGCTCCGATCATTGGACGCGAGTGATTCTTGTTGTGCTGATTTAGCCATGCCTTCTCCGTCAATAAAGATGCCTTTTTTTACCACATGGTCCGGGAAGATGAAAAGCGCACCCTAACGTCGGTAGAACGCTTTGATTTTATCGACGATCATTTCTTGTTGCGGCGCCGTTAGCTCGGGGTACATCGGCAGCGCCAAGACCTGCGTTGCGGCAAGCTCCGCCTCGGGGAAAGCGCCTTTGCGATAGCCCAACCCCGCGAAACAAGGCTGTAAATGGAGCGGCAACGGGTAATAGATTTCGCTTTGGACGCTTTGATCGGCGAGGAATTGTTTAAGCGCATCGCGTTTCTGGACGCGGACAACGTAATTATTAAAAACGTGAGTTCCGTCCTCGGGCACGGCTGGAGTGCACAATACTTCCTGCCCGACGAGGCCGGTATCCGCGAATAGCTGATTGTAGGTTTTTGCGCGTTGAACTCTCTGTTGGCACCATTGTTTTAGATAGCGCTGCTTGACCAAAAGCACCGCTGCTTGAATCGAGTCGAGCCGCGAGTTGATGCCGGTCACTTGGTGGTGGTATTTGGTTGTTTCGCCGTGCATGCGGAGCAAGCTGATTTTTTCGGCTAGTTGTTTATCATTCGTGGCAACCAACCCGCCGTCGCCGAAACCGCCTAGGGTTTTGCTCGGAAAAAATGAGAAACAACCCAGATCGCCAACCGTGCCGGCGAATTTCGTTTGACCATCGATGGATAACCTGGCGCCACAGGCTTGGGCGACATCTTCAATGATGTTTAGATGATATTTCCTCGCCAGGGCTATGAGCTTGACCATGTTACAGGCCTGGCCGAAGAGATGGACTGGCAATACCGCTTTGATGCGGGGGCCAGTTTTGGAATCCGTCGTCTGTCCGGCTCGGGTGCGGCTCCGCTCGCTAAGGAACCGGTCCACGGCGGTGGCGGAAAGAAGAAAGCTTTCGGCCTCGATATCGACGAACAACGGCGCGGCGCCGAGCCGCGTGATAGATGAAACTGTAGAAAAAAAAGTAAACGGTGGCACGATGACGCCGTCGCCGGGACCGATATCGAGGGCCATCAGGGCTAGGAGCAAAGCATCGCTTCCGGATGCAACGCCGACGGCAAAGCTGCATTGCAGAAGCTTTGCCATTCGGTCTTCGAACTCCTTTACCGCGGGACCGAGGATAAACTGCTGCGTCTCGAGCACCGCCTCGATTGCGTCGCGGACCTCGGCGCGAAGTTTATCGTACTGAGCCTGTAGATCGACGATGGGGATCTTATAGGGACTGGGACTAGACACTGGTTTTGACGGCAGGAGACTGTCCCTTCAAAGTGCTTTCGGCGACTTCGGCGAGGAGTTGATCCTGTTCATGATCGAGAGCAAAAACGCGAAACTGTACGACCTTGGATGGGATGAATTCAAAAAGCTCGGCAAGCGATTCGTTGGTGATTTCCCCCGAAGAAGGATCGAAGATGTGAATTTGCTTTTTTCCCATGGCAAAAGGATTCTCCGGCCGGGGATCCTGAGTGGCCATATCGACGCGAAACACCAAACTCCGGGATGAAGGCGGCAGCGCCGAACGGATTCGCTTTTCCCAGTCCGTGTCCTGGATCAGAGCCACGCCGTAGCGCAGCTCGTTGAGCGACAGGGTCCGATCGTAGGCCATTTTCCATTTCACTTCACGGTGCAAGACCGTCTCCCATTCCTTTGCCAACGCTTCCAGCTCGCCTTTTTTCCGCCGCCAACGCGAAACTTCCTCTAGCAGAGACCAATCCGTCAGGTAGAGATATTCATCCATATGGTCTAGTGGGTTCCCCGGGAATAGGAGCTTCATAGTCTCGGGAAAGATCTCGCGCAAATGCAAGTCGATGGCGCGGGTGGTGCGATGGTAATAGACGTTGGTGTAAAGGTAGAGCCGGGCGTTGAGAAACATAGTCAACGCGCCATTGCCAGCTTTGTGGAGCGTAAGTCCTTTTGGAGTGAAAAAGGTGTAGTGAATCAGCCGCTCACGGTCGATGGGGCCGACGGCCACACCGCACATGTAGGAATCCCGCGAGACATAGTCGAGGTTGTCGAAAGTGAAGATGCCACCGGTGAGCGGCTGGAGAAACCTTACCCATTTGGGCTTGCGATGATCTTCCTTGCCGTTCTTCTTGATCGGAAAAGCGACGTCTTCCGGTCGCAGTTCCTCGCCGTCGGCAAATGGCCCGCTCGGGCTACGCCGCAATTGCCGGATGATGTCACCGAGATGTTTCTGAATAATGGTCTGTCCTAAGTCTTCATGGGTTAGGTCGTAACCGTGGAGAAAGTTATCGTCGAAGAAGTGACCGAACGGCCCGTGGCCCACGTCGTGGAGTAAGCCGGTAACACGCATGTATTCCTCGATAAACGGCGCCGACGGGCACTCGTCGCCGAGGACTTTCTTGAGCGACGGATAGAGGTGTTTGGCGAATTCGCCGGCCAGGTGCATGGCGCCGAGGGAGTGTTGGAAACGGCTGTGCTCCGCGGACGGATAAACCCAACGCGCACTTTGCAGCTGGTAAATGTAACGCAGCCGCTGTACCCACGGCGAATCGATCAACGCTTTCTCTGTCACCTCGCCCTTTTTCTCCGGGACGGTGAACTGAATGTAGCGGTGTATGGGATCGGCGATCAGCGCCGTTCCTTCATATTCGCTATCGCTTAGCGGTGCGCTCATGGTTAGATCTCAAAAATTAACTGCGCGGTCCATTGGCTGCCGGTTTTCTGCATCCGGCCTTGATTATAAGCTACGGCGCTGATCTCCTTCTGAATCTCGTGCCGGTCGGGATCGATCTTTTCGCCGCAAACCTCCGCCTTCACTACTGTATCCTTGACATCGTGGATCCTGAATTCTTTGAGCATGTAACCACTGCCCTGGTAAAGGTAAAGCAGCTCGCGCATCCAGTTCACTAAAAGATCGTCCCGATCCATTCCCTCCACTTCAAGCGGCAACTGTTCTTTGATCTCGATCTTATCGACATCGGTCATGACGTCGAACAGTGCGAATGCCGAGTTGGCAAATAGCTCGGCTTGAGAATTGCCTACGACCCTCACGGCGAGTTCCGACTGCCTGGTGGTTAAGCGATAACTTTTTGGGTTCTCCATAATCGATCAGCCCTTGGAAAGGAGAGGGGTTATTTTTTCAGCTCCCATAACACTGAACGAACGGCGGCCGTTGAAGTCGTCATCCAGCCGTCGTTGGATCTCCGGGTAGGCGTAACAGTGCACACATGTGATGATGTCGATGGGTTGGGTCAACTTGAGATATCGGAGAGGCGGCGCATCCTCTTTAGGATTGGTAAACAACGCCCATTCTGTTTCCCCTGTATGGAGTAGATAGTAGTCTACCTTATAACTCTTTTGCCAATGGACGGTTTCCCGGACGTCTCTGCCGCAGTGAGTGCACTGCATTCGTACTCATTTATACCCGGTTTATGAGGCTGGCCGCAAATCCCGCTCCAAAGCCATTATCGATATTGACCACGGTTACGCCTGGCGCGCAGGAATTGAGCATGCCCAAGAGAGCAGAGAGACCGTTGAAGCTTGCGCCATATCCAACGCTCGTGGGAACCGCGATCACCGGCTTACCGATGAGTCCGGCGACGACGCTGGGTAACGCGCCTTCCATGCCGGCGACAACGATCAAGACCGAAGCAGCGTCTAGCCGCGAACGATTTTCTAGCAGGCGATGAATTCCCGCCACGCCCACGTCGAAGAGTCGTTCTACTTGATTGCCCATCATGGTGGCCGTGAGAGCTGCCTCTTCCGCGACGGGTATATCGGACGTGCCGGCGGATACGACAAGCACCGTGCCCTTTCCGGTGATTTTGACGGCTCGACCCGTCCATGTCGCTGCATGCGCCGCAGCGTGATACGTAAGGCCGGCAGTCAAACTTTTTAACTGTGCCATCTTCTCGGATGAGACACGGGTCACCAGGACATTGGCTTTGCGCCGGCGCATGGCACGCACGATGCCGGCGATCTCCTTAGCCTCTTTGCCTTGGCCCATGATGACTTCAGGAAAGCCCTGGCGTAGCGCCCTGTGATGATCAATCTTGGCAAAGCCAAGGTCCTCGAACGGCAGGTGGCGCAGTCGGCCGACCGCCTGCCCAACGCTAATTTTTCCCTGCCGCACCTTTTGCAAAAGTTCTACGAGGCGCTCCGAGTCCATCTACGTTTTCTTTCACGCGTTTTCAATCACGGTTGAAATTACTGTTACCTCGATCCCAAGTTATTGCCTTTGAAATGATCGTGACCCTGGGAGCGGACGGCACGTGGCTTGTCTGAGTGATCTAAGACTATGATCCCGCGCCTCCGAGGAACGCAAGTGCCAATGCGAGTGATTTCTACCCCCACTTGTTGCGGCAGTTTCTCGATGCGCGATCGGTCGCGCTCCCGAGCGCAGAAAAGAAGCTCGTAGTCCTCACCGCCCGATAAAGCGGGTCTTGTGTCATCTGATGCTGCTATTATGCGATAGGCCCGTGAAAGAGGGAGCTTATTCTCCCAGACCAGAGCGCCAACGCTGCTCGCCTTGCATATGTGACCTAAATCCTGCACGAGGCCATCGCTGACATCAATCATCGCTGTTGCCAATCTCTCACGTGCCAGGACGGCGCCGGCAGTCAGCCGCGGTGTCGGTCGGTGATGGCGCGATAGCAAATATTTGACAGGCCCGCGTGCGGTTTGTTTAGCTGTTTTCTGGAGCAAGCTGAGCGCTAAAGCCGAGTCGCCTAGGGTTCCGGTCACATAGATATCATCGCCTTGTTTTGCCCCGCCGCGGGTAACCGGTCGAAAGGGCGCGTGACCAATCAGACAAGCGGATATAAATAGTCCCGCCGCCACACTTGTGTCGCCGCCCACCAGCGCGACACCGCTCTTTTCCGCCAACGATTTAATCCCGCGGTAAAATTCATCGATATCAGCGCTGTCAAAGTTCGGGGGAACCCCGATGGACAGAATCAGATAAGCGGGTATACCGCCCATAGCGGCGATGTCGCTCAAATTTACCGCCAGCGTTTTGTAGCCGAGGTCAAAAAGAGAAGTCCATTTTAGGTTGAAGTGAACGCCTTCTATGAGGATATCCCCAGTAATCAGGCATGATCCTGTTTTGTTTGCGACCCACGCAGCGTCGTCTCCGATCCCTAATAAGACCCCGCGACTTTTCGGCGTAGCGCGGCGAACTCGTTCGATCAGGCCGAATTCTCCCAGCCGGCTTAGTTTCATCGATCGCTGTTGGCTAATCTTGCGTGGTTAGGCGATGAAACCTCATGAGCATCGGAGGGTTTGTGAAAATCACGGATAGGGCTAGGGTCGCAGGGGAAGGGATCTGTCTCGATGACTCTTGCGCAAAGCTCTTGCGCGGCGCTTTAATTGCGTGCTTCGGCTGACCTTCGCCTTCGCCATGATACCTCTAGAGCGGTAAGCGCCATTCTGTGGGTGCAGCAAGGCGGTTTTTAACACCTCCGACATATTTTGCGCGACGACCCAGTGGAGCTTGCGCCGTAGGGGCTTTGGGATTTCATCCAAATCCTTCTGATTTCTATCGGGAACAATAATGGTCTTGATGCCGGCGCGAAAGGCGGCCAGAGATTTGTCTTTTAGCCCCCCGATGGGCAGAACCCGGCCCCGCAAAGTAATCTCGCCGGTCATAGCTACATCCCGATTTACGGGCCGTTTAGTGAGTGCGGAAATGAGCGCCGTGGCCATGGTAATTCCGGCGGAAGGTCCATCTTTGGGGATCGCGCCGGCGGGAACATGGATATGGATATCAAGCTTTTGGTAGAAGTCCTCTTCGATGCCTAGCTTTTTCGCATGGGCCCGGGCGTAACTCACCGCCGCCTGTGCTGACTCCTTCATTACGTCCCCGAGTTGTCCGGTCAAAGTCAAATTGCCGCGCCCCTTCGAAAGCGAAGCTTCTACGTAGAGGATCTCGCCGCCCGTGCTGGTCCAAGCTAATCCGGTAGCGACGCCCACTTCATGATGTTCCTGTTCAGTTTCCGGCAGGAATTTCGGCGCTCCGAGAAACGAATGAATATTTGCCCGGGTAATCCGGTTCAATTCGTTTTTCCCTTCGGCCACCTTGCGTGCCACTTTGCGGCAGATGGAGGCAATCTCCCGCTCCAGATTCCGGAGGCCGGCCTCTTTGGTGTACTCTGCAATGATGCGCAACACGGCATCGTCGGATATCTCAAAATATTTCGTAGAAATCCCGTTGTCCTCGCGCTGTCGAGGAATAAGAAATTTGCGCGCGATCTCGAGTTTCTCTTCGTTTGTGTAACCGGAGAGCTGGATCACTTCCATGCGATCGGCCAAGGCTGGAGGAACGGGATCGAGGAGATTCGCCGTGCAAATAAACAAGACATTGGAGAGATCAAAAGGCAAATTCAAGTAGTGATCGCTGAAAGCATGGTTCTGCTCCGGATCCAAAACTTCGAGCAACGCCGCCGATGGATCGCCGCGGAAATCGGCGCCGACTTTATCGATTTCGTCGAGCATAAAGACCGGATTATTTGAGGCGGCTTGCTTGATGCCTTGGATGATGCGGCCCGGCAGCGCGCCGACATAGGTCCGCCGGTGGCCGCGAATTTCCGCCTCATCGCGAACGCCGCCAAGCGAAACGCGAACGAAATTACGCCCGAGTGACCGGGCGATGGATCGTCCCAACGAAGTCTTCCCTACTCCTGGAGGCCCGACGAAACAGAGAATCGGCCCCTTGATTTTCTTCCTCAGTTTGTTAACGGCGAGATATTCCAAGATTCGTTCCTTGACTTTCTCCAGATCGTAGTGATCTTCGTCCAGCACCTGTTTGGCTTTCTTAATATTGATATTGTCCTTGGTTTTCTTGCCCCAGGGAAGATCCACTAGCCAGTCCAAGTACGTGCGAACCAAGGAAGCCTCAGAAGATTCGGGATGCATTTGCTCGAGACGCCGCAGCTGTTTGTCCGCTTCCCGTTTTACTTCCGCCGGCATCTTGGCTTTGTCGATCTGCTTCCGCAGCTCGGTCATCTCTTCGGCCCGCTCGTCACCCTCGCCCAGTTCCTGCTGGATCTGTTTGAGCTGCTCGCGAAGGAAATAATCGCGCTGCGTTTTGCTCATCTCTTCTTTCGCCTGGTTTTGGATGCGCGCTTGCATCGTGGATAGCTCGAGTTCACGGCTCAGAAGTTCGTTGACCTTCTTCAAGCGCTCGATGGGGTCGAAAATCTCGAGGATGGCCTGGCTTTCCTCGATCTTCAGCCGCAGATTGGAAGCCACGAGGTCCGCCAGAACACCCGGGTCGCTGATGTTGTCCGTGACCATTACTATTTCCGGCGGCAGGTTTTTGAGATTCAAAATCTGTTCGATTTTTTCCTTGGCTGTGCGCATGAGGGCCTCGACCTCGATGGGCACCTCCGACAGCGTCGGCTCGATGACTTTGCGAATTTTAACTTCAAAAAACGGCCGCTCTCGGAGGTAGACGTCAACCTCTCCCTTGGAAAGGCCCTGGACAAGGATTTTCACTCGACCGTCGGCGAGCTTCAGCATGCGCATGATCGATGCAATGGTCCCGACGCGGTGGATGTCGGCGGAGTTTGGATTCTCTTCGCTGGAGTTTTTTTGCGAGACCAGAAAAATCAATCGGTCGCGGGACAAAGACTCTTCGACTGCACGAATGGATACGTCGCGGCCGACAAACAGCGGCAGCATCATGTAGGGGTAAATCACAATGTCGCGAATTGGCAAGAGCGGGAGAACGTCCGGAATCTCCACAGGGGAGCTTTTGGTTTCTTGTCCTTCAACGTTCCATTCAGAGTCACTCATAGATTTCCAATCCTTTACTTTAGGGGGTTAGCTTAATTCCACCGGCTATGGAGGTCAACAAGAATATTATGACTCTTTTGAAAAAAGCTTAGGTCTGGAAAGGACGCAATTTATAGATGTCCGGTCCAGAGCTGATGGATTCTAGCCAAACAACTCTTTCATCTTGTCGAAGAAACCCTTTGCGAGCGGATTCACTTCTTGCCCGCCCAGGGCTGCAAACTCTTTTAGAAGCTCTTTCTGGCGCGCCGTAAGGTGAGTTGGTGTTTCCACGGTGATGCGGACGTGTTGGTCGCCTTGACGATATCCCTGAACGTCTTTAACCCCTTTGCCGTGCATGCGAAAGATCTTGCCGGATTGAGTACCGGACGGAATCTTCATTTTGACCTTGCCATCCAAAGTGGGCACGTCAATTTCTGCTCCCAACGCGGCTTGCGCGAAACTAACAGGGACCTCACATATTATATCAAGATTGTCGCGTACGAATATTGGATGAGGCTGTACTTCTACCACGACGAAAAGATCACCGGGAGACCCTCCTGCCGGAGCACTCTCGCCCTCGCCTCTGAGTTTGAGGCGTGAACCGGTGTCAACACCGGCCGGGATCTTTACACTGAGCGTGTGCAACTTGCGCACGCGGCCAGCGCCTCCGCAGGTCGCGCAGGGATCTTTTATGATGGTTCCCTGGCCGTGGCATTGATTGCACGTCCGGGAAACACTGAAGAATCCCTGTTGAAAACTCACTTGGCCCTTGCCGCGGCATGTGGGACAGGTTTGCGGCGCGGTACCCGGTTTGGCGCCGTTTCCGCGACAGCTTTCACAGGAGCCGTGTCGAGGAATCTTAATTTTCTTTTCCGTACCGAAAGCGGCTTCTTCAAAAGAAAGTGTCAGATTGTATCGGAGATCTTCTCCCCGGCCGCGAGTACGTCGCCGCCCTCCTCCCGTGCCAAAGAACTCTCCGAAAATGTCTCCGAAGACGTCCTCAAAGCCCGCCGAAAAATCAAAGCCGCCGCCAGCGAACGGACCGCCATCTCCAAAGGCCGCATGACCGAACTGGTTGTACTGAGATCTTTTTTGCGGATCGGAAAGGACCTGATAAGCTTCGGAAACGTCCTTGAATTTTTCCTCAGCTTGTTTGTTGCCCGGATTGCGATCCGGGTGATACTGGAGGGCAAGCTTCCGGTAGGCTTTCTTGATCTCTTCTTCGCTGGCGGCGCGATTAACGCCTAACAACTCGTAGTAGTCTGTTTTGCCGCTCAACTTTGACCTCTAGAGTTTCTTTATAAAGAAAAAAGCCCCTCTCCTCAATGGTTAAGGGAGTAGGGGCATTTTTTTGGACGAAACTTATGATATCGCCCAGTTACTATTCTTTAACTTCCTCGAAGTCCGCGTCAACCACATCGTCCTTCTTCTTCTTGCCGTCGCTGCCGGCCTGATTATCGCGCGCTTCTGAGGCCTGCTCCGACCCCTGTTGTTGCGAGGCCTTCGAATACATCGCTTCTGCCAACTTATGTGACGACTGGCTCAGCTGCTCGGCAGCGGTTCGCATCGCTTCAGCGTCCTGGCCTTCGAGAGCTTCTTTCGCCTTCTTTAGCGCAGCCTCGATGTTCTCTTTAACGCCTGCATCCAGGTCGCTGCCGTACTCCTTGAGTGACTTCTCCGTGGAGTACACAAGCGAGTCCAAGTGATTGCGAGCTTCCACTGTTTCTTTACGCTTCTTGTCTTCACCGGCGTGGGCTTCAGCGTCTTTGACCATTTGTTTTATTTCGTTTTCGCTCAAGCCACTGGACGCCGTGATTTTGATCGATTGCTCTTTCCCCGTGCCCAGATCTTTTGCTGCGACGTGAACAATGCCGTTGGCATCGATGTCGAAAGTCACCTCGATCTGAGGCATACCGCGCGGCGCCGTCGGGATTCCCACAAGGTCGAACTGGCCGAGCAACTTGTTATCTGCAGCCATCTCTCTTTCGCCTTGGAAAACGCGGATGGAAACCGCTGTCTGGTTATCTTGGGCGGTGGAAAAAACCTGGCTTTTCTTAGTCGGAATCGTGGTGTTGCGCTCTATGAGTTTGGTAAAGACGCCGCCCAAAGTCTCGATACCGAGAGACAGTGGCGTAACGTCGAGAAGCAATACATCCTTAACCTCGCCTTTGAGCACGGCGGCTTGGATGGCAGCTCCGACGGCGACAACCTCGTCCGGGTTGACTCCTTTGTGAGGGTCTTTGCCGAATATTTTTTTCACTCGCTCCTGGACCGCTGGCATACGCGTCATGCCGCCGACTAAAATTACTTCATGGATGTCGCTGGGAGTAAGACCGGCGTCTTTAAGAGCCTGGCGACAAGGCGCTTCGGTACGATCGATCAAGTCGGCCACGAGGGCTTCGAGCTTGGAACGGGTCAACTTAATGTTTAGATGTTTAGGTCCCTGCTGATCCGCTGTAATAAATGGCAAATTGATGTCTGTCTCCATAGAAGAAGAAAGTTCACATTTGGCTTTCTCCCCTGCCTCTTTGAGGCGCTGAAGCGCCATCCGGTCCCTGCGCAGGTCGATCCCCTGATCTTTTTTGAACTCGTCGGCTAAATAGTCGATGATTCTCTGATCGAAGTCCTCACCGCCTAAAAACGTGTCGCCGTTGGTAGCTTTGACTTCGAAAACCCCGTCACCTAATTCCAAGATGGACACGTCGAACGTTCCGCCTCCTAGATCAAAGACCGCGATTTTTTCGTCTTTCTTTTTATCCAAACCGTAGGCCAGGGACGCAGCGGTAGGTTCGTTGATAATACGCAAAACATTCAATCCGGCAATCCGGCCAGCGTCTTTAGTTGCTTGCCGTTGACTGTCATTAAAATAAGCCGGTACGGTGATCACTGCTTCGGTGACTTTCTCACCGAGATAATCTTCCGCTGTTTGCTTCATCTTTTGCAGAATAAAGGCCGAGATCTCCGCGGGGCTATACTGCTTGCCCCTTATCTCCACCCAGGCATCGCCGTTCTCGTTGCGTGAAACCTTGTAGGGTAATACTTTGAGTGCCTTTTGAACCAATGGATCGTCGTAACGTCTACCGATCAAACGTTTAACCGCAAAAATAGTATTCTCCGGGTTTGTAATAGCCTGGCGTCTGGCAATCTGCCCCACCAACCTCTCGCCGCTATCCGCGAAGGCGACCACGGAAGGCGTCGTACGACTGCCTTCGGCATTGGCAAGGACATTCGGGTCCCCACTTTCCATGATTGCCACACATGAATTAGTTGTTCCAAGGTCAATTCCAATCACTTTTGCCATCTTATTGACTCCTTAATGCGCTGAATAAACAAACAGAAGTTATTTAATCATCGGTTGGACCGTTTTCAACCTCGGTTCCGCCGTTTTTTTTCTCTCGTGTTTTTAGAGACATAGCCACAGTTACGAGGGCAGGTCGAAGGAGTCGGTCTTTTAGCAGATACCCCTTGTGATGTTCCTCTATGACCGTATTGGGCACCTGATTTTCACTTTCCACCTGAGCCATGGCTTCGTGCTTTCCCGGATCGAAGGGCTGGCCAACAGCCGATATCTGCGCTACTCCATACCTCGCAAGAACGTCGAGGAGCCCTTTCAAGACCATTTCAACACCTTCGACGAGAGGCTTGCCGTTCCCTCCCCCCTGGGCATGTGAAACTGCCCTCTCCAGGTTATCTATCACAGGCAAAAGATCCCTGATTAAACTTTCATTGGCGAACCGAACCGCCTCATCCTTTTCGCGTGCTGCTCTTTTCTTGAAGTTCTCGAGTTCCGCGGCTTGCCGAACAAAGCGGTCATAACTGCTCTTTGCCTCTTCGCGCTTGGCATCAAGTTCTTGGCGGAGCTGCTTGACTTCAGGGTCTTCAGGAGCGGAATTCTCCGAAGACTGCGATTCACTCGCCGTTGGCTCTTCTA
>JGI1027J12803_100237732_pt1 | contig 11888 bp, 10 predicted proteins | sample IowNatreferecore_FD_12803 | JGI IMG/M metagenome (IMG submission 12803) | reverse complement strand
GAAGGTCGTGAGCGCCATTGAGACCAGCAGCAAAAACCCCGTCCCCAAAACCATTGTAAACGAAAGAAACCGATTCCGAATAAGTCCCCAAATGCCAGCCCCTGGTTTGGCCTTCACCTCCCAAATCGTGTTCAATGCATCCTGAAGCTGCCCGAATACACCGCCCGCGCCAATCAGCAACGCGACAACCCCGACAATGGTTGCAATCAGGCTTGTCCCCAGCTTCTGTGCCGACATCATCGAATTGATCATCTTGGCCGAATCTGGTCCCAGCGTCGAACTGAGTTGGCCCTGAATCTCGTCGGCGACGTGTTTATTTCCAAACGCCAAACCGGCCACCCCGACCACAATGAACAGCAACGGCCCGATTGAGAATACCGCGTAATACGCCAGCGCTGCGCTAAGTCGCAGAACGTTGTCCTCTGAGAACTCCGCAAACGTGCCTTTCAAAATCAGCCAGAACTTCCTGGGACTCATACTCGTACATTCCTATGTCGTGCCTCCATCCCCCATCACTTCACCAGCTTGCGTTTCATGAGATAGCTGCCACACACGCCCGCCCCCATCGCCACCAGGCTCCACCGGTAAGGGTGATGGCGCACCTCAGCAGTCGCCTGATTCCGAATATGTCTCATCGTGAACCGATCGCCCAATTCTTCCAGAGTCTCAGCCATGTCAGATTCGGTTCGGACGACCGCGGATTGGATTTCGGCGCTCGAGCGTTCATCTTTCTTCGGCTTGGGCGCTTTGGGTTTCGCCGCGTGCGGTTCTGTTCCTTTGACCCGCTGCAATGTCTCGATCGTCCTCTCAGGAGTGAGCGACTCTTTCTTCATGGCCTTGAGTCCAGCCAGCAGCACGATTGCCCCGACCGCAATCACCACAAAACCAATCGCTCCTAATCCGATAAACGTCGACAATAACGGATCCAAACCCGCTTTCTGCAGGAAGTATGCGATCAGCATCCCAAGCGCTCCCATGAACACGATTAAACCGGCATACGCGACGAACCCGCCAATCGCGATGTTTACCGCGTCCTTCCCAAGACTCGAAATTTTTTCCGTTAACTCGGCTTTCGCCAGGTGAACTTCCTCCTTCAAGAACGTCTTAAACTGTTGTCTTAGATCCTTGACCAAATCCAAAATCGAACTTCCGTTGACCATATATTTCTCCTTCGTAAAAAAGTGACACGTCACCTGCAACTTCGCAACTCGCGACACTGTTTTTCAGTTCTTCGCCAAGCCGATTCGCTGGGAAAGACCCCATCTGAAATGCCGCTCGCGGAACGCTCAGTGAGCCACTTCGTTTCGGATGCAAACCCAAAATGCTGCGGGCCGCTGCCAGCCTTATCGACCGGCGCGGCCCCATTTCGCAGACACCGACAGCACGGCGGTGTCTGCGCGTCGTTTGCTCAACAAGGTTTATTTGACCGGTTCGATTTTTGTCGCTTCGATGTAGAATCGCTGCGAACCGATTGCTTGCGCCGCATCGCCGGACAATTCGGCGTTAGCTTCCGAGGCCGGTTTCACAATGCCGATGATGGTTACCTTGTCGCCAGGTGAGAATGTGGGCTGACCCTGTTTCGCGAAGACGTAAACGTCCTGCCCCTTATCTCCGCTAAGAACGAAAACGCGTTCGCCAATGACTCGACGCACTTTCAAGTTCGAGCATTCCACTGGCCGATTCGCAAATGTCGACGGCTCCGCCGATGACGAGGCCAGCACGGTGATGTCCGTGATTGGTCCGGACGCTGTCGCCGAAACCTCGCCTCCAGGTGATTCGGCAGCGCCAGTCGCTCCGAACGTTGTGTGCACATTTGCCGTATCGCCATGTTTCGCGATGGCGATGTCCTCCTTGCGGACCTCAGCCTGGATGTTTCGCTGTTCGGTGGTGAATCGCTTTTGGACAACGATTTGTCCCGCCGGCATTTGTTGTTTCTCTATGACTGGCTCTTCGCGCTTGAGCTGGATGGTCGTCTCACCCCCTTGGAATGGCTGAGCCAAGACCTGGTTTGGGCCAGGACCGGTCGCTCCGTTTTGGCGGTCGATCGTCACTTCCTCACGCCTCAATTCCACCGGGACGTTCACCGTCTCGGTCTTGACTATTTTCTTCAAGCGAACCGAGCCGGCATCCACTTCCCGTTTTCCGACATTCACCGATTCCTGGTAGAGAGGAACCACCATGTTTTCGTTTCCGCTTTGAACCGCGGTCTGCGTTTGTTCTTCTGTTCCTCCGACATAAGCCGGTGTCCGCGAGTAAGACGCGTGCTCCGTGCTGCGAGTTGCGCAGCATCCGCCGGCTAAAGCCAGCGCCGTTAACCCGGTCATTGCTGCCATCATTTTGCTGCAATTAATTTCAGGCCATACTTTCATTATTTTTCCTCCGTTGTTGCTGTGTTACTTACTGGATTTTCTTCTCACGGCGAGATTGCTCCGTTCCTTCCGCTTCGACTTTGCCGAACGGCGATTCGAAACCACGCCACACCCTGCCAACTCCCTGAACAGGAATGTAGCCATGACTCACCCCCCGGCAAAGTGGGGTGAAAAGGGTGTTTTCAGCAGAATGATTGCTCCTCCAACGGCCAAAACTGGAAAACTTAGGTGAAATCAGTTGCTCGAACGGGCCACGCTGAGTCCCGATCCCAGCCAAACGTGGGTTTGCGGATCCCTTTGGCACAAAGGCAATTCTCCCACCGTCGAAATGGTGTAACTGTCCGAAAAAGTTGTCCCTCCGGATGGACAAACGACCGCCCCTTTCAAATATGGGTTTATATCTGAAAAATCCACCATTGCACTTTGAGGTTTTTTGTACTCCGTGGCCCATTGCTGAATCGCGCTGTCAATCTGCTTAAGGTTATTGATACAAGTGCTCCTGTGGGCTGCACTGCGGGACCGGAGAAAGCTTGGGACGGCCATCGCCGCCAGCAGTCCGATCAAGGCAGCCACGATCATTACTTCCACCAGGGTGAATCCCGAACGTCGGTTTGTGGGGCCTTGTTCTTTCTGATTTGTCGCGGTCATTTAGGCTGGAACAGCGTGCCTTTCCCGGCGCTTTCGAACAATTCGCAGAAGTACGGAAGCCCAACTACGGGATTTCCGAACAGGGACACCTCAACGGGAAAGGCTTCACCACGGCTTGCCAATTCCGTCCGGGCGGGGCAAAGTCCTTGAATTGGAACGATGAAAGACGAATCAAAGAAAAGCTCTCCCCAGGTGGGCATCACTGAATTCCTCAAATTCATGCACGATGGCCAGCCCGAATGGTCGTTGTTGGCCGTTAAAGCGCCCATCGACGAGGTCACCGATGAATTGGCCGATCTCCTTGGCGCAGAGACTGTCCTGCGCGATGCTCCTCGAAAGCCTACCACCGAAAAATATGATGAGGTTGCCGGCCAAATCGCAGTGGTTCACGTGAAGGACAATTCATGGACAATCGTTTTCCGCTCGCTGCTTTATGTGGACGAGGAAAACATCGAAAGCGTTAACGAAGAAGCCAAGGAACTCTCTGCCCGGCTCAATACCAGAGCCATTACTTTCGTTGGCGATGACACCTCAGGCTCCCAGGCTTACAAACTTTTCGAAAAAGGCAAATTGCTCGAGGAAGCGGAGTGGGAAGTCGGTGGCGAATTGTACACCTTCAAATCCAAACTGCGCAAGAAACCCGCAATCGCAACGGTCGGCGATGAATTCGCGGATGGCTTCTTCAGCGAACAGGAAATCTATCTCCCCTGTTGTTACCCGAAATACGATGACGGACAATCCTGGCTCGCCGTTGAGAAAAATTCTCTCGACGCCATTGAGCGAGCCGATCTCATCGACCTTGGCGAATCGGATGAAGAGGAGGAAGACGAAGACAGCGAATGAGCCGACTAACTCGCTTGCAATTCTTGGGCGGACTTTGCCGAATCTTTGCCGGCGCAAATTCGTTCCCGCAACTTTTTCGTGTTCCGCTTTGAAGTCGGCAAGAGCAACGAGGATCGCTCGGAAAATGTCACTGCCTCCAAATTAGATATTCCTGCGACTGTAACTATTATCCGCGAGCCATAGACGTATCGCCCCCTCCATCCGATGTTCTGCGGCCGCACTTCTGTAATTTGCCGCCACGGAATCCGCAACCGCACAGAGTCACCCTGGAACACCAGGTGTGTGTCGGTGAAACTCAGGTAGCCAAGGTCGTCCGCATCCTCAACCAATGCTCGCAGCCCGGAACGAATTCGCGGAGACAACGTCATCTGCACAATAAACCCATCCTCAATCGTATCCCTGTTCTGTGAGCGCACTAATTTTCTTACGATCGGGTTACCGAGCCCGAATGGAAGGAAATAAGCCGTACCCGCTATCGTCAACACCGGGATCAGCAGAGTAAGCACTCCCGGCTTAATTACGGTCACCGCCAATAACGAGACCAGCACGGGTGCGACCAGCAAAACTCCGCATCCGGCAATGACAAATATTACTGTCGACGTAAATGCCTTTGGAGACGTGATTTCCATATCTCCGGCGCCTGGGCTCGTCTGTTCCACAAACCCAAAAAGCTGCAAAAAGCGCGCCAATTCAGCTCCCCGACGGTGGTCAAAAATGCGTCGGTTCCCGCTGCAGGAATTTTCCTCGCCCGGCTTGCCCAACAAATCTTCCGTCTCTTGCTGCAACCTGACCGCGCACCGTAACCACGTGCGGCCGTCCTGCAATTTGCATTCCTTCGAATGCGTTGTAGTCCACGTTCATCGTTTGACTCCTGGCCGAAATAGTCCCTTTGTATTTTGGATCATAAACCACGAGATCGGCGTCGCTGCCCAATTGAATCGTGCCTTTTTTTGGAAACAATCCAAAAAGTCTCGCGGATTGAGTGCTGGCCGCATCCACAAACCTGTGCAAATCGATTCGTCCTTGCTTTACACCATAAGTGTAAAATGCGTTTACCCGATCTTCGAGAGACGGAATGCCATTGGGGATTTTTGTGAAATCCTTATCGCCCATCCGTTTTTGGTCGGCAAAATCAAATGGCGCATGGTCCGTCGCTAATGTGCTGATCAAGCCATCGCGCAATCCATTCCAGAGCACCTGCTGGTTTCTCTTGTCGCGCAGCGGCGGCGACATGACGAATTTGGCCCCTTCGAAATTCGGCCGCTCCGCATATGTCTTATCAATAAGCAAATACTGAATCAGCGTTTCGACCCATACTTTGACTCCGCGATATTTGCCGGCCAACGCTTCGCGCAAAGCCTCGTCGCAACTCAGATGCACGATATACACATGCGCATCATGCATTTCGGCGAACGTCATCAGATGATGCACCCCTTCTGCTTCCACAATCGGCGGCCGGCTCTCGTGATGCCACTCGGGACCGGTTTTTCCCTCGGCCAAAAATCTCTTCTGCAGCTCCAGAACAAGGTCCGCGTTCTCGCAATGCGCCGTCGTGATCACGCCGAGCTTCTTTGCCAAACGCAGCGTTTTGTACAACTCCTCATCTGTGACGCCGAAAGCCCCTTTGTAGGCGAGAAACACTTTAAAGCTGCTGATGCCGCGCTTCACAATTTCCACGAACTGTTTCTCAGCGGCATCGTCATACCGCGTCACTCCCATGTGAAATGTGAAATCGCACGCGCTTTTGCCCTGCGCTTTGCCCAACCAAAATTCGAATGCTGCCATTGGCTCTTCCGAGCGTGCCGGACAGATCATCTCAATCAACGTCGTCGTCCCGCCGACCAACGCAGCCTTGCTCGCCGTCTCGTGCGTGTCCTTGGCGAATGTCCCCATGAAGGGCAAATAAATGTGCACATGCGGATCGATGAACCCGGGAAACACGAACTTGCCGGTGGCATCTATCACTTCTGCTCCCGGAGGCGCCGTGATGTTGCGTTCAATTCGGGTGATCGTCTCATTCTCGCAGAAAATGTCAGCGACGTACCTTTCGCTCGCCGTTACGATTTCGCCGTTTTTGATTAAGAGAGGCATGGTGAATATTTGAGAAAAACACCTTCAGTTTACAGCAGAAAACTTGCAGCGTTGCGGATTCAACTGTTCAGGTTTTTGGCTCCCGATGCCAAATGTCCCCCTCACCGAAACTGAACCATCGCGTGGTGGTCACTTTCTGCTGAGTAAAGAACTGCACACCTTCTTTGCCTTGCATGTGCAAGTCGCCAAAAAACGATTCGTTCCAGCCGTTGAAAGGAAACCAGGCCATTGATGCAGGGACTCCAATGTTTATCCCTACCATCCCGCAATTGATGCGATGTTTGAATTCGCGCGCCGCCTTGCCCGAGCGCGTGAAAATGGAAGCGCCATTGCCGTAAGGTGAACGATTCGCCGACTCAATTGCCAAATCCAAATCTTCAAACCGCATCACATTCAGCACCGGCCCAAAAATCTCTTCCTTCGCCACTGTCATACCAGCCTGCACCTGATCAAGAATTGTAGCCCCGAGAAAGAATCCACCTGGCGCTCCATCCACTTTGACGCCGCGGCCATCCGCCGCGATTTTCGCCCCCTCGTTGGCTCCGATTTCAATCAGTTGCGCCACGCGATCCCGATGTTGGCGCGTAATCACCGGACCCATATTGGGCTGCGTTTCTATATCGGTCCGCCCGACCTTGATCGATTTGGCGGCCTCGACCAGCGACGGCAAGACCTTCTCTGCGGCATCTCCGATCACCACTGCTGTGGAGCCAGCCATGCACCGTTCTCCGGCGCAACCGTAGGCAGCCTCAATGACTCCCCTCACGGAATTTTCCACATCGGCGTCCGGCATCAGAAACACAAAGTTTTTTGCGCCGCCATTGGATTGAACCCGTTTGCCGTGCTTCGTTCCAACCTCGAAAATGTGTTTCGCAATCGGCGTCGAACCGACGAACGAAATCGCCTTCACCCTCGGATGAGTCAAGAGCGCATCGACGCATTCGCGCCCGCCATGCACCACATTCAGCACTCCCTTTGGCAGTCCGGCCTGTTCAAGCAACTTCGCAATCTTAATCGCTGTCAGCGGCACCTTCTCGCTTGGCTTCAACACGAATGTGTTGCCGCACACCAACGCCGTCGGATACATCCAGAGCGGGACCATCGCCGGAAAATTAAACGGAGTAATCCCAACGCAAACCCCAAGTGGCTGCCGAATTGTGTCGCAATCAATACCGCGTGCGATGTTCTCCAGATTTTCTCCCATCAGCAGCGATGGCACGCCGCAGGCAAATTCGACCATCTCGATCCCGCGTTTCACATCTCCCCGCGACTCGACCAGCGTCTTGCCGTGTTCACGCGTGTTGCAGCGCACCAGTTCCTCGAAATTGGCTTCGAGCAGCATCTTGAACTTGAAAAATATTCGCGCGCGGTCAACCGGCGGCGTTTCCATCCATTCGGGAAAAGCAGCCGCAGCCGCATCCACTGCGGCATTGACTTGCTCCGCGGTGCACATCGGCGTTTCCGCGATAATTTCTCCCGTGGAAGGATTAAATACAGGTGAGCCCGCAACGGAGTTTACATTTAGCCATTCTCCACCTACGAACAGCGGACAGGGGGTAAGGCTGGATGGACTAGCAACTTGCATAAGTGGTTATGGTCACGGATTTTGTGATGGACGAGCGAGCGATATACTTTTTTGGTTACTGTAGGTTACCATAGGTTACCGTAGTGCCGGACCGGGAGATCACGGGTGAGGAGGAATCGGTTTCATCTCGCCGCGGCTCAACTTCGTTTGATAATCGCTCCAGCTCATCTTGCCCTCGCCGTTCGAAAGTGAAACCATCGTGATGCAGTCGTCCACGGGACAAACCAGCGAGCAAAGATTGCATCCCACACATTCCTGGTCCTTGATTTCCGGGATCGGTTTGCCCGGCACGCGCCCGGGCCCAAGCCCGTGTCCGTTCGGATTTACCAATGCGATTGCCTGATGCGCGCCATCTTCGCAAGCGATATAGCAAAGATTGCATCCGATGCATTTGTCATAATTGATTTTCGCAATCCGCTGGTAATGCAGATCGAGCGTTTCCCATTTCTGCAACGTTGGCACGGCTTTGCCAACAAACTCCATCACGCTCTTGAATCCCTTGGAATCGAGATAATCGTTCAGCCCCTCGATCATATCTTCCACAATCCGAAATCCATAATGCATGATCGCGGTGCAGACCTGGACGCTTGTCGAGCCCAGCGCAATGAATTCTGCCGCATCGCGCCAATTGGAAATCCCGCCAATTCCTGAGATTGGCAAACCGACTTCCGCATCCGCCGCGCAACTTTGAACCATATTCAACGCAATCGGCTTCACTGCCGGCCCACAGTAACCCCCGTGCGTGCTCAAGCCGGCCACATACGGCTCCGGCACCAGGTTATCCAGATTCACCTGAGTAATGCTGTTAATCGTATTGATCAAGGAAATGGCATTCCCGCCGCCCTTTTTCGCTGCTCGCGCCGCATACACCACATCGGTGATATTCGGCGTCAATTTGACGATAACGGGAATGGTTGCCGCTTCCATTACCCAGCTGACAATTTTCTCGGTTACTTCCGGCCGTTGTCCTACCGCCGAGCCCATACCCCGCTCGCACATTCCGTGCGGACAACCAAAATTCAACTCCACACCATCGGCACCTACATCTGCCGAGCGCTTTACGAACTCGTGCCAGCGTTCCCGCGTATCCACCATCAACGACGCGATCACTGCATGCTTCGGCCAGCGCTTTTTGACCTCCGCGATTTCGCGAAAATTTGTTTCCACTGATCTGTCGCTGATTAACTCGATGTTATTAAACCCAACCATTCGCGTCGTTCCGAGATTCAATGCCGAATATCTCGACGACACGTTAACGATGGGGTCACCAATCGTTTTCCAAACGACTCCACCCCACCCTGCCTCGAACGCTCGATGACACTGATATGCCGTGTTTGCTGGTGGACCGGAAGCAACCCAAAATGGGTTCGGCGATTTTATGCCCGCAAGATTGATCGAAAGATCTGCCATAATTCAGCTTACATCGATTTAGCTGCTTTTTCGCGCTGATAATCAGCCTCCAGTTCAGGAACTCGAATTGGACGATCAAATCCCGACCCCATCGGCTCTCCGTTGACACCGTAACGCGAAGGCTGGACAGGTCCCGCTATTTTCTGCCCGGCGAGGGATGAATGGATGCCTCGGGCTGCTTTCTTTCCCTCGGCAACAGCATTCACAACCTCACGGCCTCCGTTGGCGCAATCGCCGCCAGTGAACACTTTTGCCAAATTCGTCTGACCCGTTTGCCGGTTGTAAACGACGACCCCTTTCTTATCCAACTCCAATGCCGGGAAGACCTTCTTCAACAACTCAATCTGTTTCTGCTCGCCGATGGATTTGATCACCATTTCAACGGGTTCAACAAACTCGCTGCCCGGCAACACCTCGACCTTTCCGTTCGAGCTCACTGTTCGCGCGAGCTTCAATCCAGCAACATGGCCTCTTTTGTCCGCGATAATTTCAAGGGGCATCGCGTTGAATATGAACTCCGCCCCGTCGTTTTTTGCCAGTTCCTGCTCAAATTCGTAAGCGGACATTTCCTCCTGTCCGCGCCGATAAATCAGCACGGCTTTTTCCGCGCCAAGCCGCTTGGCCTGGGTCACCGCGTCAATCGCCGTGTTTCCGCCGCCAATCACCGCCACCCGCTGACCGACTGAAACCTGGTGCAGCGGATGAGCGTGAATTTGCTCTATGAAGTCCAGCGCCTCGACGACCTCAGGCAGATTCTCTCCCGGAATTTTCAGTCGCGCTCCGCCACCCAGGCCAACTCCAACGAAAATCGCGTCAAACTCCTTTTCCAGTTCGCTGCCGGAAATTTCCATTCCTACTTCCACCCCACAGCGAAACTCGACACCCAATCGTTCAATCATCTCCACTTCCTGGAGGCTCGCCCGGGGCGTCATTTTGTAATAGGCGATACCGTATGTGTTCAGCCCGCCGGCGTAGGGCTTTTTCTCGAAGACTACCGCGTGATGCCCGAGTTGAGCCAATTCCGCAGCGCAACCGAGTCCAGCCGGTCCTCCGCCAATAATCGCCACTTTCTTTCCAGACTTTTTCGGGCCCGGCTTGAGAACTTGAATACTGTGTTCATAGACGTGATCCGTTGCATATCGCTGTAACCGACCAATCTTGACGGCCTCTCCTTCGCGATCCAGCACGACACAAGCGCCTTCGCAGAGCACTTCGGTGGGACACACGCGCGCGCAACTTGCGCCCAGCACATTCGCCGTCAAAATTGTTCGCGCCGCCGCGGTGAGATTCCCATTGGCGATCTTTTTTATGAAGGAAGGAATATCGATGCCAGTAGGGCATGCCTGAATGCAGGGGGCGTCAAAACAGAAGAGGCATCGGTTCGCCTCGATAATTGCCTCCTGAGCCGAATAGCGCGGGGCAATCTCCGCCATATTCGCCTGAACCACTTGCGGCGCTAATTTCGGACTGATTGGCATAGTGGCTAGAGTTCGGAACCGCTGAATCAGCGGTTCTCATTAAGTATTGTAGAGTACGCAATTTGTGTTTCAAATAAAAGTCATTAAAAGACTGCAATTATGGCGCTAAACCCCAAACGCACAGTCGCCGAACTCAAAGACCTGCGCAGTTTCACCTCCGATGAAAACGGCGCTCAGCGCGTCGCCTTTACCAAGACGTGGCTCGCCGCCCGCGATTGGCTCAAGAAAAAGCTCGAAGCACTTCCGGTCGAAATTCACACGGATGCCGCAGGTAATCTCTGGACGACTCTGCGAGGCCAATCCGAACGCGCCTTGCTCATCGGCGGCCACATGGATTCTGTCCCGAACGGTGGCTGGCTCGACGGTTGCCTCAACGTCCTCGCTGGAGTCGAAATCCTCCGCCGCATCAATGAGCAATACAACGGCAAACCTCCCATCACAGTGCGCCTCGTGGACTGGGCTGATGAAGAAGGCGCGCGCTTCGGCAAAAGCCTTTTCGGCTCATCCGCGTGCTCCGGCAATCTCAATATGGATGAGGCCCGTGTGCTCAAAGACAAAGACAGCATCGTTTTGCCCGAAGCTTTAAAACAGATCGGCGTCGATTTCGAGCGTGTCAAGGACAGCGGCAAAGAATTGAAAAATGCCGCCGCTTATCTTGAATTGCACATCGAGCAAGGCCCAGTCCTCCTCGATTTGGATCTGCCCCTGGGCGCGGTCCTCGGCACTTTCGGTGTCGAACGCCACGCCATCACCTTTCACGGCCAGGCCGCTCACTCCGGCAGCACTCCGATGAACCGCCGCAAAGATGCGTTCCTGGCCGCCGGCAAAATGAGCGCCGAAATTTATCGCATCGCAGAGCGCAGCAACGGCGGTGTTTGCACCATCGGCTCCTGCACCACAAAGCCCGGCATTGTCACCAGCGTCGTCGCCGAATGCCGCATCACACTCGACCAGCGCCACCTCGATGCGCCTGCTCTCGCCAAAATGCTCCAGGAAGCCAAGGCCGCCAGCGAACGTTTCGCTCAGGATGGCAACGTTCGCGTTTCATGGGAACGCATCTGGCAAATCGAACCGGTCCTTTTCAATCCCAACCTCGTCCAGACGTGTTCGGATTCCATTGCCGAAACCTGCGGCAAAACCCACCGACTTCCCTCGGGTCCACTCCACGACGCTGCCGAAGTCGCCCGAGCCGGCGTTCCTACGGTGATGATGTTCGTGCAGAGTCTCCACGGCATCAGCCACAATAAAATCGAGGATACGAAGGAAGAGCATCTTGAGATGTGCGTGACGGCGTTCGATAAGCTTGCAGGGAAGGCGATGGCAGCGATTGAGAGGGGTATGTTGCCGAATTAAGTCGGACCGGTCGGACAGGTCGGGGTAATCAGACAGTTTAGAGACAGTCGTTGTGGTTAATTTGGGCGTGAGACATTAATCGGGGAAATCGCTCTGAAGCGGTCTTTTATT
>JGI1027J12803_101980938_pt1 | contig 11927 bp, 6 predicted proteins | sample IowNatreferecore_FD_12803 | JGI IMG/M metagenome (IMG submission 12803) | reverse complement strand
ACAAAAAGATTCAATAAGCCGAGAACAATTGCGAGTATGAGCGCAGTGACAAAAGATTGTATGTGCACGCCGCTCAAAATATATGAAAGTGCAAAGGCGACTACGGCAGAAATGATAATTCTTAAGACGATATTCATAACCGCAGATTTTAATCCTGTGAAAATACAGAATCCGCTTCTTTAAAATACTGCTAGTTCATAAAAATCATTTGCATTCAGATATTTATTAGCCAGTGCCTGCAGCTCATCGGGCTGGATGGTCTTGATGGTTTCAATTCCCCTGTAAAAATAGTCTTCCGCAAGATCATTTAGAACCAGGCTTTTCCAGCGTCCGGCTACCTGGAAGGGGCCATCCAGGTCGCCAAGTAGTGTGCCGATCATAAAGTTTTTAGTTGTCTTCAATTCCTCTTCAGATACTGCCTTTGAACAAAGATTTGTCATTTCGAGATAGACTTCCCGGATGGTTTCTTCAGTCACATCTTTTCCGGCTTCAGTTGATATCATCAGTGCACTTTCCTGAATGAGGTTGGTCAGGTAACTGTGGATTCCATAAGTATATCCTTTATCCTCACGTATATTGGCCATTAGCCGGGAGCCAAAGAACCCTCCAAAAATATTATTCAATACCTGCATTTTCTGGAAATCCGGATGGTGGCGGTTCGGAAAATTACGGGCTATCCGAATGGCGCCCTGAACACTTTCCGGATCATTGGTTACCCGGTATTTCTTTTCCTCCGCGGGGAAAACAAGGGCATTGGTTATTTCCGGTTTAACAGATCCCTGCAGATGCAGACTCCCAAAATTATCCTCTACTAATTTTTGAATATCAGCAGGCAGCGGCCCCGCAATAAAAATCAGACACCGGCCATTCAGGTAATATTTATTATAAAATTCCTTTATCCTGGTAATATTCAATGCATCATAGTCTTCCAGTGAACTGTACCTGCCGTAAGGATGAGTAGGTCCAAACAGGTAAGTATCGATCAGGCGTCCTGCAACAAAATCATTTTTACGCAGGTTCACCTGTAAACGTTGCTGCATATTTTTTTTGTAGATACCCAATTCTTCTTCAGGAAATATGGAATCGGCGATAAGTTCGGAAACTGCAGGCAACAATTCTGCGAAATGCTTTTTCATGCAATGCAGGGTAAGCTCGGCTGTTTCATGACCACTTTGGCGATTCAGGTAAGCACCGTAATACTCAAAGAAATCATTGATCTGATAAGCAGTCTTTGTCCGGGTACCGCTTTTGAGCATGAAATTAGCAGCGCTGGCCACAAGGTTTTCGGATTCATAACAATTGCCTGCATAAAAAACGACATTCATCATAAGCGTATCCACCGTACCCATGTCCACGAGATAAACTTCCACTCCGTTACTCAGTGATATTTTCCGGTGTGGTGGCAGACTCAATTGGAATTTTACTGCGTCTGTTATTTCTGGCGCAGTCTTGCGATTCAGCATATTAAGAAGCATTCAAGGTTAGTTGTTACTGTAATAAAACAGGCTGTTGCTATTTTTTTCATCAAATATGGAAATACTCAGATCCCGGATTTCCCGGCTGGTAACCTCCAGGTATTTATTCAGTTCTGTATTCATGAACTCCACATCCCCCATCAGTTCATACATGGCGAGGTTGGAAGCGCGGTTCATCAGACTCATATCTTCAAAAAGAATTGCCGACTCTGTTTTGTTTTTCACTTTCATCAATTCTTTTTCCTCAATGGTATCTGAACACAATTTTATTAGTTCCTCTCCAATGGCCTGATCCGCCTTTTTCATCGAAACGCCTTTGATCAGCTTTCCTTCGATCATCAGCAGACCCGGGTCGGAAGATCCAAAATGATAACATTCTATATTACTGAATAGTTTTTTCTCTTTCACCAGCGTTTGATATAAGCGGGATGACCCACCGCCACCGAGCAACTCACCGATCAGGTCCATGGCATAGTAGGATTTATCTGTCCTTGAACCCACATGAAAAGCTTTATATAGTGCATCCAGAGGAACGTCTGCCTTCACCTCCAGCGTCCGCGCAACTTCCTGCTTTGGCTCTGTCGGAAGATTCCGGATATATTTTTCACCTGCGGGAATATTGCCAAACCATTTTTCTGCGAGAGCCAAAGCTTTCCCGGTCTGAATATTGCCTGCCATAACGACTATGGCATTGGCAGGACAATAATGTTTAGCAAAGAATGCTTTCACATCACCCAGTTTTGCATTTTCAATATGAGAAAGTTCCTGTCCGATGGTCATCCACCGGTAAGGATGTTTTTTATAAGCCAGCTCTCTCAGTTTAAAGGCAACATCGCCATAAGGCCGGTTGATATAATGCTCTTTAAACTCTTCGCAAACAACTTTTCGTTGTACATCCAGGCTCTTTTCGCTGAAGGCAAGGGAAATCATCCGGTCGCTTTCAAGCCAGCAGGCGGTTTCAATATTTTCGGCCGGTAGCTGAATATAGTAATTCGTCAGGTCGTTAGTGGTGAAAGCGTTATTCTCTCCGCCCGCCAACAAAAGGGGACCTTCAAAATCTTTAATGTTTGCTGATCCGCCGAACATCAGGTGTTCAAATAAGTGCGCAAAGCCTGTTTTACCGGGATCCTCATCACGGGCACCTACGTCATAAAGCACATTCAATACTGCCATCGGTGTAGAATGATCTTCATGTACAATAAATCGCAGGCCATTACTAAGCGTAAACTTTTTGTAATCTATATGCATGGGATACAGTTTCTGATCTTTAAAAAGAAGTGCAAGGTAATAAGACTTCAATAACCGGAGATCATAAAGAATTCAGAAGATACTTTTCACTTTCATATTCAATTCCAGCGTTCCGGTGGGACGGCGAACCAGGATTTTTACTTTATCGCCGGTATTTTGAAGCATGGATTTATACAATTGCAAATTTTGAGTCATATTATCATTTACTCCTACCACCACATCATCTACCTTAAAGCCCGCTTTTTCAGCCGGAGAATCTTTCATAACATCTCCTACCCGAATTTCACCTTCAATCCAATACAGCCCCAGGCCGGTATAAGAATAATCAAAAGGATCCCTGTAATGTGAGTTGGGCATCAGGTAAAAAATCTTCTTGTCATAATTAAAAATGATATTAAACCGCCGTAAAACATCGTTACCGATTAATCCGGCCAGGTAAGGATAGGAAGTGACATTAAATTCGTCATCAAATATATGCGTGGGTATATTCCGGAACTTGTAAGGCCCCAGTTTGAATTCCTTCATGACAGTCACCTGCATATTCGCTTTTCCCCCCATTCCCTGAGCCTGTGTGGGAAGCGGTTTTTTATCCGGATTTAATACCGTGCTGTCCTTCATAAAATCGGAATTTAGTAACAGACAGAGACCCGCACCTGTATCAAAATAAAAACGCACATCCACTTCCCGGCTGTCGCGTAATACGCCTCCCTGAACGGGAAGACTTACGATAGCCGGCTTTAACATGTATCCGCCCTTGGGATATTTAATGCTTCCTTTTGTGTAAACATACAATTGGCTGCTATCGTAATCTACTTTGACAATATAGCGGGAAAAGAAACTATAACCGATGATTCCGTCAATCCGGTCTCCATAGACACTACTCAGAATGTCATAGTCACTTACATGAAAATTAAGACTGTCAATTTTCAGGTTCCCCATGATCAGGGAACGGTTGTTTACATATCGCAATTGACGGATGCCCCCGATACCCATGATCAATTTGTCTGTCAGCATGGGCACGATATTAAGTCGGATACAGGTCGTAGAGTCAAGGGAAATTCCACCACTTCCGGTGTCGATGATAAAGTTTAACGTATCGGGATAACCCACCAGTTGAGCCCGGATCACCACCACGCCGCCCGTAAATGTTGTAAAAGGAACCTGGGTAATCAGTTTCGATGAATAGGAAGAATTTTTTTGACCAATTATTCCTGTCCAGCAGATAAAAGTCAGGATATAACAAAAGAAAAATTTATGCATAGGGGCAATCGAACAAAATAACTTCGTTTTACATGCAGTATTCATAATTCAAAAGCAGTCGTTAGTTTGGTGCAGATTTCAGCAATAACCTACCCGATAAATCTACTGATTTTTAGGCAGCTTTTTCGCCCATTCACATAATTATTGAATTGAAAATTTGCTGTCCTAAATTTGCCTAATTCTAAAAATCAGTGATGATGGATTTGGCAAATCTGTATGCAAGAGCGCTGCAACTGGATTTTATCTCGGTTGAGGAAGCAACGACATTGTTTAATGAGGCGCCTTTGGCGGAACTGATGTTTGTTGCTGATCAGATCAGGCAAAAACAGGTTCCTCATGGAAAAGTTACCTGGCAGATTGACCGGAACGTGAATACTACGAATGTTTGCATAGCCAATTGCAAATTTTGCAATTTTTACAGAGTGCCCGGTCATGCAGATGCCTATATAACGGATATCGATACTTACATCAGAAAAATTGAAGAAACATTCCGATGGGGTGGAGATCAGTTATTATTGCAGGGTGGTCATCATCCTAATCTCGGGTTGAAATTTTACACGGATTTATTCAGGCAACTCAAATCAAGATACCCGCATTTAAAATTGCATACGCTTGGACCGCCGGAAATTGCCCATATCTGTAAACTTGAAAAAAAATCACATCGGGAGGTCATTGCAGCCTTAAAGGAAGCGGGGATGGATTCACTACCGGGTGCAGGAGCAGAAATTCTGGTTGACCGGGTGAGACGCCTGGTGAGTAAAGGCAAATGCGGGGCACAGGAATGGTTGGATATAATGCAGGAGGCACACAGGCAGCTGATCACAACCTCTGCCACAATGATGTTCGGACACGTGGAGACAATCGCAGAAAGATTTCAACACCTGGTCAGGATTCGGGAGGTGCAGGCTATGAAACCAACAAATGCCAAGGGATTCCTGGCTTTTATTCCATGGACTTTTCAGGATGTGGATACACTGTTGGCGCGGATTCGCGGGGTTCATAATCTGACCACGCCTGAAGAATATATCCGTATGATTGCCATGAGCCGGATCATGCTGCCAAATATTAAAAATATCCAGGCTTCCTGGCTTACTGTTGGAAAAGAAACTGCCCAGATATGTCTGAGGGCAGGGGCAAATGATTTTGGAAGTATCATGCTGGAGGAAAACGTAGTTAGCGCAGCCGGCGCACCACACCGGTTTACGAGCAAAACGATTCAGGCAGCTATAATGGAAGCCGGTTTCATTCCGCAGTTAAGAAATCAGCAATATGAATTCAGAGAACTTCCGGCCGCCATGGAGGAACAGGTAATCGATTATTAGGACGAAAATTTACTCACTTCTCAGACAGCCATTCCCCGTTCAGGTTCCCTGGAAAAAACAAGTATTTTTTTAGAACCCGCGTAAGTTAAAATCATGATTTCTGCGTTAGAAGGTTAATCCTTTACTATGCAGAGCCCCTTCCGGAAATTAGTGCGCATTTCCATCGTTTTATTTGCCACTATTTTGTTGTGTAATTTTTTTGCCTATTACCTAGCAAACAAAAAATCCGCTGAAAATGAACAACTTATAACGGCAAGGTCCCTTTCTGGCCGCCAGCAGACCGTTAGCCAGGTAATAGCAAAGCAAGCGGCAGTTATTGCGGGAGGTCTTTACAGCCAGCAGGAAACAGAGTGCTTCAGGGACAGCCTCGCCGCCACATTGGCGATTTTCAAATCGCAACAGGAACAATTGCTTAACAGACTGGAGCAAACTAAAACACCCCTGCCTGCACAGGTCTTTAAAATTCGTATTTTATTCTCCTATATAAATCCTTATTACAACAGCATCCAGAACATCGGCCGGGATTTCCTGCAGGACGATAGTGTTGTTTTCAGAAATAACAGGCGCATTTACTTACAAAGGCTGATAGAAAGTGAAAATAAGTTCTTACCCCTAATGCGGGATATAACCAGTCAGTTTACTTTCCTACTGAATGAAAAGACTAAGGAATCATCGGCCATTGAAGTAGGCAAATTTTTATCACTGGTGATTGCGATCATCTGCCTCATTATTTTGGTATTGGATCCGGCGTTTAAAAAAGGAGAAATAAATTTCAGGGATCTTCAGAAAACTCAAAATGAATTGGAGGTCGAAAAGAAACTGCTGGATTCCCTTCTTCAATCCCAAACAAATTATCTGATACGTATAGACAGGAATGGAAATTTCAGTTATGCCAATCAGGCATTCCTTCGGGCATTTGGTTATGAGGAACAAGACGTACTGAATAAATTTTTTCTGGGTACCATTTTTCCACGCGATCTGATTCGTTGCAGGGAAGTTGCCAATCAATGCTGGAACAACCCCGGGAAAATGGTGAAACTGCTGATCCGTAAACCATTTAAAAATTCTAAAGAATTTATCTGGACCGACTGGGAACTGCTGGCGCTCAGTGATGACAATGGTCAGGTGAAAGAAATACAGGGGATCGGGCTGAATGTTACTGATAAAGTACTTGCCCAGCAGGTAAAAGAAGAAGCCATTCAGACGCTTTCTTACGCCATGACTTACGCAAGGATGGGTTCCTGGAAAATAGACTTTGCTTCGCAGGAAATTGTCCTTGGGAATGAATTCAAAGGACTGCTGGTAATGGAAGAAGCCGATCCCGGGAAACTTTTATTAAATGAGTTTCTGGAAACGTTTGTGGTTCCGGAAGACTTTGATTCCGCAAAAGACGAGTTTGACGAGATATATCTGAACCGGGATAATCTGGGATATGAAAGATCATTTTCCTTTCGTGTTATTACCTGTCATGGCTGGATGCGATATTTATTTCTTAAGGGTAAAGTGATAGATGTAAACGGATGCTTTGGTATTGCTCAGGATATCACTTCGCAGAAAGAGGCCGAGAATGCATTGGTGAACAGTGAACAGAAATTCCGCCTTCTGGCTGAAAATTCAGAAGACATTATCAGTGTACACGCTGCCGACGGCACCATCTGGTATCTTTCACCATCATTGACTCATGTGCTCGGATACGAAGTGGAGGAGGTGATTGGAACAGCCATCCTGGATTATGTGCATCCCGACGACCGGCACAAATTTTACAAGCCTGATAAGGCAAGAGAATTGTATAGCCAGGAGTCACTGATCATCCGATATCGGATTCGAAAAAAAGACAATTCATTTTTGTGGCTGGAAACAATTATTAAACCAACCGTTGATCACAATGAGGTGATTAAACTGGTCTGTACTTCGCGGAATATTACAGGTCAGCGTATCGCTCAGGAAAAACTTGAAAAGAAAGATCAGCTTCTCTATGCCGTGTCTCAGGCAACCCATTTGCTGCTGAGTAATACCGATCTGAATCAGGCGATCGCGTCCGGTATCGAATTGCTGGGAACTAAAACCCAGGTGAACAGGGTGTATGTTTTCAAAAACAAATTCGAAGAAGAGTCCGGAAAGTGGTCTACTTCCATCATCCATGAGTGGAATACCGCAGGACAGGAATCCAGACTGAATAACCCGCGCATGGCCAATCTGAACTTTGAAACCATTGAGCCTATTGTTAAGCCACTAATGGCCCGATTGCCCTTTGTGAGTTATAAGTGGAAGGAAACGGATCAGCGTCTCATAGGAATATTTGAAAAATATAAAGCCGAAGCCACTTTATCGATACCCATTTTTGTGAATGAATTTTTCTGGGGATTTGTCGGCTTTGATGAATTTACGAGTGGAAAGGAATGGACTGAAGGTGAATTTTCAATTCTCCAATCCTTTGCTTCATCCCTGAGTGCTGCTATACAGCGGAAAAAAATAGAGGACGAGCTTATCCAGGCTAAAGTACTTGCTGAAACGGCAAACCGCACAAAGAGTGAGTTCCTGGCGAATATGAGTCACGAGCTTCGCACTCCAATGAACGGAATCATCGGATTCACGGATCTGGTTCTTACAACAGAACTTCAAAAAACACAACGTGACTATCTTAAAAACGTGAAGAAGTCGGCTTATGGATTATTGGAAATCATTAATGATATCCTGGACTTTTCAAGAATTGAAGCAGGCAAACTTATTATTGATAATACTTTGTTCAAACTTGACGAACTGGTTGAAGAAACAATTGACATTTTAACGCTGAAAGCATTTGAGAAAAAACTTGAAATGCTCTACCGGGTTGATCATGATATTCCTTCGCAGCTGCTGGGAGATCCCGTACGTATTCGTCAAATCATAGTAAATCTGCTCGGCAATGCCATCAAGTTTACTAAGGAAGGGGAGATTTATGTTTCGATCCGTAAACTCGGTGATCCTTATCTGCACGACGGAAAAAAATATATCAACTTCGCTATCCAGGTAAAAGATACCGGCATCGGGATTCCAAAAGACAAGCTGCAGAAGATCTTTGAAAGTTTTACTCAGGCTGATAATTCAACCACAAGAAAATATGGCGGCACCGGGCTGGGGCTGGCCATTTCGAAGAGCCTGGCTGAACTTATGCACGGAACCCTGACCGTTGAAAGCGAAGCTGGTAAAGGAAGCTTGTTCTCTCTTTGTCTGCCGCTTGAAGTGGCAAACGACCAGCCGGAGATTCAACTGCAGCCCAAGCCCATGCTTAAAAAAGTACTTGTAGTAGATGATAATGCCACCAACCTGCATCTCATGGAAGAGACCCTTGGTTATTTCCAGATTTATTGCGAAACTTCTTCGAACGGCCCTGATGCCCTGTTAAAAATTGAATCCGCAAAATTATCCGGACAGCCATTCGATTTAATTATTACCGACCATCATATGCCGGGAATGGATGGTATCAGCCTGGTCAGACAAATTAAAGAATCCATCCCGGGAGTCAGCCAGCCCATAATACTCATGCTTTCTTCCCTTGAAAAAAACCTTTACCAGAACGAAGCAGATAAAACGGGGATTAATAAATTTATTTCAAAACCAGTGAAACTTCACGAGCTTAACAGCACCCTCCTGACCCTGTTCGAGAAAAATATGCAAAATAATGATTCTTTGCACCCTTCATTTGGTACGATTGAGAAAATTACGCAGGCCGCCAGCATTATGGTGGTAGATGATGATCCGATTAACATGATGCTGATCTCCGAAGTACTTAAGAGAATGGGGTTTGATATTATACAAATGCAGAACGGAAGGGAAGTGATAGAAGCGCTTCCGCATTATGATCCGGTTCTGATTTTTATGGACGTAAATATGCCCGAACTGGATGGATACACAACCACCCGTATAATCCGTAAAATGCAAACACCCCATTCAAGAATACCGATAATTGCGCTTACGGCCGATGCAATGAAAGGAGATAAGGAGCGTTGCCTGGATGCCGGTATGAGCAGTTATATATCCAAACCTTTCAGGTTAGATGAGATAGAGTCGGTATTGAGGGAGTACTTATTACTCGTGTAACAAAAGAATGGATGAAAGCGGGAACTGTATTGACTTTACTGAACAGCGGCAGTTACGCCGTTTATTTTCCGGTCGCCCTCATATACGTATAATTTAACTTTCCAGATATTCGATTCTTTTTCGAGGCTGAGATCTATTTTCAGGTTTCTCATCTCAGACACCAGCGGGAGCAGTTCAAAATTGATCGAATTCGCGGCATGAAGCTCGGTCGGGGTCTGGTATTGGGCATTGATGATAAAAGGTTTTTGCCCATCAATTTTAATGATGGTATTTTCTATCTGGTCGTAAATCTCCTTGTATTTGGCACGTGCCTGCATAAAATTCGGTGAATTAAAAGCCGTGCAACTCCAGTTATATACTTCATTATTGGCTATACTATACTTCCATATACTGCAATAACTTGCGCCCGGAACCGAAATGGTCGACTTGTACTCGACAGTCTGCGCGTGTTGGGAAATCATCTCACCTGTAATGTTGTGAAAGCGGTTAGGATAATCACGAATCACTTTTTCAAGTGCCACATTTGTTTTGTTTGAAAAAACATCATCCTGTGAGAAAAGCCAGGCAGCATTCAGCAGTAAAGCAATGGTTATGAGTGTGCTTTTCATAGCAATGGATTTGGGAACTAAATTAGTACAAATAAAACGCCTTTGCAATAGGGAAAATACGGCTATTTTGATCTTTTTACCAGGTATATAACGGGCATTTAGCTAAACAGGTATTCGACGTCTTCACGGGACAGGCTCTTTACAAATCCGTCATCATCCGCTATCAGATCTTTCGCCAGGAGGCGTTTGCGATCCTGAAGCTGCAGTATTTTATCTTCGATGCTATCCTTACAAATCATGCGATATGCGAAAATGTTTTTGGTCTGGCCAATACGGTGGGTTCGGTCGATCGCCTGCTGCTCTACTGCCGGATTCCACCAGGGATCTACAATATAAACGTAATCGGCAGCAGTGAGGTTTAGTCCAACCCCTCCTGCTTTGAGTGAGATCAGGAACACGCGGCAGCTGTCATTATCCTGAAATTCCCTTATGGCTTTTTCGCGATCTGTAGCTGTTGTACTACCATCAAAATATGCGTAAGGAATGTCTAGTTCTGTCAATTTTTCCCGAATGAGTGCCAGCATTCCCAGGAATTGGGAGAAAACCAGAGCCTTATGATTTCCGATATTTTCTGAAATTTCACGCGCCAGCTCATCGAGTTTGATCGAATGATTGGGATATTTTTCCGTTTCATTCAGGATAGCCGGCGAATCACAGATTTGCCGCAGTTTCATCAGGCCCTGCAATATGGTGAGCTGCGATTTCTGAATACCCTGGGATTCAATCGTGCCGAGGATTTTGTCGCGGTAATCATTGCGGTAAGCATCATAAACCTTACGTTGTTCGTCCTCCATTTCGCAAAACAGTATTGTCTCAGTTTTTTCAGGCAGGTCACGGGCGACCTGTTCCTTGGTTCTGCGGAGAATGAATGGATACAATAACTTCCGCAGGTGATCTTTGCGATCAGGTTCACCGAATTTATCGATTGGGATTGCAAATTCCTGTCTGAAAAATTCAATGCTGCCCAGCATTCCGGGATTCAGAAAATTCATCTGGGCAAAGATGTCGAAAGTATTATTCTGAAGCGGGGTACCGCTCATACACAGGCGGTGTTTTGCGCGAAGAAGACAGGCCGCCTTGGTTACTTTGCTGCCAGGATTTTTAATTGCCTGCGACTCATCCAGGACCACGTAGTCGAGGGGCATGTCCATCAGCAGCTTTATATCACTGCGCAGGGTGCCATAGGTTGTGATGATGATTTCGAAGTCATTCAGCCCTTCCTTGTTTCTCAAACGTTCTCCACCGTGATGGATCCGGTAGGTCAGCCCGGGAGAGAATTTTTTAATTTCGTTTTCCCAGTTAAAGATTAAGGTCGTCGGACAAACAACAAGTGCACGCAGGTGTCCATAATGCGTTTTATAATGATGAAGAAAAGAAAGCGCCTGAATGGTTTTACCCAAACCCATATCATCGGCGAGAATGCCTCCCCAACTTACTTCATGGAGGTAATTGAGCCAGTGAAATCCATGTACCTGGTAGGGGCGCAGAATTTGGGCCAGATGAGACGGCGGGTCAATCTCCCTGATTTTCTTAAACTCTTTGAGTTGTTCATATTTTTTCTCCAGGTGGATGATTAACTCTTCCTCATTCCTGTTTTCGTAAAGCTCATCTATGACACTCAAATGATAGCGGGACAGGCGGAGTTCATTGCTTTTTCCTTCGCCCACACGGAAAAGCAGGGCATATCTCTTTACCCATTCATCCGGCAGTACACCAAGCGAACCATCATTCAGGGGAACAAACTGTTGTTTGTTGGCGAGCGCCTTTTTAACATCCGCAATGGTTACTTTCTGATCACCGAAAATAATATCCACACGCGCATCAAACCAATCCGTGCTGCTGCTGATATGAATTTTTGTCTGGGGGCGTGAAGTATTAAACCGGAAATTTTTCAAAGCTTCGAATCCATGCACGGATACTTTCATTTCCTGCAT
>JGI1027J12803_100639662_pt1 | contig 11936 bp, 9 predicted proteins | sample IowNatreferecore_FD_12803 | JGI IMG/M metagenome (IMG submission 12803) | reverse complement strand
ATCGTAGGCGGAATGCTTCCAATGTTCGAGCACGCCTTCCAGATCACGACCGACATCTCATGGCTGGAAGCGTCCGATCTAAATCATCCTTTGTTGCGACGAATGACGATCGAAGCACCGGGCACGTATCATCACAGCCTAGTAGTCGCGAATCTGGCGGAAACGGCAGCGGAACCGATCGGTGCCAACGCTACCCTGTGCCGTGTTTGCGCGTATTTCCATGATGTCGGCAAACTGGTGAAGCCGGAATACTTCACCGAAAACATGAACTTCGAGCGCAACCCGCACGAAGATCTCGCGCCTACGATGAGCGCATTAATCATCATTGCCCACGTCAAAGAAGGGGTGGATCTCGCTCTCAAATACAAACTCAACCAGCGCATCATCGATATCATTCAGGAGCACCACGGCACTTCGCTCGTTTACTACTTTTACAAACGCGCTTTGCAACAGCACGAGGACGCACGTGCCGGCGGAAAGATCATGAACTTGCGCGAACATGATATTCCTGAGGTGCGCGAGGAAAGTTTTCGCTACAGCGGGCCGAAACCACAGACCAAAGAGAGTGCGATTGTCAGCCTGGCCGACGCGGTCGAAAGCGCGTCCCGCAGTTTGGAGAAACCGACACCGGCAAAGATCGAGCAGTTGGTCAACGACATCATCGATCAAAGGATCGCCGATCATCAGCTGGATGAATGCGATCTGACCTTGAACGATATCCGCATCATCTCCGACCGGTTCAGGTTCACTCTCATGACGATGCTGCACAGCCGAATCGCTTATCCCAAGCAGGAGTCGAAACAGACTCTTCCGCGCACGGAACCGGTTCGACCCGACGTCATGGCTTCAACGCGGAAACCAGCAACGGCTCCGCCAGTTTCGGCGGCCTGAGCTAGCGAGCCGCCAGTTACGACTCCTCGTTCAAGTCTGGTCGCCGCGCCCGTGGTTCGCGGTCTTTCGTGGTCGCGGTAGACGGCACCGTCACAAATGGTCCGCCTTCCATCGGCGCAGCTTGAGAAAAAGCGACATCGGGCATTTCACTGGATTTACCTTCGAGAGGGAAATCTTTCCGCAACGGAAAGAACGGATAACCATCCCACATCAGGATGCGACGAAGATCGGGATGGTTGTTAAACTTGATGCCCATCATGTCATAGATTTCGCGCTCATGCCAGTTGGCGGTAGGCCAGATGTCGGACACGGTATCAACGGCACAGATTTCCTCATCAATCGCGGTTTTCAGGCGCAAATGGACACCGACCGAAAGAGAATAGAGCTCGTAAACAATTTCGAATCGCGGATCTTGCCCAAAATTGTCGACGCTGGAAATATCGATCAAATAGTCGAACGATAAATCATCGCGGCAGCATCTGGCGATCTCCCGTAAATCCTCCGGTGCGATCGCGAAAGTGATTTCGCCGCGGAACTCCACTCGGCCAAGAATATTATCTCCAAATACGCGACCGATGGAACTGAGCAACTCTGCCCCCGTCACACCAATGCCTCCACATCTTCGATCAGTTTCGGTTTCTGCATGATCAGCGCGCGTTCGCCCTCAATCTTCTTTTGCAGCCGCATCAGGCCTTCTAACAATGCCTCCGGGCGCGGTGGACATCCGGAAATGTAAACGTCGACCGGCAGCAACTGGTCGATCCCCTGGAGAACCGCATAACTTCGATACATGCCGCCGCTCGACGCGCATGCGCCCATGGCAATGCACCACTTGGGCTCTGGCATCTGGTCCCAAATCCGCTTAACCGCCAGGGCCATTTTGTAAGTCACTGTGCCTGCCACGATCATGACGTCGCATTGTCGGGGGGAAAAACGCATCACCTCCGAGCCGAAGCGCGCGATGTCGAATCGAGAGGCGGCGGTTGCCATCAGCTCGATGGCGCAACAGGCCAGCCCCATCGGCATTGGCCACAGCGAATTCTTACGCATCCAGTTCATGGCGGCATCAAGCCGCGTGAAAATCACGTTGCCCTCAATTTTGGAATCGTAAGCGGCGGGAACTGGCTCAGGCATGGGAAATACTAGGGGCGCCGCCGCGGAGCGCAACCTTGTTCGAAAGGCAAACTGGCGCGCGATTGCGGCGTGCCACTTGCTAGCCAAAAATTGACCTGAAAGCTCCCGGCATCCATAGTTCGCGCGCACTGGTCCATTCCGTGAATGGCCCCACCCCGATGACACACATTTCGCGCACTCATTTGGACCGGCTCGAAAGCCAGAGCATTTTTATATTTCGCGAAGCTTATCATTTTTTTAAGAACATCGCGATGCCTTGGTCGATGGGAAAAGACTCCAATGTACTCATCTGGCTCGCAACCAAATCATTCTTCGGAAGGGTGCCGTTTCCGGTCTTGCACATCGATACGACCTATGAATTTCCAGAAATGCTCGAATTTCGTGCCTGGGCGACCGCACACTACAAGCTGAATCTTATCGTCAAGGTGAACGAAGAGGCGCGGGCCCGCGGGATCGGCTATGAAACACACGATCCGGTAACGGTCACCCACGAGCTAAAAACGGTGGCATTGCAGCAGGTCATCGCCGAACACAAATGGGACGCGTTGATCACAGGCATCCGCCGTGACGAAGATCCGACCCGCGCCAAGGAACGCTATTTTTCACCCCGAAACGCTCAATTCGAATGGGACTACAAGGATCAGCCTCCGGAATTTTGGGGACAATTTGCGACTGCGCCTGCGCCTGGGGAACACGTTCGAGTTCAGCCGCTACTTGATTGGACGGAGATCGATATCTGGCGCTACATCCAGCGCGAAAAAATTCCCATTCCGAAGATGTATTTTGCGCAAAATGGTCAGCGCTATCGTTCGCTTGGATGCAGCCCAATCACCAAACCGGTTCGCAGCAGCGCAACCACGATTGAGGAAATTATCCGTGAATTAGATAGCACCCGGACAAGCGAGCGAGCCGGACGTGCGCAGGACCATCACGAGCGCAACGCAATGCAGAAGCTGCGTGCGAAGGGATTTTTATGACAGCGGATTCCGGAAACAGGAAAGAATCGCCCTACGGGACGAAATTCTCTCGATTGTAGTCGCTTCGATTAAGACGGTGCGCAGAAATGGAAGTTAAAATAACAGAGAAGACCGCTCCGGTTTCCGGTTTCCAGTCGCCGGTTTCGGTTAAGGTCGTTTTCGTTGGGCACGTCGATCATGGCAAATCGACATTGATTGGCCGTTTGTTGCACGACACGGGATCGCTTCCGGAAGGGAAAATCGAACAAGTGCAGAATGCCTGCCGGGCCGAAGGAATGGAATTCGAGTACGCATTCCTTCTCGATGCGCTGCTCGAAGAGCAGGAACAAAACATCACCATCGATACCACACAGATTCCCTTCAAGACCGCGCGCCGCAGCTACGTCATCATCGATGCGCCTGGTCACAAGGAATTTTTGAAAAACATGATCACCGGTGCCGCTAATGCCGACGCGGCCGTGCTCGTGATCGCGGCTGATGAAGGAGTGCGGGAACAGACGAAGCGACATGCCTACATTCTGAATTTGCTCGGCATTCAGCAGTTTTGCGTCGTCGTCAACAAAATGGATATGGTGGACTTTTCCGAGCACCATTTTCGCGAGATAGAACAGGATTACCGCGCGTTTCTGCGGACACTGAATCTCGAGCCACGCGTATTCATCCCCGCGTCTGCGCGGCTCGGTGAAAACATCGCCCATGGGAGTGCAAAAATGCGTTGGAACGACGCCCCCACGCTGGTGGAAGCGCTTGATCAGATGACAGCGCTCGCTCCTCCCACTGATCTGCCACTGCGTTTTTGTGTTCAGGACATTTACCGCTTCGATGAACGACGAATCATTGCCGGGCGGATCGAGACCGGCACGCTAAATGTCGGCGATGAAATCGTGTTTTCGCCGGCTAACAAAACGTCGATTATTCGCTCCATCGAGCACGGCAACGGAAGTGGCAGTGGACCGGCAATTGCGGGCGATTCCATCGGCATTACTCTGCGTGAACAAATCTTCGTTGAACGCGGTTACGTCGGTTCACATCAAAAAGATGCTCCGATCGAAACGAATCGCTTTCACGCCGATCTTTTTTGGATCGCTCGCCAGCCCGCAAGCCTTGACCATCTCTACACCGCGCGACTTGCGACCCAGGAGTTCCGGTGCCAGATCGTCTCCATCGACGAAGTGTTGGATTCGGCTTCGCTCGAACGCACCCAGGGCGCGGCGAAGGAACTGGCCCGCAATGAAGTCGGCCGCCTCATTATTCAAACACGTGCAGCCGTTGTGCTCGATAATCACGACCGCATTCCAAACCTCGGCCGTTTCGTTCTGCTCCAAGACGGAGTCATCGTGGCCGGCGGGACAATTCATGGTGGCGTCTATACTGCCCGAGGCTCGATCAAAAGTAAGAATATTTTTTGGACGGAGGGAAAAATCACTCCTGGAGCCCGTGCCGCCCAACATGGGCATCGCGGTGTCGTTGTCTGGCTGACGGGGCTTTCAGGGGCGGGCAAATCGACCATCGCGCACGGATTGGAACGGGAACTTTTTCAGCGCGCCATGCATCCCTATGTGCTCGATGGAGACAACATCCGGCATGGATTGAATTCGAATCTCGGATTTTCACCGGAGGATCGCGTGGAAAATATTCGACGTGTCAGTGAGGTGGCGAAGCTAATGGCTGATGCAGGAAATGTGGTTATCACCGCGTTCATTTCCCCGTATCGCCTCGATCGTGAGCGCGCGCGCGCTATCGCGTTGGAAGGCAACGCCGAATTTGTCGAAGTCTTCGTTGACGCGCCGTTGTCAGTTTGCGAACAACGCGATCCCAAAAATCTTTACAGGAAAGCGCGGGCTGGTCAGATCCGCGAGTTTACAGGAATTGATGCGCCGTATGAACCGCCTGTCGATCCGGAAATTGTGGTCCACACGGACCAACAAACGGTGGAGGAGTCTGTCAGCGAGATCCTGGAACAACTTCTTCCGCGCCTGAAGGCGGAAGCGGTCGTCGCTAACTAATTACCGCGCAGACCTCGGGTGAGGATTCTTCCCGGCCGACTTCGATCGCGTCGTGCACAATGCGTCCGAGCTCGCTCGCCTCGTAGGGCTTGGCGATGACACCGCGAAATCCGAAGTCCTGATATCGGCTCATGGTCGCGTCCGTGGCATAGCCGCTCGAAACAATTGCGTTCACCTTCGGGTCGATTTCGATCAGCCGCTTGAGCGCTTCTTTGCCGCCCATGCCACCAGGGAGGGTGAGATCGAGAATGACAAGGTCAAAGCGTTCGCCGGCCTGGAATTTTTCGTGATACAATTCAACTCCCTGCGCGGCCGTTTCAGCGGTGGCAACGCTGTAACCCAAACGGCTGAGGGTAAATTCCACCAGGTCTCGAATGGCTTCTTCATCGTCCACGATTAGCACACGACCATGTCCGGTGATTGGCTGGTCGCCCGTCACTTTTTTTTCCTCGGCCGCAGCGATGCGGGGTGCCGCTGGTAGATAGATGGTAAACGTGGAGCCAACATTAATTTCTGACTCCACCGTGATGAGGCCCTGATGGCTTTTGATGATGGAATAGGTGCTCGCCAGACCGAGGCCGTTTCCTTTTGGCTTCGTTGTAAAATAAGGATCGAAGATTCGCTTTAAGTACTGTTCCGGAATACCGACACCTTCGTCTCTAATGCTGACTCGAACGTAGTCGCCGGGCGGAAGTTCGATCACTTCCGAGTGGTGCTCGGGCGAATGCCGGTAGTTTTCGCAGCTGACATGCAATGTTCCCCCATTGGGCATCGCCTGGTCGGCATTCACCACGAGATTGGCGATGACCTGGCTGATCTGTCCGCCGTCGATTTCAGCCTGCCACAGATCAGGGCCAACGTTTATCTCGCTGCGGCTCTTCGATCCACGCAGCGAGAAACTGACCGTATCTTGAATCAGACGCGCGATTGATGCGCTTTTCTTGATCGGAGCGCCGCCGCGCGCAAATGTCAGTAGCTGCTGCGCCAGATCACGCGCTCGCAATGAGGCATTCTTAGCATCATTCAATCGCCCCGTCATTTCGTTGCTTACTGGAAGGACCAGCGAAGCGAGAGAAATATTGCCTACGATCGCGGTCAGCAGGTTGTTGAAATCGTGAGCGATCCCTCCAGCCAGTAAGCCAAGCTGCTCCAGAGCCTCGGCTTTGCGGCGCTCGCTTTCGCTGCGCTGCCGTTCCGTGATATCGCGGAAGACGAGGACGACGCCCGCGACTTCGTTTTTGTTATCGCGAATAGGGGAGGCGACCTGTTCGATCAGCCGTTCGGACCCGTCCTGCGAAATCAGCGTCGCGTTGTTGGGCAACGCCAGCAGAATGGACTGCGCTTCGTTACGAATTCCGTTGCGCTGGGCCCGGGCCTGCGCCGCCAGATCGATCGAAATGTTGAAGACAGTACGCAGTGGTTGACCAACTGCCTCGGCCGACGTCCATCCAGTTAACGTTTCAGCCGCATTATTAATCATCACGATTTTGCCTTGCAGGTCGGTCGTGATCACGCCGTCGCCAATGGAGCGTAACGTGACCGAAAGATTTTCCTTTTCAGAAGCGATCTCCTGCTCGAAGCGCTGGCGTTCGGTCACATCGCGTATCATCGCTACATAAAAAGCGTTTCCATCTACCGACATTTGGCTGAGCGAAATCTCAATCGGAAAAGTGCCATGTCGGCAAGTGCGTCCCACTGCCAGCGTTTCTGTGCCAGTGCGACTGGCCAAATCACTCCACGTGATTGAGACCGGTCTCGATTCGAGGTCGGAACGATATGCCTGGGGGACCAGTTTGGTAAAGCTGTGGCCGATCAGTTCGTCTTTCATTGAGCCAAACATTTTTTCGGCCGCTTGATTCATCGACCGGATGATTCCGTGAGCATCAACAGTGATCATGCCATCGAGAATGCTTTCGAGAATCGCCCGCATCCGCATTTCCGCGTCACCTAGTTTGCTCATCTGTCTGCGCACCAGCAGCAGGCTATAGCTGTTGGAGGAAACAAGGAGGACAATCGCGAGCACAGCCGCGGCGGAAAGCGCTACTGTCTTCAGCACTTGCGCGCGCGACGCCACAGCAGAACGCCGGTCGTAAACAGAAAACTCACGTTTCTCGATTCCGGCGATGCTTCGCTGTATTTCGCGCATTAATTCATCACTTTTCTCGTTAGCGGTAAGCGTCAGGTCACGTCCTGTCCTTTTTGCCTCCATCTCAGGTGTGGCAAACGAGTTGATCCATCGCTCAACATCGGAGCGCATGTTCGCCAATAACTTGGCCTGCAACGGGGCGTTTGCCACGAGGACAGTGAGATAGCCGTGGTAAATATAGAAGTCGCCAAGAGCGCGCCGGTAGCTCTCAAGAAATGCAGTGTCGCCGGTGAGCAGATAACCCCTTTTCTCCTTGTTCATCTCAATCACGGCTCGTTCTAGCTTTGGCAGAAAATCCAGCACCTGCCTGGACTGAGCTGCCCATTCCTGGGCCTGCATTTTCTGATTCAGAACGATCTGCTCCTCGTCTTGAACCGATTGCAGAATTTGCCGGGCTTGATCCAGGACTGAACCGCCCAACGCGGGGGTCGGCATCCGCATCGACGAAGTTCGGTCGTTTGCCAGCCTCAATTGCCCGAACTGATTAATCCATTGATCGAGAAGCTGCCGAGCTATTGTAACCCGCTCAGATTGGGCCGGACTGGTCTGCACCATTTCCGCGAGCTCTTTAATCCTTTGGTAAACGTCTTGGCTGCTGGACCTGAACAAATCCCGGTATCGCGGATCGGAAGAAAGCAAATAACCACGCTGATAACTTTCCAGGGCGGCAATGTCATTCTCGATCACACTTGCCATCTGCTTCACCTGGACTGTGTGTGCACGCACAGTTTCATGGTGATAATCCCTCAGCGTGATGAACAGAAAGGTCCCCGCGAGTAAAACAATTACCGCCGTTGCCGCGCCGGAACCCGCCAACAGCTTATAACGGAAATGTTCGCGACCAAACGGCACTCGTCGGCCACGCCCGCGGTCACGGGAGCGCACCTTTCCTGTCTGATCGCCAAACGACGACTCACCAGCAGGATAGGGCATCGTAGCTTCGAAAGCAGTTCTTCTGCCAGAAGCGGAGATCGCGCCCGTGACCTGCCTGCTGAGGGACAGGCCTAATACTTCACCCGGACCAAGTACAATCCCTCGGCGGGCGCGACAAAACGCGATGAGTTTCGTGTCGGGTATTGCAGTCGAGAGCGAATCGAGTCGAGCGTCTCTTTCCCAAGGGCACAACGAACAAGCGTGCCGCTGATCAATCTAACCATCTTATAGAGAAAACCCGAGGCAGCGAATTCGAGCTCGATCACATCGCCTCGGGAAACGAAACGCAGATTGTCGATCGTGCGCGTTGTGCATTCAGGTTGGCCGCCGCGTCGAGCAGCAAAACTGGCGAAATCATGTTCACCGTGGAAGAGCTGTGCTGCCTGCTCGAGAAGGCCGCGATCGAGCGTTGTCGGAACGTGCCAGGCCCGTCCACGTTCAAAGGGCGATACGATGGCGCTGTTGACAATTCGGTAGCGATACACTTTTCCCACAGCGGAGAAACGCGCGTGAAAACTGCTCGAGACGAACTGCGCACGCAAAATGCGAATAGTCGGTGGTAAAACCCCGTTCAAAGCACGCAGCCAGCGCGAGCCTGGAAAGTTTTTCTTCGGCACATCAACATGTGCACACTGTCCCAGCGCGTGAACGCCGGCATCGGTTCGACCGGCACCGATTACGGCCAGACGTGAACCGCAAAGCTTCTTAAACGCTTCTTCGATTCGGTCCTGAATGGTATTGCCATTTCTCTGGCTTTGCCATCCCGCGAACGCACCGCCGTCGTAAGAAACGATCAATTTCAGCCGACGCGATATCACGCACTCAAGCGATCGAGATAGTTTTGCAAAATCATTTGCGCCGCGACTTGATCCCGTACCTCTCTGGTGTCTCTCGTTTTTTTCCCCGCAGCCTGCAAGGCGCGTTCCGCCGCCACCGTCGAGAGTCGCTCGTCCCACGTCACAACTTCGCACTTTACCAAACGCCGCAGTTTTTCCGCAAACGCCTCTGCTCCTTTGGCGCCTTCTCCGAATGTGCCGTTCATGTGCCGGGGCAAACCGACGACGATTTGCTCGACGTTTTTCTCCGTTACAATTTGCCTAATTCGCTTTGCCAAATCGTCGGCCGACCGCGTCGCAATTGTCTCCAAGGGATGCGCGAGCAGTCCGAGTTCGTCGGATATCGCCACACCGGTGCGCGACCGGCCCAGATCGATTCCAAGGAGCCGCTTCATTGCAGTTTTTCCGGTAATTTCGCGACCAGATTTTTAATCTTCTCCGCGTGGTGGCGATGACAAACGAGCACCGCATCGGGCGTTCGAACGACAATTAGGTTATTGACGCCAAGCAATGCTACGTCAGCGCCACCCTCGTTAAAAACAATGTTTTCGGTCGCCTGATGCGCGGTCACCGGACAATTCGCGGCATTGCCACTGCGATCCTTATCGAAATAACGCGCAACGGCTTCCCATGAACCGACGTCGTCCCAATCAAAGTCGGCCTCGACCATGAGCACATGATCCGCGTGCTCCATCAACGCGTAATCAAAAGAGATCTTCGGCAACTTGGCGAATCGCTCGCTTAAAGCATTCTCGAACCGCTTCGGATCACTGCTAATCGAGATGAATCGAGCAAGCTCCGGTGCGTGCCGATTAAATTCCGTCAACACCGTTTGCACCGTCCAGACAAACATCCCCGCATTCCAGCGGAAGTTTCCCTTTCGAATAAACGTTTCAGCGAGATCGATGTTCGGTTTTTCTCGGAAGCGAATAACGCGAAATACGCCCGGCCTGCCGGGGACCTGATCACCCATTTCAACGTAACCAAAGCCGGGGTGCGGCGAAGTCGGTCGCACACCAATGGTGACAAGCGCATTTTTTTCTTCGGCTGCCCGTGCCGCGTTGCGGATCGTTTTTTGAAACGCCGCCGTGTCCTTGATCACATGATCAGCTGGAAGCACGATCATCGTTGCATTGTGATCGCGCGCAGCCACCCAGGCCACTCCGAGCGCGACTGCGGCTGCGGTATCGCGTTTGGCCGGCTCGGCAATGATGTTGTATTGTGCCGCCTGCTCGATGGTCGCGCGAACAGCCTGTTCCTGGTCGACATTCGTTAGAATTAAGATGCGTTCTGGCGGAACAAGATTTTCAAGCCGAGCAAGTGTTTGCTCCAGCAGCGTTCGATTTGAGATCAGGCGCAACAGTTGCTTGGGAAGGGAATGCCGGCTAAGCGGCCAGAAACGTTCGCCGCTCCCGCCGGCGAGAATCAATGCATAAATCTGCTTAGCCATGCCTCCTTTGACGTTCGTCGGCCGTTTTCACCGTCGACGCAACAATTTCCCATTTCTTTTTCGCTGCTGCCGCGTATAGGAATACGCCAATGGCACTCACCATATCCATCCCGAAGTCGCCTGATGACTTGCCGGTCGACCCTTTACTTGCCCTTACGCGGACGGCTCTCGGCCTCGGGGTGGGGTTGCTCGTAGCCGATCGAATAAAGCGCCCGGCCCGGCAAGCCACTGCCATAGCTTTGATGTCAATCGGAACCTTGGCGGCTGTTCCCTTTCTGGTAAAGCTCGCGCTTGGCCGTTTCAATCGCGCCGATTCCGAACGAGGCAGTCGCAACCGATTGCGCAGTATCCGCGACTCCGGTTATCATCCCGACTCAGACGCTTACTGAAACCGCGGCCGGGACGCTTGAAGTAACGCGTACGCCGCATTAAGCGTCCTCGGGTCATGTCGAACCGAGCTGCAAGCGCCAGTCAGGAAACGCTGCGAGAGCGTTCCGCCAAAATTCTCGCCGAAGAGGCGCAATTGCGGCAGGGCGGGGGTAAGGCCGGGCAGGAGCGACAACATAAGCTTGGCCGTTTGCTTGCACGCGAACGGATCAGCGCATTACTGGACCCGGGCGCAAATTTCTTTGAGATCGGACTTTGGGCTGCGTATAAAATGTACGAAGAGTGGGGGCGTATTGCCGCTGCCGGTACCGTCGTGGGCATCGGGAATGTCCGCGGTGTTCCATGCATGATCATCGCCAACGACGCCACCGTGAAGGCGGGCGCGTTCTTTCCGCAGACGACGAAGAAAGTCATTCGCGCTCAACGAATCGCGTTCGAAAATAGCCTCCCGCTCATCTACCTCGTTGACTCCGCCGGCGTGTTCCTGCCGATGCAGGACGAAATCTTTCCCGACGAAGATGATTTCGGGCGCATTTTTCGTAACAATTCCGTGATTTCCGCCGCGGGAATTCCTCAGTTTGCCGCTATCATGGGCAATTGCGTAGCTGGCGGCGCTTATTTGCCGGTATTGTGTGACAAGGTTTTGATGACGGAAGGTAGCGGTCTCTACCTCGCTGGACCGTCATTGGTCAAAGCAGCAATCGGTCAGATTGTTGATCAGGAAGAACTCGGGGGAGCGCGTATGCACGCCGAAATCAGTGGGACGGCCGATTTTTATGAGAAAGACGATGAATCGTGCATAAAGCGTTTACGTTCTCTGATTTCTCTGTTACCAGAAGCGACTTCATCTTCCGGCCGCGCACCTGCTGGATCCGAACTGGTGCCATCCAAAGCTCCTGACGCAATTTACGACCTGGTCAGTCTGGATGGACATCAGCAGTATGACACACGCGATCTCCTGGCCAGCGTGGTCGATGCCGATTCGCTCGAGGAATACAAGGCTGACTATGGCAAAACATTGGTAACGGCTTATGCACGAATCGGTGGCCGTCCCGTGGGCATTGTTGCAAATCAGCGATTGCAGGTACGGACGAAAACCGAAGGGATCCAGATGGGTGGCGTTATTTACTCCGATAGCGCCGACAAAGCCGCACGGTTTGTTATGGACTGCAATCA
>JGI1027J12803_100482530_pt1 | contig 11943 bp, 7 predicted proteins | sample IowNatreferecore_FD_12803 | JGI IMG/M metagenome (IMG submission 12803) | reverse complement strand
AAATGGTTGCGAAAGATTTTTCAGGAAATTTCCGGTGAAATTCCGGTCGTACTCCGTAACCGCAAACGGGCCTGGTTTACCGATACGCTCGAGGACGTGAATGGCGTCGCCACGACCATCCGCAAAATGACGGCGGTAGCAAAAATGGCCGGGGCCGAATTGACCGTTGTTACGTCACGAAGCGAACTGCACGTCACCGATATTCCAATCAAGAATTTCAAGCCGATCGGTGAATTCGAGCTGCCCGAGTATGAGCTGCAGAAGCTGAGCTTTCCTCCGGTTCTTCGGATGCTGGATTATATTCAGCGGGAAGGTTTCACCGAAATCATCATCAGCACACCGGGGCCAATCGGGCTGACCGCATTACTTGCCGCGAAAATGCTCAACCTGCAGACCAGCGGGATCTATCACACCGATTTTCCGCAATACATCCGCATCCTGACCGACGATAGCTTTCTCGAAAGCGTCGCCTGGCACTACATGCATTGGTTCTACGGGCAGCTCGACACCGTTTTCGTTAATTCCGAAGAATACCGGCGCAGCTGGATCTCGCGCGGGTTCGCCCCGGAGAAACTGAAGATTCTGCCGCGCGGCCTCGACACTACCCTTTTCACTCCTGAGCGGCGGAATCCAGCTTTCTGGAAAAAGTTTGGTGAGAGTAACGGAGCGATTCGGTTGCTGTATGTCGGACGTATTTCCAAGGAAAAGGACCTCGATGTTCTCGCACAAGCATACCGGCAATTGCGCGAAGAAGGTTTGCCGATCCAACTCTACCTTGTCGGCGATGGCCCCTATTTGCAGGCGTTGAATTCTACCTTGCTGCCGGATGCGGTTTTCACCGGTTATCTGCGCGGCAACGACCTCGCAACCGCTTACGCATCGGCAGACCTGTTTGTTTTTCCGAGCACGACCGACACGTTTGGCAACGTTGTGATTGAAGCGCAGGCATCAGGCATTCCTGTGATTGTGTCCGACACGGGAGGGCCGAAAGAGCTTGTCGATCCGAACGTAAACGGGATCGTCACGAAATCGCATAGCGTCGAGGATCTGGCGCGGGCAATTCGCGAACTGGTCACCGACCCGGGCAGGCGCGAGCAAATGGCGCGACAGGCCCGGCAGGCAGTCGTCGATCGAAGCTGGCCGAGTGCGTTTCGAAAATTCTGGGCGGCGACAGACGACTAGGCCGCAAAGCGCAGTTTCGGAAAAACTACTTCACGAACAGGCCGTAGAGTGGACCGCGCGGATTCAGCAACTCGTGTTTGTGATACGACACCGCGAGATAAGCCTGCAAAATCCACAGTGCGATCGAGGTGCCGAGCACCAGCGCGATTCGTTTCGGGTTAACTCGCGCAATCAGTGGCAAGTCCAACCACGTGCGATTTGTTGCCAGCTCGACCATCCACAAACTGGCGAGCATGATTACGCCTGCGAGAAACGGGAACGCCAACCAGTTGAAATAAAGGGCGCCTGCAAAGTTACCGTTAAGTAAAAGATGCAACGCACGCGTCAACCCGCAAAAAATACAGGGCAAACCGGTGATTGCTCCACAAGACATCCGCAGCGGCAGCCAGGCGCCGCCAGCAGTGGGATCAATCGCGCGGCACAGCAAGAGCCCCACGATCACGCTCCCCACCGCGAACGTTCGTCCAATGCGTTGCTGCGACGAGAACGAATAGCACTCGTGTTTGGACCGAAGCAGTTTCATGCGGGAGATGGCGGTGTGGATGGTGGCTCCGGTGGCTCGTAAGGCGAGCGCGCCGGCGGAACTGGTCCTGGCGGTGCATCGCTACCGGATATCGGCGGCGGCGTTTGCACTGGAGGAACGCCGGTCGTCTCTGGCGAGGGAGTAATCGCCGGCGGGGTCAAGTTCGCCCATGCATCCCAGTCGGGTCCAAATTGTCTCGCGAAAAACAGCGGATAGGCGGCGAGGAAAACGTAAAGCGGAAGCAGAATGACTGTTCCGATGTAAGGCAGGGCGGCTATGCAGCAAGTAAGGCAGGTCGCGACGCATGAAATAATCGCGACGAAGATGCCGAGGACAAATAGAAACAGAACATACAGAATGAACGGAACCGGATCGGTCGTGATCAGAGAAACACTCGATCGGAACGCTTCGATTGCTCCGCAGCGCCGTCGATACATCGCGACAATCATGAACTGCGAAATCAGGCCCCACGCCATCGCACAAACGAAGATGATGGCTATCCAAAAACCAATTCCGAGTACAGCAACCGGTCCGAAGTGAACGTCTCCTCTGTGGATCACCATCCAAAAAATGAGGGGTGATCCCGCCAGCACGGCAATCAAGATAAAGAGCAAAGCAACCGCCAGGGTGAACCAGAAAAGGCTATTTCCAACAGAACGGAACTCGTGCCACGGCTCTCTGATTGCGCCGCGATTGCGCACCACGCAATCAACGAAAATAAAGCGCCCCCGACAGCCAATCCAAAGCAGCACCAGAACCACCGCCATGCAAATGAGAAAAGCGACCGCGGTGATGAACAGGACCAGCCAAAGCGAAACGTGATCACTCGTGGAATAGAAATGATGCGATGTTGTGCGAAAGTCCCAATTCCAATTGCCCCGATTGCGCAGACTGGCAGGGTTCAGGTTGAAACCTGTTCCCCCACCTGCGAAATGCGACAGGAAGGCAGCGAATCCAATAACGAGCCATTTTTCGAGATCGAAAGGCCGAAATAGAACCTGCTTCGTCCATTCCAGTGCAACATTGAAGGGTGCAAGAACTTGGATTTGTCGGTCGGGGCCGTTCATCACGCCATTTCAGACGTGTTCATTGAGAACATCAAGCTTTCAACCGTGCCTTCCACGAAATCGGTTGGCATGTTGCAGTTGATTGCGGCGGCTATAGCTTCTTTTTTCTGGTACCTGGTGTGACGACAGCCTTTGAATCGAACCGTTCCGCAAGTGCTGGACGAAGTCTGCCATCCGGAGCGACTCGCTCTCGTGGTTCCCACATGACGGTAGCGTTTCCGGGCAAGGCAAAAATCCGAAATCGATGGTCCGGAGGATCTCCGAGTCCGGGTCGACACAGGGGCAGCTGATCGTGCTTGGCTTGAACCACGATTCGTTAGATCATTACCACGCTTAGCTAATCAGGCTTATGAAAGACATGACCCAGGGTTCCGTGACCCGGCATCTCTTACACATGGCGAGCTTTCTTGCCGTGAGTATGCTCGTTCAGACGCTTTATCTGCTGGCTGATCTGTACTGGGTCGGCTGGCTGGGTAAAGAGGCGATTGCGGCTGTAGGGGTAGCGGGCAATCTCATGTTCGTTGTGCTCGCCCTCACCCAAGCCCTCGGTGTCGGCACCACGACCGTCATCTCGCAAGCCGCCGGAGAAAAAAACCAGCCTCGAGCGGAACAAGCGTTCAACCAATCTCTGGTCCTATCCCTGCTCGTCGCAACTATCTTTGGTTTATGCGCGTTTGCCTTACGTGACTGGTATAGCCGGGTTCTGAGCGCAGACCAAACCACTGCTGCACTGGCCAAAATTTATCTGCTCTGGTTCATACCGGGCTTGATGCTGCAGTTTCCGCTGGTGTCACTTGGCTCGGCACTGCGGGCCACCGGAATCGTCAAACCTGCGGTAGGCATCCAGGTTCTTACCGTCATCCTCAACATCGTGCTTGCACCCGTACTTATATTTGGAATCGGTTCATTTCCCCAGCTGGGAGTAGCTGGCGCCGCCTTGGCGACTCTGATTTCAATCTTGGTCGGCAACGTCCTCGTGATTCTGTACTTTGAGCGCAAGTATCATTACCTGCGCTTCCGGGCGCGATTGCTCCAGCCGCGCCTCACCATATGGTGGTCAATGCTTCGGATCGGGATTCCAGCGGGCGCCGAGTTCGCGTTGATGTCCTTTTATATCTTTATCGTTTACGCGATCATTCGACGCTTCGGCGCGGAAGCACAGGCTGGCTTCGGCGTAGGCGCGCGAATCATGCAGGCACTCTTCCTGCCGGTAATGGCATTAAGCTTTGCGGTCGCGCCTGTGATCGGACAGAACTTCGGCGGCCGGCGTGGAGATCGCGTTCGCAACGCATTTTATTCGGCCGCCGGTATTTCATCCATAATGATGCTGCTGGTGACAATCGTGGCCCAGCTTGCGGCGCCGCTTTTAATCAGAGGATTTACGAGCGATTCCGCAGTAATCGCTTTCGGCAGTGATTACCTGAAAATCATTTCCTTTAATTTTGTCGCAGTCGGGTTGGTTTTTACTAGTTCCAGTGTTTTCCAGGGAATTGGGAACACTTTACCTCCCCTGATCAGTTCGATGACTCGGCTGCTCCTGTTTGCCCTTCCGGCCATCGCCTTGTCGGAACGCGCGGGATTTCAGATCAGATATGTGTGGTACTTGTCTGTGGCTTCAATATTTTTTCAAGCGTGCGTCAATCTCCTGCTTCTTCAGCGTGAATTTCGGAGGAAATTGGCGTTCAGTGAGTCGGACGATCTCGGTCCCGCGGGCGCCCCTTCGATTGGATAGGTTTCGCGTATGCTCGGCCGCGAAGGTAAGCCGACGTCGGCATTGTTGGTTTTGAGAGAACCAAAGACATGCACAGCCGCGCGAGGCACATTCAACGAAGACTTTGCGGGTCCGAAATGGTGAAACGGCGTTATCCAATCGGTGCGGAAATCATCGGCGAAAATGAAACTCACTTTCGAGTTTGGGCGCCGAAGGCGAAAACTGTGGAAGCCGTGGTGGAACGCGAAGGTAAGTCGAGCGTCCATTTGCTGGCGCGGGAAGAGGGTGGTTATTTTTCCGGATCAGCTCCCTGCGGCGCCGGTGCACGATACAAATTTCGAATCGATGACGGAAACTCGTACCCCGATCCGGCGTCGCGCTATCAACCAGATGGACCTCACGGCAGCTCGTGTGTCGTCGCTCCATTTGCCTACAAATGGAGCGATGCGAACTGGCAGGGACTGAAGCTGACCGGTCAAATTATCTACGAATTTCATGTCGGCACGTTTACGCCCGAGGGAACCTGGCGCGCGGCAGCGGAGAAGCTCGAGCAATTAAAGAATGACGGAATTACTTTGCTGGAAATGATGCCGATTGCCGATTTCCCCGGCCGATTTGGTTGGGGATACGACGGCGTCGATCTTTTCGCTCCGACACGCCTTTACGGGACACCGGACGATTTGCGCGCCTTTGTGGATCGGGCGCACAGCCTCGGCCTCGGTGTTATTCTCGATGTCGTTTATAATCATTTCGGACCCGACGGAAATTATCTGGGTGTCTATTCGGATGATTACTTCCGACACGATCTGCCCAAAGAATGGGGTGACCCCATAAACTTCGACGGCAAAAACTCAGGTCCAGTACGAGAATTTTATATTACTAATGGGCGATACTGGATTGAAGAATTCCATTTTGATGGATTCCGCTTTGATGCCACGCAGAGCGTCTACGACAACTCCGATGAATACATCATCGGAGCGGTTGGTCGCGCGGCGCGCCAGGCCGCGGGCAGGCGTACGATTGTTCTGGTGGCGGAGAACGAGAGTCAGGAAACCAAGCTCGCGCGTCCCCGATCCGAGGGAGGCGATGACCTTGATGGTTTGTGGAATGACGACTGGCATCACAGCGCCGTCGTGACGCTGACTGGTCGACGCGAAGCTTACTTCACCGACTACAGCGGAACCGCCCAGGAGTTCGTCTCATCGGCAAAGTATGGTTACCTTTATCAGGGTCAGGGTTATTCATGGCAGGAGGCGCCCCGCGGTTATCCGGGTTTCGACTTGCCGCCCGAAAGTTTCATCGCCTTCCTCGAGAACCACGATCAGGTCTCTAACTTCGCTCTTGGAGATCGCCTGCGGACCCAAACTTCGCCGGGAACGTACCGCGCCATGACGGCGCTGCTTCTTCTTGGTCCATGGACGCCCCTGCTCTTTCAAGGCCAGGAATTCGGCGCAACGTCGCGTTTTTGTTACTTCGCAGACGTGGGCGATGCACAGCTCAAAGAAGCAGTACGGAAGGGCCGCTTCAAATTTCTGGCGCAATTCCCGTCAGCCGCGTCGGCCGAGACACAAGCGATCTTGCCAGTTCCACACAAGGTCGAAACATATGAAAACAGCAAGCTCGACTGGAATCAACGGGATCGAAATTCTGCATGGCTCAACTTGCACCGCGATCTCATTCGGTTGCGGCGCGAGGATTTCTCTCTTGGTCAACAATTGCGAGCGAAAGTCGACGGCGCTGTTCTGAACAGGAACTGTCTGGTCTTGCGATTTTTCGGAAAGGATACCAACGATCGTTTATTGATCGTGAACTTCGGCTCTCGATTCCGTCTTGCGGCCGCATCCGAGCCGTTGCTCGCGCCGCCTGCAAATTGCAGATGGGAACTCTTTTGGACCAGTGATTCCGTTCGCTACGACGGTCCCGGTCGTGTGGAAATTGACCCGGAAGTTGAATGGCTCCTGCCCGGCCAGGCTGCTTTCGTTTTACGTTCTCGTCCTCGCAGCGAACCGCGACGCCAGCCAAAAAAGCGTTGAGCTTTGCTGGTTTCTTGCTCTGGGAAAACAATGGCATTCACAACGCGGTCGATGCCTTGGGACAAGGCAACCCATTCGCGAGAAGTGCTCCTCTCTCGCGAATGGCTGGTGACGAATGCCCTGGGCGGTTACGCGTCGGGTACGGTCTCGGGCGCAATTACGCGCAAATATCACGGACTGCTGATTGCAGCATTGCCGGCCCCATACGGCCGGATGGTCATGTGGAGTCATGTGTCGGAATTTTTGCGCTTCGGCGACGACGATGTCCTCTCGCTCGGCGCGCACGAACGCGCTCGCGGTCAGCTCGAATTGGAAGGGACCGATTATTTGCACGAATTCCGCTTGGAAGACGGAATGCCGGTTTGGATCTACCAGGTCCGCGGACTGGTGCTTGAAAAACGCGTCTTGCTGCCGCATTTACAGAACACCGTTTACGTCACCTATCGCATTCTCGAAGGCGAGAAACGTCCCCGGCTGGAGTTGCGGCCTTCCTTTCATTTCCGGCCGCACGAAGCTCCGGTCAATGAAGGCCTTTCCGCGCCTTATCAACTCACCGGGATGGAACATCGCTATGAGATAGCCGCCGCGCACAACGGGCTTCCACCGCTACGGATGAAAGTGTCCGATAATGCGGCGGAGTTCACCATTTCGCCGCAAAACATTGATGAAGTTATTTACCGATACGAGCAAAGTCGCGGCTACGCTCATGAAGGTGCTCTTTGGAGTCCGGGATTTTTCCATGTCGATATGCGGAAGCGCAATGCCACCGCTATCATCGCATCCACGGAAAGCTGGGACATCATCGATGTTCTAAATCCGCCCCAAGCGCTTTCGTCCGAGTGCGAGCGCCGCGCGAAAATGTTGGATGAAGCACTGCCTGAAGCGCGCAGTGGATTTCCAGCAGAGCTGGTCTTCGCCGGGGACCAATTTATCATTACCCCGGCCGGACGAGCAGAGGAAGCGGCACGGGCCCATGCCGCCGGCGACGAAGTGCGGACCGTGATCGCAGGGTACCATTGGTTCACGGATTGGGGCCGGGACACGATGATTTCGCTCGAAGGTCTTGCGCTGGTTACCGGGCGTTGTTTAGAGGCCGGATATATTTTACGAACTTTCTCGCATTATGTCTGGGACGGTCTCATTCCCAATATGTTCCCTGAGGGGGAGAAGGAAGGCCTCTATCATACCGCCGATGCCACCCTGTGGTACTTTCATGCCTTGGGCCGTTATCTTTCCTATACCGACGATCGCACAACGCTGCGCTTTCTGCTGCCACTCCTGATCGACATTGCTGACCATCATTTGCGCGGAACACGGTTCAATATTCACGTCGATCCGGAGGACGGACTGCTCGCTCAAGGCGCCGAAGGTTATCAACTCACCTGGATGGACGCGAAAATGGGCGATTGGATTGTTACCCCGCGTCGCGGAAAAGCAGTCGAGATTAATGCGCTGTGGCACAACGCCCTTCAGCTACTGTCGCAGTGGTGTCGCGAAGAAGGCAATGTTTCCGGTGCCGAAAAATACGCCGACTGGGCTGAGCGAGCGCGCCAATCATTTAATCGACGCTTCTGGTTTGCGGACGGTGGATACCTTTACGACGTGATCGATTGCGACGGGCAAAGTGGCGCAATGGATCCGTCATGCCGGCCGAACCAGCTTTTTGCCATTTCGCTCGAGCATCCGGTGCTTGATCAGGCGCGCTGGGAAGCGGTGATCCAAGTAGTGCGGGAAAAATTGGTCACACCAGTTGGACTACGTTCCCTTTCGCCCGATCATCCGGACTACAAGCCGATTTATTCCGGCGATCTGCGTTCGCGCGACGGCGCTTATCATCAGGGGACTGTCTGGGCCTGGCTGATTGGACCGTTTATCGATGCGTGGCTGAAAGTTTACTCGGACAAAGCCGAGGCACGCACATTCCTTGAACGCTTCCCCGTTCACCTTAGCGACAACGCCAGTGGTACGATCAGCGAAGTCTTCGACGCTCGCGAGCCGCATTACGCGGGTGGTTGTATTGCGCAGGCGTGGAGCGTCGCCGAAGTGCTGCGAGCCTGGCTAAAAACCACCTGACCCGCTCGGCCCTCGCGGCTTTCGGCAAGCTTTCCTGCAGCAATTGGTCCATCCTTTGCGCAATCGAAGAGTGCGTTGCCTTCGATTCAAGAGAGAGGGATGAGCAAAACGGCCGAGGAAATTTCCAAGCAGCCGGAGGTGCGGGAAGCACTGGATCAAACACGCGGTAAGAAGGTCAAAGCGCAGGCGAAGGACAAATTCTGGTTCGTGACCCACGCGCTGCTGCTGATCGGGTGCGGAGTGCTTTACTATGTGCTTGCCTCACACTTCATTCCGCTCCCGCGTCCGCATGTTGAGATGCTTCTGCGATTGGTGCGCGGCAGCATAATGATCATCCTGCTCCTTGCGCTCGCCAAGGCGGTGGCAGTTTACGCAATTGGTCGGATCAGCGATGCTTCGACGCGCTACACCCTCAAGCGAATTGAGCGGTTGATCGTGGGTGTGCTCATCCTGACCATCGCCATCTCCGTATTTTTCGTTAACTGGTACACGGCACTAATTTCCGTCGGCGTTTTTTCCGTCATCCTCGGCCTTGCCGTGCAGACACCAATGACGAGCTTCATCGGATGGATCTACATCCTTGTCCGGCGGCCATATCGCGTAGGAGATCGTATTCAGATCGGCGACGCCACTGGCGATGTCATCGACGTTAGTTATATCGATACCACGCTGTGGGAATTCGGCGGTAAATATCTTTCCACCGATCATCCTAGTGGTCGCATTATCAAGTTTCCGAATTCACTGGTCCTTAGTGCAACCGTTTACAACTATTCCTGGCCGCTTTTCCCATACATCTGGAATGAAATTAAGTTCCACATCGCTTATGGCAGTGATCTGGAATTTGTCGGCAGGACGATGCAGAAAATAACAGAGCAAGAGATCGGCGAAGAGATGATTGAGCGGGTGGAGGTTTTTCGACAATTACTGGCCAAAACTCCCGTCGATGAACTCGAGGTGCGAGAACGGCCGCGAGTGATTTTCCGCGTCAGCGAGAATACCTGGCTGGAAGCAATTGTTCGCTATCTGGTACCCCCGCGTGAAGCCGGCACGATTAAAACGCGTCTAATCCCTAAATTGCTCGCGGCACTCAACGCTGCACCGGGAAAAGTGTTGTTCCCGAAAGGCGATGCTCGGTAGGCGCCAAGTAGGTCTGGTGATGATCGGCAGGGATTTGGTGTTTCGGTGAAGCAAGGCATCAGAATGGCAGGGAGGAGAGATCAACGTTACCGCCGGAGAAGATTATGCCCAGCTTTGGTGGCTTGGCATCGGAACGGGGCGGCAGGGCGAGATTGCGAACTGCGCCGTGCTTGAGGAGCGGGGCGATCGCGACCGCGGCCGAAGGTTCGATGACGATTTTCACCCGCTCCCACACCGTACGCATCGCGGCGATAATTTCGGCTTCGCTAACCAGAAGGATGCGCTCGACATGATCGCGGATGATGGCGAAAGTGCGCGGCGAAAGCGAGGCGCGCAGACCGTCGGCGATGGTGTCGCTTGATTCGAGCGATTCGAGTTGTCCTGAGATGAATGAACGATATGCCTCATCAGCGCGCTCGGGTTCACAGCCGAAGATGCGAACCTCGGGCCGCAAGCCGTGCGCACCGAGGCTGGTGCCGCTGAGAAGACCGCCACCGCTGACGGGAGCGAAGACAGCGTCGAGATCCGGCACTTCTTCGAGTAGCTCTTTTGCGGCTGTGGCCTGGCCAGCGATGATCAAATCGTTATCGAATGGGTGAATCAGTACCGCTCCGGTTTCGGCCTGGACACGTGTGCAGACTTCGTTGCGCGAGGAAACGTTTGGTTCGCAGTAGGTGATTTCCCCACCATAGGACTCGATGGCGCGTGCTTTGACCGGCGGCGCGTTCCTCGGCATAACAATGTACGCGGGAACCCCGCGCCAGGCGGCGGCGCACGCCACAGCAGCTCCGTGATTGCCGCTCGACTGCGTGACGATGCCGCGGGATGCGTCCCTATCCGAGAGAGAAAAGATTGCGTTCGTCGCACCGCGGATTTTGAACGAGCCCGTTTTTTGAAAATTCTCGCACTTCAAGAAAAGTCGCGCGCCAGTAAGAGCGTTCAGGGATTCCGACGTTAGCACCGGCGAGCGGTGAACGCGCGGAGCGATGCGACCGTGCGCTTCAAGGATGGCGTCCCAGGTCGGGCCGGAGTAGTCAGAGGAACTGGCTCGCGTGTCGACGGGCATAGTGCCGAGCCCAAATACATGACACCGAGCACTAGTCCAGCGAGACTTCTTCGATCCAGCTCGGTCGCTCGTCGTCTGATAGCCGCGGGCAAAGCACGCGACCTCGAGCTGGCTGCGCACACTGACTCCGTTTATGTCGGAGCTGACCATGCTTCACTGGAGCGTATTTGCATGGCCCATTATCTCGGTCGATTACTTGCCGCTCATGAGGTTTTGTAAGCTGACATTTTTGTTTTTCATGACCGCGTCTCTCTGCGTCGCCAAACCGGCGCCGCCTAAGCCGCCAACCACACCGATTCCGAAAGCCACCAAGGCGGAAGGAGGCAAACCTTTAATCGCGCTGCCCAACTTCGATGAAGTGACCGCGACGCGGCTGCAGATTTTTCTCGATAACAACGACTTCGGGCCGGGAAAAATCGACGGGCAAATGGGTGAGTTCTTTCGCAAGGCGCTGGTGCACTACAAACGCTCCCATCGAATGCGAGAAACAGGAGTAGTCGATCAATGGCTCCTCGATCAGGTACCCGAGCCGTTCACGACCTACACCATTCCACCCGAAGCAGAAAACTTTATCGGCCCGACGGCAACAAAGCCGAGCGAACAGGCTAAATTGAAGGCCTTAAAGTACGGTTCGTTTCTGGATTTCATCGCGGAGCGATTCCACTCTGCCCAAGCTTATCTGCGAAAGCTCAATCCAGGAATGAATCTGGATCTGCTGAAAGTTGGCGACACAGTCAAGGTTCCGAACGTGCTGCCGTTCAAAATTGAAGATCTCCAGGCAGGCTTTCTCCCGCTAAACCCGTCTTTCGCCAATCGTAAAGTTTACGTCGATACGAAGGAACGCTTTCTTCTGATTTACGATAACGATCAATTGGTCGCGGAATTCCCAATCACACCAGGCTCAACGACTTTGCCCGCCCCGATCGGCGTTTGGAAAATACTCGGCATCGCGGTTTTGCCGGTGTTTCGCCACGACGAAGGTGTGCTGCAACACGGCGTCAAGAGCGAAACTGCATTTCACTTGCCGCCTGGACCCCGCAATCCCGTCGGCATCCTATGGGCCGGCCTGAACAAGCCGCATGTGGGAATCCACGGCACAAACAATCCCGAAACAATTGGCCGCGCGGCCAGCCATGGCTGCATTCGGACGG
>JGI1027J12803_100269492_pt1 | contig 11952 bp, 9 predicted proteins | sample IowNatreferecore_FD_12803 | JGI IMG/M metagenome (IMG submission 12803) | reverse complement strand
CCAGCCCCATCGGCCTTGGCGGCTGCACCGGAAGAGCATCCTGTCCGTGAACACGGCCAGCATGGAACCGCTGGTCGGCTTTCGCAACGCAATCGGCGTGGCAGTGCCTCTCGCGCTTGGCGTCGCGTTCGGGAACCCAACTGCCGGGTGTGCGGTCGGGTTGGGGGCACTGCAAGTTTCCTATTCCGATAGCCCCGGACCTTATCGCCAACGTGCCCGGCGGATGCTGACCGCCTCCGCGCTCTGTTCGCTTGCTGTTGTTGCAGGTGGTCTCGCAGTGAGAAACCCTGTAGCCGCTGGCGCGCTGATTCTTCTGTGGGGATTCGTTGCGGGATTAGTCGTCTGTCTTGGTGAGACCGCCGAAAACCTCGGCGTTATCAGCCTGGTTACGTTGATCATTTATGCAGTCCAACCTTTGACTGGATCGCAGGCAATCATCGGCGGATTGCTAGCGCTCGGTGGAGGTTTGCTGCAAACGGGCCTGGCGTTACTGAACTGGGGGATACACAATTACGCACCCGAGCGGCGGGAATTGTCAGCTCTTTACCTCCAGCTTTCGAGTGCGACGATCACTCCCGCATCCTCGGAGAGTCCCCCCGCCAGCCGGGAGTTTACGGCCGCAAGACAGACCCTGGCTGCCCTGGCCCATGACCGAAGTCTGCAAGCGGAGCGATACTGGTCGCTCCTCAATCAGGCCGAGCGCATTCGCCTCACACTGCTGGCACTGCGTCGGTTGCGGAAACGACTGGAACGGGAAGCAGGTGGACAAAGGGCTTTTCACTCGATCGAGCAATTTCTCTCTGCCGCCGCCATCATTCTGGCGGACGTCAGCGAAGCTATAGACCGTCACGCGTCCCTCAGCAGCGGCCATCAGCTTCTGGCACTCGAAGCTCTGGTAGAGCAAGTTCGACAGGAACACGCCAGGGAATCTGTTCCTTTTCTCGCAGCGCTTCAGAACGATGCGCGATTTCAGATGGACGCACTTACTGGGCAACTGTGCGCAGCCCTGCGAACATCGACGGAGGCGACGCCAGCTCAGATTGAGGAATTTGTCACCCGAGACGCTGCCCGCCCATGGCACTCGAAGTTCATGGGAAGCGTGGCAAAGCTGCGCGCGAACCTTAGCCTGCACTCGTCGGCGTTGCGCCATGCGCTCCGCCTGACAGTGTGTCTGTCACTTGGGGAAGCGATCGCACATTTGCTTCACAATCCGCGATCCTATTGGCTTGCAATGACCATCGTGCTGGTTCTGAAGCAGGAGTTTTCTGCGACCTTCAGGCGCGGAGTACTCAGGATCGCGGGCACCATCCTTGGCCTCATCTTTGCAACCGCGGTGTTTCATATCTTGCCCCACGGCATTGGCTTCGAAGTTCTTCTGGCGGGAGTGCTGGTGTTCGTACTCCGCTGGGTAGGAGCGGGTAATTACGGCGTATTCACCATCGCAATGAGTGCTCTTGTGGTGACCCTGCTGGCCATAGCCGGGGTGCCTCCGATGAACGTCATGCTGCCTCGCGCCGAGATGACGTTCCTGGGTGGAGTAATTGCGCTTGCAACGTATATGTTATGGCCAACTCGGGAAGGCGATCAGGCTCCCGAAATGCTGGCCCGATTAGTGGAGGCTTACCGCAAGTATTTCGACGCACTGGCGCGAGGGCGCCTCGCCGGCCAAAAAACAACAGAGAGCGAACTCGGGCACATCAGGATGGCCGCGAGGCTAGCGAGATCCAATATGGAAGCTTCTTTCGAACGACTGCTGGCCGAACCAGGCCCAAACCCGGATGAGATTTCCCTGCTCGCAGCTCTGCTGGCGAACTCACATCGTTTCGTTCGCGCCATTATGGCCATCGAGGTTGTCTCCCCAGAGGCTGCGCCGGCCAGACCAGAGTTTCGTGTTTTCGCCTCGGATGTGAGCTTCACGCTGGATGCGCTGGTTCGTCTGCTCAGAGGTGAACACAACGCGCTACATGACCGCCCCGATCTTCGCGAAGATCATCATCGGATCGTGAGCTCAGAGCAGTCAAATACTTCGCGCTACGCCCTGATTAACGAAGAAACCGACCGCATGACAAATAGCTTGAACACGCTCGCTGAGCAAATCGAGGCTTGGCTCAACCTTCGTCAAGACCCTTCCGCACGCCAAGCGCTTCAAATCAGGTGACGCTTTTGTCATCGGACCTGCTGTAATTCCCAAAGGTCGCGGCAGAACGACACCGAGACGAATTTGTGCGTGCTTGGTGGGTCGGTAGGAGAAGCAGCTCGCGATGTCGGATGATTGTCGGCACCTCAGCGCGTCTCATCTGGACGCGCAGGCAATTGCGCATGAACTTAAACAGCGCCTTCCTAACCGATAATTCTGCTGTCCGCATATTCGGAAATGCCGGCAGCCCTTCTTTGGTTAATTGACAAATACGTGATGAAGAGCGAACCAGTCGAACGACTCTCAGTGTGAAAGACAAGGTTGTTTCGGTCACGAGAGTCAGGCCGCGTTCTGATCTAATTCCGAGGCGAGTTTCGGCGGGGCATCTGCAGTCGCAGGGGGCGCAGCTGCGGTTTCTCCTCTTTTGGGTAGCGCATCGTTGACTACTATTGGCACTATCTCGATACGCTTATAACCGGGTTCAGGCTCCTACCCATGGGTACGGACGACGAGACGCATAAACAATTTTTCCATCAGATATTCCCGATTTCAAAGAAGCTGTTTAAGGATAGTCGGAGGCGTGATAGGGAATCCATGCTGGCGAGCGCCTTCTACCACGAAGCGCTTGTACCAGGAATAAGGAAAGAGATAGTTGCAAATGTGGGTCGCTGCGGCCTTGTACATCAAGGCTCTATATCTCTCACCGCTCGACGCCTCCACCGTGACTTCCGTCTCCATATATCCGTAGCCCAGTCCTTCGTGCCTGTCGAGCTGGTTTTTTTCGCCCTCGTCAATGTCAAACACCACACCCCAGACGACATCGGCTGGTTCGCCGGTATAGAAGGCGTCACCCTTTCCGGAGTCGTCATCGCTTATTTTGTGAAACGCGAACCGGTGATTTTCCAGGCATGCAGCGGCGACTTGGTCACGCTATCACTTGGTAGCACTTTCTTCTTATTAGCGAAGGGAACACTATTACCGTGAGACATCTTCTGTTGATATTCCTGTTTTGCTTTGGGTGCGGATGGCCTGCCTACTCACTGCAGGCCGAGAATTGCCAGCCCATATCCGTTGAAAACCCCGGAGATTCGGCAATCCAAATGGGTACGCTAACGATAGACCATGTGATAAACGCTTCGGTTGGCGAGCTGGATCTCTCGAATGAGACCCCGTTTGTCATTCTCGTCGAGTTGTTGGGGGCAGGGAGACAACACATATTGACAGTGGCGTTCTATAACCGAGGCACGGTTGGCCATCCGTTGTCGTTCAAGTATGCCAAATGGCTATTGTCGAATGCGGGCAATGAAGTTCATCTCATTAACTCACGAGAGACAGTCAAGGTGATGTTTGAAAGCCCGCTGATAGTCCCTGAACATTGCCCCACAGTTGCTCACTTGACTTACGCAGATCTGGAGTTCGAAAACAAATCTCATTTCAGGTATCGAGAAGGGTTGACCCTTGACCCCGTATTAGCTGACGTAGATGCGTTACCAAAGGGACGGTTTGGGAAGGGCCCGGGGTCCCTCAGCGGCGTAGTTCATCTCAGCGAAAACGGATTGCCACTAAGCGATGCTGGAGAATCCCCCGGCAATCAAGAATTATGGGCGACCCTACTACAGGCTTGTAACTTCACGCCGAAGATAGTTGCGGGGCAGAAGAGCGCGGGTTCTCTTCGTTTGGTCTTTTATTGGGGGTCCGAGCCCAACTCACGGTTCTCTTCAACTGACGAGTTGACGCAAGTGGCGGTAGCAGCACGGCAAGGCGGAACGAGAAACGGGCCTCCAGACGAAGTCTCGTTCACGTTGTCTACGGGCGGAGTTCTTTCCAAGCCTCGGCTCAGAACAAACGAAAGGATTGTGCAACCTAGCAAGAAGGAATTGCAGTAAGCCTGCGGTGCGAACGCAGAGGTTCTAGTCTTCGTTGGTCTCAGAGACTTAGAGGCGCAACCTTTTTTCTATTTATGACCTCGCCTATCGTCGCGGAATTGTGCCTCTGCGGAAGGGCTCGGCTACCAATTGCCAATCGTCTTCGTAGATAACGTAGCCAGGCTTGTCTGTTCTGATCTTCTTCACGGAGATGCCGTTGCGCTCTAGAATCCGGACCGACTCCCAGATACGCGAGATGTGTTCTGTAGCGGCAGTCTTGAACCAACAGATGAACCAAGGCGAAGCCTGTCATCGTCCGAAGGAAGTCGGCTTTTCGGGGCTTTCGCTGAACCACAAACGCAGCTCGTTCAATTCGGCGGCCAACGGATGATGTAAACGCAAGGTCAGTTAAACTGAGGCATTCTGGACAAGAATTGCCCCAGCTCAAGTAAGTTCTAAAATCGTCTGCTAAGGCCGACCATTCGACTGAAGCACGCGAAATCTGGAATGGACGATCAAACTGCCAATACATCGAACGTGTGGTTCGAGCAAATGGGAATGGCGCCTGCGCTGAATCCCAATTCTGAATGGCTTCTAATCGCGTCGGAATGGCACATAACGCACCTCTGGTTCCCTTGCGGCTCAGGGATGTCCGAATTCAATGCTCAAGCTGCGGTAGCCAGGCCAGCCCGGCGATTCTTAGCAACATGGGGCGGGGACTCCCGACCCCGGACTGTTCGCCTGACCTCCCGACCTCCTTTTTGGGTGCTAGTTCTGGTATCCGTTCGTTTCGCACGTCACGTGAAAATTTGGGAACTCCGGTTTGAGGGCTTTTCCAAAAACACGTAGGATGCCAGAGTACTCGGGCAGTTCAAGAATCTTCAGTCCTTCAGTTGTTCTCTCAGCATTTATCTGTGGAACAGTAGGTTGAAAACTAAGTTCGGCTACTCACCTCGAATAACAACCCGCAAAGCAGCCCAAAGGAGACGTTGAATTGAAGTTCATTAGCGGGTGACCGGCACGCTTGCACTCTGAGCACCGCTGTTTATCACGGGCATCTGTCTAACAACCCTGCTGACAACCATGCTTTAAGGTGCCTATGTATGACTATCAGTACAACAGGGAAGTCGTTGAATCCATTTGTTTGCAGTTATTGATCGTGGGTCAGTAGGTTGAAGGTTCGATTCCTTCCGCGCTCACCAACCTTACCCCTTACAAAACCAGTGTTTGCGATGGTTTGAGAGATTCTTGAGCCCTGTGTTGCATTGCGGCGTTGGTAAGCAATCACGTTTTCTACACAGGGGTCCCCAAGTTTTTCACTTGAGGACCGCTGCTTTGCGTATAGCAATTAGATCCTAAAGCCTGGCGATCGCCAACGCAGCAAACGGGCATCACGCCTGTGAAGAACAAACCCAAAAGGCTCATCGCTTGCCCTCGGAAGGGGTCACAGCGCCCTCCTGAACATAATCGAGGCCACGCTCACCGTCGCATTTGGGAAGTGTTGCCACAAAATTTCTAGACTCAAATGAGGCGCTACCCACCTTCGAAAGAGGCTGCATTTCCGCCTCCACTTGGGGCTTCTGGGTGGCCCGACTTGCACCGACAATGGCTCTCAGGTTGACCAAGAGACTCTGAGTTTCAGTTCAAGGAAACACGGTTACGGGCAGTGGGGCTCGAACACGCGTTGAACGCACACACAGATCCATTGGCAGTCAGTTACCGGCAGACGCTGGTCGACGCGTAACAGCTGCAGTGGTTGTTACCGTGAGTCAACCCATATGGAAGAAACAATAATGAAGGTCAAATCGAGTTTACTGTCTCATCTTCGCAAGTCCGATCTATCACGGTCGATTTTCTTCTTCGCAACATTCGCAATCATCGTCGCTAGCATTCCAGCTCATGCGCAAAATGACTGGCAAATCGACTCTCAGCAATCCTATGCCACTCTCTCCCTGGGATCAGGTGACAATGCATCGCAAGTGGGCTTGGCTCGCGTCACCGGAGATGTTGATTTCAGATCGACCGATATCGTCGTCGCGTTCAGGGTAGCGAGTGACAGTCAACACGCAGACTACTCGGAGATGATCTTCCGATCGGCTCGGTCTGCAATTGCTGCTAACGGAAAGCTGATTGTGACTGGGGATCTGACGATTACTCGCGTTGAGAGAAGCGTGACGGCGAACCCGAGTGAAGCCTACTCCGGGGCAGAATACGGTGAACCTGTCGCTTCTACGACCACGCGACAAATCACTTTGACGTTTCCCGATCCCAGGCGCCTCGCGTCCCAAAATCAAGCCATGCACCTTGCGGGCATCAGTTCCATGCACCGTGAGGATTTCCCGCAGTTCCTCGAAGCAATGAGTCAGGACCAGTGGCCGACACAGTTGGTGAACGACGAGCACTGTTCCATGCCGTCCAACGCCGGCGAGGACTATGCCGGTGCGAAGTGTACAGGCACTGTCATTGCGAGTGTCGAGAATGCTGAGATTCCAAGCGGAACCCCCGGCGCGGCGGATTACTCCGGCTTCAAGCCTGCCGTCGATCCGGACACCAATACCGGCACCATCGCGCTGAACCTCAGATTGACGAAGGGGCCCGGGGCGACCGTTGCTTCCAGGCAGGTCTCGGGCTGAATTCGCTGGCCACTGTTCCTGGTAGCACACGTCCGCCTGCTGCCCGGGATCACAAGATCGAGCGGTCCGATCCTGAATTGGGGAGACTCATGAAATTCAGCTTACCGTATGACAAGAAGAAGATAACTGTCGAAATTGCCGACAAGAATTTTGTGGCGTCTCTCGAATCGAAGGTGGAGACATATCAACCAGGCAAGTCGCAGAACGAGCTGGTTGAAGCGTCTCTCGACGCTCCGATCGGTACTCCCAAACTCGAAGAACTCGTAAGAGGCAAGAAGAACATTGTAATCATCAGTTCCGATCACACTCGGCCTGTGCCCTCCAAGATCATTACTCCAATCCTGCTGCGCCGAATCCGGTCGGCACAGCCGGATGCGGACATAAAAATTCTGGTGGCGACTGGTTTTCATCGCCAGTCTACGCGCGAGGAACTGATCGACAAGTACGGACAGGACATCGTCGACCACGAGCAGATCGTGATGCATGTCTCGACCGATGACTCCTCGATGAAAAAGATCGGAACGCTTCCGTCCGGTGGTGAGTGCATCGTGAATCGGCTAGCGGCCGAGGCTGATCTCCTGATATCGCAGGGCTTCATTGAGCCACACTTGTTCGCCGGTTTTTCAGGTGGGCGTAAGTCCGTGCTCCCCGGAATCGCCTCTTACAAAACGATCATGGCGAACCACTGCGCCGAGTTCATCAATTCTCCAAACGCACGTCCGGGCTATCTCAAGGGCAATCCTATCCACGAAGACATGGTGTATGCCGCGAAGACCGCGGGGCTGAAATTCATTGTCAACGTGGTGTTGAACGAAGGAAGAGAGATTATCGCGTCGTTCGCAGGAGGATTGGAGCCGGCTCATGAGAAGGGCTGCGAATTCATCGCCTCGCTCGCGGAAGTCAAGAAGGTCCCCTGCGATGTCACGGTAGTCACCAATGGCGGCTACCCTCTCGACCAGAATATTTACCAGGCGGTCAAGGGGCTTGTTTCCGCAGAAGCGACGAACAAGGATGGCGGCGTCATCGTCATGGTGGCCGGTCTATCGGACGGCACCGGTGGCGAAGGCTTCTATCACAATCTGGCTGAAGCGAAGAGTGGGAAAGATTACCTGGATCGTGTCTCTCACGTCGATCGCAGGCACACGGTTGCCGATCAGTGGGAGTCGCAGGTACTCGCGCGCGTTTTGAGTCGCCATCACGTCATCATGGTCTCCGATCTGGTCAAGCCAGAACTGGTGACCGGCATGCACATGGAGCACGCCAAGAGCTTCGACGAGGCGATGAGCCGAGCCTATGAACTCCAAGGCAAGGATGCAAAAGTCGCCGTGATCCCTGATGGCTTGGCGGTTGTAGTTCGTTGATCCCGGAAAAAGTGAAGAGTGTGAGTTATCGATAGACGGAAGGAGGTTCGTGATGAAAGAGACCAGGCGCGAGTTTGTGAAGATGGTGGGTGGTGCTGTTGCCGCAGCAACCGTTTTGTTGATGGGTGGAAGCCGTAGCGCACACGCCCAGCAGAAACCTCAGGCGAAGAAGAACAATAGGGACTTCAGGGCTGGGGAAAAGGTCCCGACGTCGGGCGTTTACGACGTCATACACGACAAAATCGACGGCCAGGTCCACGCCATTGACCATCAGTTGACGCTAGTCGCCGGTAATGTTTTCCCAAATTGTAAAGCTTGCCAGGGTTGGGTGAGGTTTCGAATCTACTACCCCGTCGATCATGTTGGAACAAATCCGAATTTCGGCGTGTAATTCGCTTTTAAGAATCGGGCGGGATAGATACGTGTCAGTGCAACTTTGTAAACACGTTCGGGAGTGGAAAGTCAGATGAAGCTGTGGCGATCTTCGATCAAGACGTTCGTGCTTGCGTTCCTAGTTAGCACAACAGGTTCGGCTCTGGGGCAGGAGACTGGGCCGGATGCGGCAGCGAATGCTGCGTATATGGATCTTCTTCCGACTGACGCTTCCGAGACAGCTCCAGCAGATCCATCCTCCGAGCCACCGAAACCGGAAAAGAGCTTGGGACCCGTCTTGCCGGAACAGATTCGACTAGTCGGTTCGGTGATTCCGTCGAGCGCGCTTACGAAATGGGGATCTGACCACAGGCTTCGATTCTTTGGCTGGGCCAACGGCGGCTTTACCTGGGCAGACAGCGGTACCGGACTGCTAAGGGTCGAACCGCGAATGAACCGGTATAGCGATGCCTGGCTGCTTAACCAAGCTGCTTTCGTGCTGGAGCGGACGCTTAGTGAGAATCAGAGCGACTGGTCATGGGGATTCCGCGGTGAGTTTTACATGGGCGCCGATGCGGCATTTCTGCATCCACCCAATGGCTTCGGTCCGTCTCCAACGGACAGTCCGCGTTTCAGTACCGATTTCCGCCAGGCGTACTTTTCGTTTCACGCGCCGATCCTGACGAAGGGCGGCGTTGATTTCAAGCTAGGCCGGCAATACACACCGATCGGCTATGAGACAGCGATGTCACCTTACCGGCCTATGCACTCGTTCGCATATGCCTGGATGTATTCCCAGAACGGCGCAACGTCAGGTGTGACTGCAACAGTTCACGCGACTCCGAAACTCGATGTGATAGGAGGTGTCACACTCGGTGCCAACTCGATGTACAACTTCGAGGGGCGAGCGCCGAACTACCTTCTCCGAGGCCTGTATTGGCTCGGGCCTTCGAAGCGCACGAAGCTGGTCGGGACCTTTTATACAGGCCCGAAACCCATTAGCTCCGCGAAGGGCCGCCAGGGGAGCTGGCAGAGTGTGGCAGAGGCGCAAGTCATCCATAACTTCAATCGCAGGCTCACACTGGTTTCCGAGACGAACCTCGGATGGAGCACGCGAGACCCGGGCAATCAACTCCGAACCTCTAAGTGGTATGGAACCTACGGCCTGGGGATCTTCCACGTAAATCCGCACCTTGACGTCAACAGCCGGATGGAATGGTTCAAGGATGCCGACGGCTCGCGTATAGGTACACGAGGTAATTATGGCGAAATCGCTGTAGGCCCGAACCTCATGGCGACGCACATGCTTAATTTCCGCCCGGAAATTCGTTGGGACACCGCCAGCAATCGGGTGTTCGGCTCTGCCGACCGTTCGGATCGAAAGAGCCATCAATGGACATACGCATTTGAAACGCTAATCAAGTTCTAGCGGTTGACGGACTCCGCCGATGGAGAGTGTTGTGGGTCGTAAAACAATTTCGCAATTGTTCAGGAAGGGAGAAGTGATCTCATGAAAATGAAGCTATCAAACTTGGTCGCACTGCTGTTGATATCGGGATCGATGGTGTTTGCGCAAGACGTTGCTACTGGTGTCGCGAAAGCAAGCAAGGAAGTCGGCAAAGGCACGGAGGCGGCGTCGAAGGGTATCGGTCGCGGCACAGAAGTCATTGCGAAGGACACAGCTAAAGGAACCGAGAAGGGCGCCAGGGGAGTTGGCAAAGGAGCGGAAGTCGCCGGCAAGGATACTGGTAAAGCCGTAGGCAAAGGCGCCAAGAAGGTCGGCAAGGGGATCGAGCGTCCTTTTAAGAAATAGTTCTCCCGACAAAATCATGACCAGTCCCGCTGAACATCCCAACACAGAACTCGATCTGAAAGAGCAGGCGCTACGTGACCGGCTGACCTCACTTGGCAGCGTGCTGGTCGCCTACTCCGGGGGAACCGACTCTGCGTTTCTTGCCTGGCAGGCGCACCAGGTACTGGGTGATCTCATGTTGGCGGTGCTGGCCGATTCCCCTAGCCTGTCGCGCCGCGAACTAAAGTCTGCGACAGCATTTGCCGAACATTGGGGCATACCGCTGAAGGTGATCGCCTCTTCCGAGTTGGACAATCCCGAATATGCGCGCAACGACGCTTTTCGCTGTTTTCACTGTAAAGACGAACTCTTTACGGCGATGGAACGCGAGCGTGTGCGGCGCGGATTCCAGCATATCGCGTACGGGAAAAACCTCGATGATCTCGGCGACTTTCGTCCTGGACATCATGCAGCCGAGTTGCATGAGGTAGTGGCGCCTTTGGCGGAGTCGGGGCTCACGAAGTCGGAGATTCGCACTCTGGCTCAGCGCTTCGGACTCACGGTTTGGGACAAGCCCGCGTCTGCATGCCTAGCTTCGAGGCTCGAATACGGCCGTGCAGTGACGCGCGAAGCACTGGCCGCAGTGGAAGCCGGGGAGGACAAACTGCGTGAGCTCGGATTTCGCGAGGCTCGTGTGCGACATCATGGAGACATCGTGCGAATCGAGATCGCGCGCAATGAACTCGATCGTGCATTTTCTCCTGAAACAGCGGCGCTACTAGTTCCGATTTTCAAGAACCTAGGATTTAAGTACGTGACCATCGATTGCGAGGGGTATCGGTCAGGCTCGATGAATGCAGTCCTGCCGATACAGAGCATCAGGATGGCGCAGTAGAGAACCATTATGCGAGTTGCATATTTAGAGTGCTTTTCCGGAATTAGTGGGAACATGTTTCTCGGCGCATTGCTGGATGCCGGCGTCGGCGAAGACGTGCTGCGTCGAACGATCAAGTCGCTGAATGTCGGAGCCGATCTCAACGTGAGTCGTGTCAATCGCCGAGGTATCTCGGCCACGAATGTTGAGGTTCTGGTGGATGGCTCGGCTGCGCAACACCACGATCCTTCCACTCACCATGGGTATGTTCACGGGCACGAATCGATGCGCCCTCCTATGGGCGGCGAGCACCAACACCACTCGCACAAGTCGCACGAATCGAACCATCATCCATCCCATCGCCCGCTTTCCAAGATCCGGGAAATGATCCGACTTGCTGATATTTCGGATGCGGCGCGGGTAGTCGCGACTCGTGCGTTCGACATACTGGGGAACACCGAAGCCAAGATCCACAATATGCCAGTCGAGTCGATTCACTTTCACGAAGTCGGAGCGGTCGATTCGATCGTGGATATCATCTGCGGCGCAGTTGGCTGCGATGCGCTCGGCGTAGAGGCGTTCCTGTGTTCACCTCTGAATGTCGGCGGTGGGACCGTGCAATGCGCACATGGCGAATATCCTGTACCGGCGCCGGCGACGCTCGAACTTCTTAAGGGAGCCCCCATCTACTCCTCTGGGATTGAAGCCGAGTTGGTTACCCCCACGGGCGCGGCTATGCTGCGCGCTCTGGAATGCCGCTTCTCCTCCTTTCCCCAGATGACGGTCGAGACAATCGGCTACGGGGCCGGCTACAAGAATCTGAACGGCCAACCAAACGTGCTTCGCATCTCGGTTGGAGATCTCAAGCAGCGCCGAGGCCCAGGCGCACCTGACCGTGATCCGGGCGCGAGCCGGCCT
>JGI1027J12803_100169817_pt1 | contig 11961 bp, 11 predicted proteins | sample IowNatreferecore_FD_12803 | JGI IMG/M metagenome (IMG submission 12803) | reverse complement strand
CGATTATCATGCCGCGGAAATTGCTCCGCGGAAAATCAAACGGGAAAAGGGGCCGCTGGAGCTGCGCCTCGAACCGAATCCGGATATCCTCAAAGAACTCGCGGCGCAAAAGAACGGCAAATTGGTGGTCGGCTTTGCCGCCGAAACCGAGGAACTGACGGCCAATGCGATGAAAAAGCTGCGGGCAAAAAACCTCGATATGATCGTCGCAAACGACGTGACGCAAGAAGGCAGCGGTTTTGACGGCGACACCAACGTCGCCACGATCATAGATCGCAGCGGCGCTGCCCGTACCCTACCGCTCATGACCAAAGACGAGTTGGCCGATCGCATTTACGATTATCTTCTGGCTCTGAGAGACCAACACTGAAATGGGTATCCCCAGGGAGCCCAAGCCGGTCAAGTACTTTATCGCCCTCCTGTCATCTGAGCCTGGTCTGATAACCACTGTCGAAGACGCTCTAACGACAATCTTTGGAGCGATTGACGCTCGCAGTGAGATCCTGTCGTGGACTGCTTCCACGTATTACGAAACGGAGATGGGCGCCGGGTTGCTTCGTCGTTTTGTATCTTTTGAACCGTTAGCGTCGCCGGGAAGGCTTGCCGACATCAAATTGGCGACGCAACGGATCGAAGAAAACTACTGTCACAAGACGCCGAGTCCGTTGGGGCGTAGAGTCAACCTCGATCCCGGTTACGTCGAGAGCAACAAAGTCGTGCTTGCTTCGACCAAGAACGCGAGTCAGCGCATCTATCTTCACTCCGGCATCTATGCCGAAGCAACGTTGCAGTTTTACGATGGCGAGTTTCATGGCAGTTCCTACACCTATCCCGATTACGTGTGGCCCAAGACGATCGCTTTTCTAAGCTCCCTTCGCTCACGGTATCTCGATCAATTGAGGCGATCACATTGAGCGTGAACGCGCTTGGGATCTGCCATCCCGTTATTGCTACGCCGCGCCGTCCAGTGCTAAGATCCCGTGAAGGATGTGTTGGCATGTCCCAACCAAGTGATGCGGAAGAGTTGGTTGCTCTAGTCACTTCCCTGCGGCGACACTTGCAACGGCAGCTCCATGTTGGTATTCGGTTTCTTCCGAAGGGCAATTTTCCGAAAGAAGCTACGGCTGTGGCGAACGATACGAACCTTTTGAGTGGAACGGAGGGAGACCTATTCTCGGATTCATCGGCTACCTATCAGGCGCACAACCTCGAGGAATTGCGCGCCGCCATCGGCGATTGCCGGCGGTGCAAGCTTTGGTCGGGCCGGACACATCTGGTTTTCGGCGTCGGTAATCCTCATGCGAAGTTAATGTTCATTGGAGAAGGGCCGGGACGGGATGAAGATCTGCAAGGTGAGCCATTCGTCGGACGAGCGGGGCAGCTGCTCACGGATATTATTACAAAGGGCATGGGGCTCAAGCGTGAAGATGTGTACATCTGCAACGTCATTAAATGCCGCCCTCCCGAGAACCGTAACCCCGAGCCGGACGAAGTCGCTTCCTGTGAGCCGTTTCTCAAGAAGCAGGTCGACCTGGTCAAGCCGGAAATCATCGTTGGTTTGGGCAAATTCGCCGTGCAGACGCTATTGCAGACGAAAGTCCCGATCACTCGGATCCGTGGCAACTGGCACAGTTACCACGGCATCAAACTGATGCCGACGCTGCACCCGGCGTATTTACTGCGCAATCCCGCGGACAAGAAATTGGTGTGGGAAGACATCAAGAAAGTCATGAAAGAGATGAGCGGTGAAAACACTTAGGATTTTTTTCTTTCTGGGTCTCGTCATGACCGGCCTCTCGGTGATGGCGCAGTCGAAAGATTCCTCCTCGGCCCATGTCGACTGGATCTCCATCGACGGCAGCATTAATCCGGCGGTAGATGATTTTATCCGTGAGAGCATCGCGCGGGCGAAGGTCAATGGCGCGCGGGCTCTCATCATACAGCTCGACACTCCCGGAGGGCTGCTGAGCTCCACGCGCACCATCGTTAAGGAAATGCTGGGGTCGCCTGTGCCGGTGATGGTGTATGTCGCTCCGAGTGGAGCGGGCGCCGGTTCGGCCGGCGTGTTCATCACCATGGCGGCCCATATCGCGGCGATGGCGCCGGGCACTAATATCGGCGCGGCGCATCCGGTGGCGGGCGGGGGCCAAGAAGTCAAAGGCGTCATGGGCGAGAAGATCGAGAATTTCACCGCGTCGTTCAGCGAGACCATCGCGCGGCAGCGCGGCAGGAATGCGGAGTGGGCGATTCAAGCCGTTCGTAAAAGCGTTTCTATCACCGAGCAAGAGGCGCTCAAGAAAAACGTTATTGACATCGTGGCGAAGGACATCGACGACCTGCTCACTCAAGCCGATGGGCGCAAAGTGGATGTCGATGGTCACAAACAAGCGCTCGCGGTCAAAGGCGCACGTGTCGACCGCCATCAGATGAGCTTGAAACAAAAGATCATCAACACGATTGCCGATCCGAACATATCTTATCTCTTGCTGATGGCCGGTATTCTCGGATTGTACATGGAGTTTTCTCATCCCGGAGTAATTTTCCCGGGTGTCGCGGGGGCGATTTGCCTGCTGCTCGCTTTTGCGTCTTTTCAGCTCTTGCCGATCAACTATACCGGCCTCATCTTGATGATATTAGGCGTCGCGCTGTTGGTCGGCGAAGCCTTCTTCCCCAGTTTTGGCGTCCTGGGAGTCGGCGGCACGATTTCCCTGGCTCTCGGCTCCTTGTTGTTATTCGATACGCAAAATGCCGACTTCGGCGTGGACCGTTCGATCGTCTTTACCGCAGTCGCTACGCTGGGAAGTTTTGTGCTTGCCATAAGCTACTTGGTTTTTCACTCGCAGAAGTCCCGACCGACGTTGGGATTGGAAGGACTCCTGGGCGAGGTGGGGGAGGTCCGTGGTGCGCTCAGTCCGACGGGCAAAGTGTTCGTCCATGGCGAATATTGGAACGCGCAGGCTGACGGGGAGATTCCGGTCGGCGAAAAAGTGAAGGTGGTAGGATACGACGGTATGTGCCTTAAAGTGAGTCGGCTGGCGCAGAGCGGGCACGGACGCTGAGAGGAGGGAAGGATGTTGGGCATCGGTCCAATAGCAACTTTTATCATTATTGTTGTTGCTTTCGTTATCAGCGGAATCAAGATTCTAAAAGAATATGAGCGAGCGGTGGTGTTCCGGCTGGGTCGAATGGTAGGAGCCCGGGGTCCTGGGATGGTCTACGTCATTCCGGCGGTTGAGAAAATGGTGAAAATGGATCTGCGCACGGTCACCATGGATATTCCGCCTCAGGACGTGATCACGCGCGACAACGTTTCGGTCAAAGTCAACGCCGTGCTTTACTTCAGAGTCTTGGAGCCCAATAAAGCGGTGCGCGAAGTGGAGAACTATTTGTTTGCCACGTCCCAGCTTGCCCAAGTCACGTTGCGCAGTGTTTGCGGCCAAGGTGAATTGGACGAGCTATTGGCCGAGAGAGAAAAAATCAACACCCGCATTCAGGAAATTCTGGACGCCCAGACCGATCCGTGGGGCATTAAAGTGGTGCTGGTGGAATTAAAGCATATCGACTTGCCGCAGGAGATGCAGCGGGCCATGGCCAAGCAAGCCGAAGCCGAGCGCGAAAGACGGGCGAAAGTAATCCACGCCGAAGGCGAATTTCAAGCATCGCAAAAACTCGCGGATGCGGCCGAAGTCATCAGCAAGCAGCCAATGGCTTTGCAGCTGCGTTTTCTACAGAGTCTTGTCGAGATTGCCTCGGAAAAAAACTCCACGACGATTTTCCCCGTTCCCATCGACTTGCTAGCGCCGTTTCTAAAGAAAGATCAACCGTAGCTGCATTCACTCCCAGCGCTATTGTTGGGTACTACTCGCTGCAGCTTCTCTCCTGGCGCGGGAGTATGCGCACGTAAAAACTTCCGTTACATGAAAGTGGTCCGGATGGATCGCAGAGAATTCCATTACCAACTTCCCGATTCACTGATCGCGGCTTATCCAAGCCGTCATCGACAAGAATCCCGGCTGCTGGTGCTCCGGCGCGCAACCGGCGAGCTAATTCATAGCGTTTTTTCCGAGCTGGGAAATTTTCTCGACGCCGGTGATCTATTGGTCCTGAATGACACTAAAGTGTTCCCAGCTCGTTTGCGTGGCACGAAGGAAAGCGGCGGCAAAGCGGAAGTGTTATTGCTTGAGCGATTCCCCGGCAGACGCAGTTTTTGGATAACACTTATCGAGGCGGCCAAAAAACCTCGGGTTGGAAGCCGGATACGCGTCGGCGAAGATTTGGTCGCGGAAGTAATCGGCGACATGGGACGGGGCCGCTTCGGAGTTGAATTTCACCATGCCGGTGACTTTGACGAGCAGCTCAATGCACTCGGTGAACCGCCGCTGCCGCCCTATATTCGACGCAGCCGGGAGACCGATTTAATGGATTGGGATCGCTACCAAACCGTTTATGCGGCAAATCCCGGCGCCATTGCAGCGCCGACGGCAGGATTCCATTTTACCTCGCCATTATTCGACAAGTTAGAGTCCAAGAGCATCGGCAGGGCTCTATTGACGCTGCACGTGGGGCCGGGTACCTTTCAACCGGTGCGCGACGCAGAGATCGAACAGCACCGGATGGAAGGCGAACGGTACGTCCTCACGGCCGAAGCGGCGGGTAGGATCAACCGCGCGAAGCAAGCGGGCCATCGCGTTGTCGCTGTCGGTTCGACCAGCACGCGGGCCTTGGAGTGGGTGGCGCTGCAGAGAGGAAAAATAGAGGCCAGCGAGGGCATCGCTCGACTGTTCATACGTCCCGGTGATTCGTTTCGGGTCATTGATGCTTTGATCACCAACTTTCACCTTCCCGACTCCACGCCACTGATTCTGGTTGCGGCGTTCGCCGGAATCGAACTCGTCAGGCGCGCTTATGCGGAAGCGATCAAAATGCGCTACCGGTTCTACAGCTACGGAGACGCGATGCTGATCCTTTAGGAAGGGCGACCGGCCGGTGGTCGCCCCTACACCATTGATATGGTTGCTCACTTCACCATTATCAACAAGGATCCAATAACCCGCGCTCGCGTCGGTCGTTTGGTCACCGCTCATGGAGTGGTGGAAACGCCCGCCTTCATGCCGGTGGGCACGCAGGGCACGGTGAAGGCGATGTTGCCAAAGGATTTGAAAGAGCTGGGTTGCCAGATTGTGCTCGCCAACACGTATCATCTTTATCTCCGTCCGGGGGCGGAGCCGATTCGCGAGTTGGGTGGTCTGCACCGTTTCATGGGATGGGACGGACCGATCCTGACCGACAGCGGCGGTTACCAAGTTTTTAGTCTCGCGTCGATGCGCAAGGTTTCGGAGGACGGTGCTTGCTTTCAATCGCATTTGGATGGCTCTACTCATCTACTGACGCCGGAAAAAACGGTGGAGATTCAAGAGGCGCTGGGAAGCGATATCGCGATGATGTTGGATGAGTGCATTGCCTACGATGCGACGCGCGACTACGCGCAAACTTCCACAGAACGGACCCTGCGATGGGCGGAGCGCTGTCTGAGTGTAAGAAACAGGAAAGACCAACTGATGTTTGGCATCATTCAAGGCGGCATGTATAAAGATCTACGCCAGCGATGCGTCGAAGCTATGGCATCCATGGGCTTCGATGGTTTCGCCGTTGGGGGATTGGGTGTAGGGGAGGGAGCGGAACTGCTTCATTCCGTGGGCTCGTTTACGGTGGGACTCTTGCCGGAGGGCCAGCCCCATTATCTCATGGGCGTGGGCCGCCCCGAGGACATCCTCAAGGCGGTGGGCGCGGGTTTTGATATGTTCGATTGCGTCATCCCTACGCGCAACGCGCGTAACGGGACGCTGTTCACTTTCCAGGGCAAGTTGAGTATCAAACGCGCGGAATTCGCCCGTGACCCGCGACCTGTGGATGAAACGTGCGGCTGCTACTGTTGCGGCAATTTTTCCCGTGCCTATTTGCGTCATCTTTATATGGCCGGCGAGATCCTTGCTTCGCAATTAAATAGCCTCCATAACCTTTACTTTTACCATCGCCTCATGGAAAGGTGTCGGGAAGCGATTCAAGAAGGCCGCTTCGACGCATGGGCGCTGAAAGCGCTTTGTGAGGCTACCGATAAGGAGGAGAGATAATGGATATCGCATGGGCTCAGGCGGTCCCGGGGATGGGTGGGCCAGGCCAGATGTTAAGTTTTTTACCTCTGGTGTTGGTTTTCGTTATTTTTTATTTTTTGTTGATTCGGCCGCAGCAAAAGAAGGCCAAAGACCATCAGGAAATGGTTAAGAAGCTCAAAAAAAATGACGAGGTGATGACCTCTGGCGGAATTTACGGTAAGGTAGTGGCGCTGGCGGATAACGTGGTGACTTTGGAGGTGGCACCTAATGTGAGGATCCGCGTTCACCGGCCGCAGATTTCTGAGGTCGTCACCGGCGATAAAGTTTCCAGCAAAGAAACTAAGGAGTAGGGAATGCAACGTAGTGTTGCGATCCGATCGGGATTGTTCATACTCGCGACTTTGGTTGCGTTGGTGTATTTGACGCCTACCTTTATCAGCAACCTGCCCTCTTGGTGGAGCGAATACTTGCCCGCGGACCGGATTCATCTGGGGCTAGATCTTCAAGGCGGAAGCCACCTGGTTCTCGAAGTGAAAGTGGACAAGGCGATCGAGAACAATATCGAGCGCATCAAGACCGATCTTATCAATCTGTTACGGGAGAGAGGAATTTCCGGCGTTTCGGTGGAAAGAGTGAAAGGGACCCAGATCGAAGTAAAGTCACCGGCCGCAAATGTCGAACGCGTGCGCGGACTGTTAAAGAGCGATTTCGCCAACCTCGAGATAATCGATACTCAGACCAGCGGTGGAACGACGGATTTTTTCTTGACCTTGAGCAAGGAAGAGATGCGCTCGCTGCGCGATTACGCGGTGGACCAGTCCTTGGAAACGATTCGCAATCGCATCGACCAGTTCGGCGTCAGCGAGCCGACCATCGTGCGCGAAGGCCAGCAAGAAATTTTAATCCAACTTCCCGGGATTCAAGACCCCGAGCGAGCCAAGGAAATCATCGGCAAGACCGCGCTGCTAGAATTCAAGTTAGTCGACGATAACGCTAATATCGAAGACGCCGTTCGAAACCCTCCGCCCGGGGACGAAGTGCTTTATGGTCGCGACGGCAAGACCCCTTACGTATTGCAAGCGCGCGCTCTGATGACAGGGGAATATATTATCGATGCTCGCGTGCGACCGGGTCAGCAACTGCAGGGGCCCTACGTCGAGTTGATTTTAAATGCACGAGGCGCCCGGCTTTTTGAGCAGATTACTGCGGCGAACGTGAAACGACATCTCGCCATCGTGCTCGACAACCGGGTTTACTCAGCGCCGGTGATTCAAGAAAGAATCGGCGGCGGGAGAGCGTCGATAACCGGCAGTTTTGACATCAAAGAGGCGAGAGATTTGGCTATCATTCTCCGCGCCGGCGCCCTTCCTGCGCCCGTAGAGATCGCCGAAGAGCGGACGGTGGGTCCGTCCTTGGGAAGTGATTCGATCCAGCAGGGAATTATCTCATTCGTGGTCGGCAGTTCTCTGGTTATCATATTCATGATCGTCTATTACAAGGGAGCCGGCGTGCTGGCCGACGTGGCGCTCATTTTTCACATTCTATTTTTGTTGGCCATCCTGGCGGCCTTCAAGGCGGTCCTGACGTTGCCCGGCATTGCGGGAATCGTCCTCATTGCGGGTATGGCGGTGGATGCCAACGTATTGATCAACGAACGGATTCGCGAGGAGTTGAGATTGGGGCGTTCTGTTCGTGCGGCCATAGAAGCGGGCTATGAGCGCGCGCTACCGGCTATCATCGACACCAACGTCACTACTTTTCTTTCCGGGGTGATCCTTTTTCAATTCGGCACCGGACCCATCAAAGGCTTCGCCGTTACACTCTGCGTCGGAATTCTTACAACCGTAGTGACCGCAGTCTATATGACGCGAATTTATTACGACTGGCGCATGAGCACGCGAAAGCTGGAGCACATCAGCATCTAGAGGAAAACTATGGAGCTCATCAAGCCCGGCACCAATATCCCATTCACGAAATACCGTCGGGTCGCTGTTGTGATATCCAGCGTGGTCAATCTAGCCGTCCTTGCCGTGCTTTTTATCAAGGGTCCTAACCTAGGAGTTGACTTTGCCGGCGGCACTGTGGTGCAGCTCCGATTCGCGCAGAAAGTCTCCATCCCCGACGTGCGCCAGGCCTTAGGACAGTTGGGAACCGGCGATACCGTGATTCAAGATTTCGGACAACAAGGTTCGAATGAGTTTCTCGTCCGTTTGGAGAAGACATCGGTTGAACTCGGCGCTCTCGGAGAGCAGCTGCGCAGTAGTCTTACCCAACGGTTTGGTCCGAAGGGGTTCGAAATTCGCAGGATCGAGTCGGTGGGTCCAAAGGTCGGAAGCGAGCTGCGCCAGAAAGGAACCTGGTCCATAATTGCCGCCACGATCATGATGGGAATCTACATCTGGTTCCGGTTCCAGCTGCGCTTTGGAGTAGGGGCGGTCATCGCGCTGATCCATGATGTGCTCGTCACGGTTGGCGCACTAATGCTGGCGGGCTACGAATTCGATCTCACGATTCTCGCGGCTCTGCTCACCGTGGTCGGCTATTCAGTGAATGACACTGTTATCGTCTGCGATCGCGTTCGAGAGAATATGCGCAAGGTCAAACGAGAAAGCCTCGAAAGCATTATTAACACCAGCATTAACGAGACATTGAGCCGCACGATCATCACCACGGGCACGGCATTGCTCGTTCTTTTCGCGCTATTTTTATTGGGTGGCGGCGTTATCCGGCCTTTCGCCTTCGCTCTATTGGTGGGATTTTTTTCCGGCGTCTACTCGACGATTTTTATTGCCACCCCGGTAGTCCTTTTGTGGGAAAAGGGAACGAGGAAGCGATTGATTCCAGAAGTCAGAAGTCAAAAACCGGCAGTCAGAGATCAAAAGTCAGAAGTCAGATTGAGGAAAAGCGAGACAAAATGACGACCGTAGACATACAATGGAAACCGCTCTTTCCGATGTCCGAGCTCCGGCCTCCGGCCTCCGACGTCTGATTTTAATCCCACATGCCAACTGATCTCGCCAAGCGTTGGATTGTCAAAACGGCCGACGAAGGGATCGTTGCGCGCCAGACGGAACAGTTAAAAGTTTCTCCCCTGTTGGCACGCCTATTAGTCTTGCGTGGCCTCGCGGAGCCGGACTCTGCGAAGCGCTATCTGTCATCAAGCCTGCGTTCGGATCTTCCTTCACCCTTCGAAATGGCAGATATGGAACCCGCCGTGCTGCGTGTTGTCGATGCGGTAAAGAGGAACGAGCTTATTGGTATTTGGGGGGATTATGATGTCGATGGCACAACGGCAGCCTCGGTCCTGGTTTCTTTCTTGAGAGGGGTCGGCGCGCAGCCGATCTATCATGTGCCTCATCGGATTGAGGAAGGCTACGGTCTGAATATCGAGGGGCTGCGACGACTCAAAGAGCGCGGAGTAAGTTTAGTCATAACCGTGGACTGCGGCATTTCCAATGCGTATGAAGTCGAAGCTGCGATGGACATGGGACTTGATGTCGTGGTTGTGGATCACCATCAGCCGCCCGAGGAGCTTCCACCCGCACTGGCGGTCATTAATCCCCACCGGCATGATTGTTCGTTTCCCGACAAGGGCCTTTGTGCTGCCGGCCTGGCGTTTTATCTCGTCATCGGTCTGCGTGCCAAGTTGCGCGAGGCTGGGTGGTTCGCGCGCTCCGGCGATCCGGATCTCCGTCGCTATCTTGATATCGTAACCCTAGGAACAATTGCCGACATGGTCCCCCTTAAAGGGGTTAACCGGACCCTAATTAGGCGTGGGCTGGTGGAACTTGCTGGCTCTACACGGCCGGGGCTTGTGGCGCTAAAGCAAGTGGCGCAAATTGCGGAAGGCGAGGTTAGCGCGGGCCAGGTGGGATTTCAATTGGGTCCCCGCATCAACGCGGCGGGTCGAGTGGATTACGGCATCAAAATCGTGGAACTGCTCACCACGGATTCTGGTGAAGTTGCCCTGCGCATCGCCAAAGAACTGGACGAACATAATCGCGAAAGACGCATCATCGAGGCCGAGGTGCTGGAGCAAGCTCTGGCCCAGGCCCATGTCAATTGCAAAGGGGGTGAGCGCTATTCCCTAGTCCTGGGCGGAGAGGGTTGGCACCCGGGTGTGTTAGGCATCGTTGCGTCGCGCGTTGTCGAGAGATTCTACCGGCCCACTGTGGTGATTGGTTTCCATGACGGCCAGGGGAAGGGCTCGGCTCGCAGTATCCGGGGTTTTCATATGGTGGAAGGGTTTCGCCGCTGCGCAGATCATTTAGAGAAGTTCGGCGGCCACGAATATGCCGGAGGTTTGTCGATACATGGAACAAAGCTGGAATCATTTGCCGACGCCTTCGAGAGCGTGGCCCGAGAATTCTTGGCGCCCGATGATCTTTTGCCGGTGCTCGATATCGATTCGCAGTTGCTGTTTAGTGATATTGGTTTCCCGTTGATGCGCGAGCTCGAAAGCCTGAAACCCTTTGGAGTCGGCAATCCCGAACCGCTCTTCATGAGTGAAAGCGTCGAAGTCTGCGAGCGAAAAGTATTCTCTACGGGTGCCCGCTTTCGCTTGCGTCAGAGTGGTCGTATCCTCGGCGGCGTGGCCTTTAGAGTCGGCGAAGACTTTCCCGGCATTCCGGGAACAAACATCGACGTAGTCTATCGGCTGGGCGAAAATGAATGGAATGGCACCAAGGCGGTGGAACTTAAGATCGTAAACGCGCGGCCGGCGGCTGTGCGCGGTTCCTAGTTCCGCGTTTCGGGTCACGAGTTAAAAGAAAATCGGAGCCCAGAACTTAGTGAGAACTGGGAGGGAGAACAGAATGGATAGAAAGAAGCCAATCATGCTTATGATTTGGGTTCTTGTTGTCAGCACCACAGTTAGCTCACTATTCGCGGCGGAGGTCGGTGGCAAGCCCGAAAAAACCGATGTCGTAGTCACCTACGCTCAAGCCAGCGGCGCGTTCACCCCCATTTGGTTGGCTTACGAAGCGGGATTATTCAAAAAATATGGCTTGAACGCCAAACTTCAGCTGCTTACGCCCCAGGTTTCGGCCCAGGCAGTGATTGCCGAAGAGGCAGACTTTTATACCGATGGGCCGGACCTCATTAACGCACGGCTGCACGGAGGACGTGTGAAGTATTTCGGCGGGACCATGCAGCAGTTGGTCTTCCAAATGTGGGGCGCGAAAGAGCTGCGGACGATAAAAGATCTAAAGGGAAAGACGGTTGCAGCGAGCACGCCGCGAGCGGCGCTGGACACGGCCACGCGCGAGGCGCTCAAGAAAAACGGTCTGATGCCGGACAAGGATGTAAAGGTCCTTTATTTGCAAACGGTGCCGGCGATTTTGTCCGGGATTCTGGGCGGCAAGACGGAAGCGGGCACCCTGTCGGCGCCGAATACCTTGAAGGCGAGAGATGCGGGCTTGACGCTATTGACGGATATCGGACAGCTCAATATTCCCGGCCTGCAGGTTGCCTATGGAACCACGGAAAAGTATCTCAAGAGCAATTCCAATACGGTCTATGCTTTTCTGAAAGCGATCGGCGAAGGAGTGGCGTTGTCCAAAAAGGACGCCGCGGCGGCGAAAAGAGCGATTAGCAAGTACGCGAGCATAGACGACGCCGTAACACTGGATGGCACTTACGAAGCGTTTGCACCCTATTGGGCCATGAGCCTTGCGGTTCGACCGGAAGCCATTCGCGCGCAGTTCGATTATCTGGACGAAAAAGAATTTCCCAACGCCAAGAATGCCGACCCCAAAGAGTTCATCGATAACGCCTTTGTCGAGATGTTGGAGAAAGCAGGCTTTCTAAAGTCCATTGGAATGAAGTAGCGCTAGTGTTTCAGTGCCCC
>JGI1027J12803_100002092_pt1 | contig 11970 bp, 8 predicted proteins | sample IowNatreferecore_FD_12803 | JGI IMG/M metagenome (IMG submission 12803) | reverse complement strand
ACCTCCGCCGGGCTGCTGCGGCTGGAGGGTAACCGATGGAAGGAAGTGGGGAATGATTGGAATTTCCCCGGCGCGCTTGTCCGCACAATTTTTCTTGATCGTCAAGGAACACTTTGGGTTTCTACCGAGGACGCGCTGGTTTTCCTTCCGCCGGGTACCCAGAGATTTCAGCCGACTGGTATCAAAGTGGGCCAGGTGCAGCAAATTACCCAAGCGGCAAATGGAAAATTGTGGATGGCTGAAACGACAAGGTCCGTCCGTCCCCTCCCGCTATCCGATAAGCAACTGCCTCCTGATGAGACCGAAGTCCAGGTCGGCTCCCAAGGCATTCTTTTTGATAACGATGGTGCATTGTGGATCACCAGCATAGGTGACGGACTCCGTCGTGCTCCGGCTCCTGAGTTGCTGAGGGGTAAAATCAAGGAATTCAACACCGGGGTGGAGTCGTTCACCGCCAAGGATGGACTAAGCGACGATGTTGCAATCACCATTCTTCAAGATCGCGAAGGAAATATCTGGGTCGGAACTCGCAACGGTCTCGATCGCTTCCGGAAAACGAACCTGGTACCGATCCTTCTCCCCTTCAAGACTGTATATGCTGTTTTGACTCCCGGAGACGCCGGAGACGTTTGGGTAGAAAACCTCGGTGCCATGATTCGTGTTCAGGGTGGCCACACTGAGGCTGGTCAGCGGTTTCCGAATAAGCAAGCAGCCCTATTTTCGTATCGTGATCGTGGAGGCGCGATCTGGTGGCTTGCCTCGGATGCTATCTACCGCTTCAAGGCTGGAAGCTATCTCAGACTTGGCTACCCGCAGTCGTTTCCGAAGTCTTATAGCGAGGCCTCAATTGCGGCGACCGAAGACGGTTCTGGTACGCTCTGGCTGGGTGCCGCAAGGGAAGGTTTATTCTATCGGGAAAAAGAAAGATGGCAACGCCTCGAAGGCGCGTCTGAATTCGCGCAGTTGTCCCCGAGGGCAGCCTTCACCGATTGGATGGGCCGCGCGTGGTTCGGGTATGCGGAGGGCACCATCATCATCCTCCAAGATAAAAACATCCAGAAAGTTTTTCACCCAGGTGATTCTCCAGTTGGTGGCGTAAAAGCAATCGGGGGTCGGGGACGCCATACATGGGTTGGTGGAGAATCGGGACTGGCTTTCTTCGCTGGAGACCGCCTCCGACGGATCATCCCTGCAGACTCCGAAACATTCAATTGGGTCATGGGAGTTGAGGAAACTCCCAGCGGCAGCTTGTGGTTGGCAGAGAGCAGGGGTGTAATCGAGATCCCGGAAACGGAAGTGCAACGGGCTTTAGAAGATTCTTCTTACCGCGTGAGGTATCGTCTATTCGATACTCTCGATGGCCTACCAGGCAGATTCGTGAGTCAGGGGTCATTAGCAAGGGAGATTCAGGCAACCGACGGTGTACTCTGGTTCGCCGCGTTGGGCGGGATCGCCTGGGTGGATCCTGCCAACATCGCTACGAATGCGTTTCCTCCGCCTGTAGCGATTCAGACTGTGAAGGCGAATAGCAGACAGCTTTTTTCAACGACAAATCTAGTCCTGCCCCCACGAACAACCGACCTCCAAATTGCCTACACGGCTCTGAGCCTGGCTGTTCCGGAGAGGATACAGTTTCGGTACCGGCTGGAAGGAGTCGATAAAGACTGGCAGGATGCGGGCAGTCGCCGCGAAGCTTTTTATACCAGGCTCGGTCCCGGCCAATACCATTTTCAAGTGATAGCTTCCAATAACGATGGAGTCTGGAATGACAAGGGGGCATATCTGGACTTCGAGATCGCGCCTACTTGGTACCAGACAAATTGGTTCCGTGTCGCTTCCGTCGGAGCGTTTCTAACATTGATGTGGGGACTTTATCAACTCCGTCTTCAGCAACTCCACAGACAGTTCAATGTGCGAGCGGAAGCACGCGCCAATGAGCGAACCCGTATCGCACGAGAGCTGCACGATACTCTACTTCAGAGTCTGCATGGATTGATGTTTGAGTTTCAGGCAGCCCGCAACATGTTTCAGAAGCGACCGGAAGAAGCATTGCAAGCTCTCGATGATGCGATCATGGGAACTGAGAACGCAATCACCGAGAGCCAAGGCGCGATTCAAAACTTACGCGGCACTGCGACCGAGGACGATCTCGTACATCTCATAAAGATAACGGGAGAGGATTTGGCGGCCTCGCGAAGTGGGGATCATGATTCTCCGAGATTCGGACTCACCGTTGAGGGCCAGCAACGAGCATTAAGTCCGGACATCCGGGATGAAATCTACCGCATCGCGCGCGAAGTGTTACGTAACGCTTTCCGCCATGCTAATGCGCATCGAATCGAGGTTGAAATTATGTACGACGAGGACCAACTTCGGTTGCGGGTGCGGGACGATGGAAAAGGCATCGACCCGCTGGTGCTTGAGAAAGGTAGCCGTCCTGGACACTGGGGTTTGCCAGGTGTTCGAGAGCGAGCACAGCAAATGGGGGCGAAACTGGATGTTTGGAGCGAAATGGGAGCCGGAACAGAAGTTCAACTGACCGTTGCTGCTTCGGTGGCTTACCGAAAGAGGTCGGGGCGCTCCAGCTTCAGATCATTTAAAAGGACAGGAAATCACGAGCATTGACCCTAGCCTGATTCGAATTCTTGTCAAGTCAGGTGGTCCGGATCCACAGCGATTCGCTTTGTAAGGAATGGGGAAAACAATGCGGCTCTCTGTCATAGAGCGAATGCTGCTGGCGTGCATCATCATGTTAGCACCTTGCACTTCGGTGGTCGCGCTAGACCCGTCGCTGGATGTCGATCAGTACGCACACACTGCGTGGAAGGTGCGGGAAGGTTTTGGCAGAGGCGGTATCATGTCAATTGCCCAGAGTCACGATGGCTATCTCTGGCTGGGAACGGAATTCGGCTTGCTCCGTTTCGATGGCGTGAAAGTTGTCCCTTGGCAGTCACCGGCCGGTGAGCAGCTCCCTAGCGACTTTGTTCAGGAACTGCGCGTCACTCTTGATGGACGTCTTTGGATCGGTACTCAAAAAGGCCTTGCCAGTTGGAAGGACAATAAGCTTACTCGGTATCCAGAGCTTGCTGATCATGATGTGAATCTGCTCCTTGAGGATCGTGAAGGCACCCTCTGGGTTGGGGAATCGTCGATCTCTGCGATTGGTGGGCTCTGTGCGATACAGAATGGCAGCATCCATTGCGAGGACAAAGGCGGTGCGTTTGGCAATGCAGTGAATGGGCTGTTCGAGGACAGGAAGGGCAGTCTTTGGGCGGCGACGCAAACTGGGTTATGGCAGTGGAAGCCTGGCCTTCCGGAATTCCATCCAATGCAGGACGAACTTCTCGGTGGCTTTGCGGATGGCGACAATGGCGCGCTGTTATTTACCACACGAAGCGGAGTCAAAGAACTCGTTGATGGGAAGCTGAGGCTGTATCCCCTCCCCGGTTCGATACAGACATTTCCTGCACACGCGATGCTTAACGATCGCGATGGCGGTCTATGGATCGGAACCCTCAACCGAGGCATTGTGCATGTACATCGGGGACGCGCCGATGCGTTTTCCCAGTCTGACGGCCTTAGTGGCGATATCTCTGAAGCGCTCTTTCAGGATCGGGAAGGCAATATTTGGGTAGCCACTTGGGAGGGCCTCGACCGATTTCGCAACTCTGCTGTGGCCACGTTCTCGAAGAAACAGGGCTTGTCCGATCCCATTGTTGGGTCCGTCTTGGCCGACAGGGATGGCAGCGTTTGGATTGCCACGTATGGTGGCTTGGACCGGTGGAACAGCGGGCAAATTGCCACTTACGGAAAACTTGACGGACATGCGCCGAGGTGTCTTTTTCAGGATTCTCGCGGGCGAATTTGGGTCTCCACCAAGGGCGAATTCGGCTACCTGCAGAAGAACCGACTTGTTCCAATTCGTAGCATTGCTGGGGCCGAGGTCCGAGGTATCGCCGAAGACACCGAAGGGAATCTCTGGATAACCAACCCAGAGGCTCTTTTTCGTCTGTCCCCGCGAAGCGAGCTGGAACGAATTCCGTGGAGCAGGTTGGGACGTGAAGACTATGCCTGGGCTCTTGCCGCCGATCCCTTGCAGGGCGGCGTATGGGTTGGGTTTATTAACGGTGGCATCACGCATTTCCAGGATGGTCAGGTCCGCGCATCATACGCAACCGCCGGTGGGCTGGGAGTGGGCCAGGTAAACCGGTTTCTTTTTGATCCCGACGGTACTGTATGGGCGGCCACTGAGGGCGGACTCATTCGGTTGAAGAACGGCCGCATTGCCACGCTGACCAGCACCAGCGGATTGCCTTGCAATGTCGGTCATTGGGTAGCCGAAGACGACGACCATTCATTTTGGCTATACATGTCCTGTGGACTGACACGCATTGCGCGATCCGAGCTGGACGCCTGGGGCGCTGATGTAGACAAAGCAACAGGTTCCAGCAGAGCACTCCGGGTCACAGTTTTCGACATCTCTGACGGAGTCAAATCGATTGACACTATGCGCCAATACAACAACTCCAGGGTGGCTAAATCGTCGGATGGAAAATTGTGGTTCTCCCGCTGGGACGGTCTCAGTGTTATCGATCCTGGTCACATTCCGTTCAACAAGCTTGAGCCTCCCGTCCACGTCGAACAGATCGTCGCTGACGGCAAAACCTACGATGCCATTGCGGATGCAAACGCAACTCTGCGATTGCCCGCGCACATTCGCGAATTGGAAATCGACTATACGGCACTTAGTTTTGTCGTGCCTGAGAAGGTTCTTTTTCGTTACAAGCTCGAAGGTTTTGATCGGGACTGGCACGAGGTAAGAAATCGTCGCCAGGCGTTTTATATGAGCCTCCCGCCGGGCAACTACCGGTTCCGCGTTACTGCTTGTAACAACAGCGGCGTCTGGAATGAAGTCGGCACATTCCTGGATTTCTCCGTCGCTCCTGCGTACTACCAAACGATTTGGTTTCGGCTGCTGTGTGGTGCCGCGCTTCTGGCGGTACTATGGGGCCTTTACCAGCTCCGAATGCGGCAATTGAAACGGCAGTTTCAGATGAGCATGGAGGGTGCCGTGCACGAGCGGATCCGCATCGCGCGGGAACTGCACGATACTCTACTTCAGAGTCTGCATGGATTGATGTTTCAGTTTCAGGCAGCCCGCAACATGTTTCAGAAGCGACCGGAGGAAGCATTACAAGCGCTCGATGGTGCGATCATGGGAACTGAGCAGGCGATAACCGAGAGCCAGGATGCCATCGAAGACTTGCGCAGCCCGGCGACGGCCGAGGAAGATTTCGCGCAGCTAATCAAGATAACGGGAGAGGATCTGGTGGCCTCGCAAACTGGGGATCATGATTCTCCGAAATTCGGATTGACTGTTGAAGGCCAGCAACGAGCGTTAGCTCCGGTCATCCGCGATGAAGTGTACCGCATCGCCCGCGAAGTGTTACGTAATGCGTTCCGGCACTCACAGGCAAGTCGAATCGAGGCCGAGATTCTGTACGGCGAAGACCAACTTCGGTTGCGTGTGCGCGACGATGGAAAAGGCATGGACCCGCAGGTGCTGGAGCAAGGCGGACTCCCAGGACACTGGGGATTGCCAGGTGTTCGAGAGCGAGCCCAGCAAATGGGCGCGCAACTGGATGTTTGGAGCGAAACCGGAGCGGGAACAGAAGTTCAACTGACGGTTGCTGCTTCGGTAGCCTACCGAAAGAAGTCGGACCGCTCCAGGTTCGGTCTGTTTCAAAGGACTGGAAATCATGAGCATCGACCCTAGTCTGATTCGAATTCTAACCGTGGATGACCATCCTCTGCTTCGTAAAGGGATCGCCGCACTCGTCAACACCGAAGATGACATGAAGTTGGTGGCGGAGGCTTCGAGTGGGGAGGAAGCCATAGAGAAGTTCCGAACGCACCAGCCGGATGTGACTCTGATGGATATCCAACTGCCGGGGTTGAACGGTATTGAGACCATCAGTCAAATCCAGAAAGAGTTTCCGAATGCCCGGATCATCGTTCTGACGACGTACAGCGGCGATGTTCAAGTAGTGCGAGCTATCAAGGCGGGAGCACGAGGTTATTTGTTAAAGAGACAGGTGCATCGGGAACTCCTCGAAACTATTCGAGCTGTCCATGCCGGACAGCGGCGAATACCTCAGGAGATTGCCGTCGAACTTGTGGATCATCCCAGGGACGACCTGACCCCCCGCGAAATTGACGTGTTGCGATTAATTGCCAGCGGGAACTCCAACAAACGGATTGCCGATCAGCTGTCGATCGGAGAAGCAAGCGTGAAAAGCTACGTGGCGAACATACTCTCGAAGCTCGACGCTAAGGACCGAGCTCATGCTGTCACGATCGGGTTGAAGCGAGGAATTATCGAGCTATAGGTGTCCCCAAAAGGAGGAGGTGGAGACCTTCATTTGGGCGTTTTGAGCTTGTTGCGAATACCCTAAGCTGAAAGAAGGAAAGGGGGTGTTCTTGCAACGTCTATTCTCCACATTTCCAAACGGTTGGCCGGGCACAGGCCTTCTTCTCCAACGTGTCGTAATTGCGACCGTTCTGTTTTGTTCTGGGTTCGGACACCTCAAGGAACCTTCCCACTTTTCCTTCATCTTTCCGCATTTAATTGGTGCAGTGGCAGGAATACTTCTGCTCGCTGGCCTATGGACTCCGGTCTGTGGGATGTTGATCGCAGTCGTTGAAATATGGGTTGCTTATGCTGGTGCCCGTGCTGGGATTCCAATCATGTTGGCAACATTGGGTGCCACTTTGGCAATGATAGGACCTGGTGCGTGGTCCATCGATGCGCGACTGTTCGGCCGGAAGCATATCGAAATTTCGGAACGCTAGATGTTTTCCTCTCATCCCCTGAAAGGGTAGCGCCTGTTCCCACAAATGGTGGTGTCGGTCGACACTAATCCTGCCGTCATTTATGCATCGAATTGTGGTTGTGCGCACGCAAGGAGTCCATTACAAACTTATCCCATGATCGAAAGTAAACGCTGTGGACCCGCAGCGCGTAAAGCCAAGGCGCCAGTCTGAAAAGGAACTGTCATGAGTGCAATCCTTGATATTGTCCGAAGCGCAATCTTTGCAGAACGAGGAGGAGGCCTTATGAGTAATGCGACGTCACAGGAATTTACGAAAGACACGATGCCGAACGAAGATGCACGCCAGACATTGTCCAATTCGAGCGGTGCCGAGCTCAGCGTGCCTCGTACATCCGTCCACAAAGTTGAAGCCGACGGTGTCCGAGTTTTTTATCGGGCTGCCGGTGACACGACTGCGCAGGTAGTTCTCTTGTTACATGGGTTCCCTAGTTCGTCGTTCATGTTTCGCCAACTAATTCCTCGTCTCGCCGATCACTATCGCGTGATCGCGCCGGACCTGCCGGGCTTCGGATTTACAGAAGTTACGACGGAACGAAAATACGAGTACACGTTCAATGGCTTGGCTTCGACCGTAGATGCCTTCACGGAAGCGTTGAAAATCGACCGTTATGCAATCTATGTCTTCGATTACGGCGCGCCGACAGGTCTCCGCCTGGCTATGGCCCACCCTGAGCGAGTCACCGCCATCATTTCACAGAACGGAAATGCATATGAAGAAGGGCTGGGGGACGCTTGGGATCCGATCCGAAAATATTGGGCATCGCCGACAGCCGCAAATCGCGAAGTACTCCGACAAAACATTCTGACGCGGGAAGGAACACGGTGGCAGTACACGCACGGTGTAAGCGATCCGGAAAGCGTTCCGCCCGAGTCGTACACATTGGATGCGGCTTTATTAGAGCGTCTGCCGAACAAAGAAATTCAACTGGATCTGTTTCTCGATTACGCATCGAATGTCGCGCTCTATCCGAAATTTCAGGAATATTTTCGTAAGTCGAGGCCGCCATTGCTTGCGATTTGGGGCAAGAATGATCCTTTCTTCATTCCTGCGGGAGCCGAGGCGTTTCGAAAAGACTTGCCGAACGCCAGGATCCAATTCCTCGATACAGGTCATTTCGCAATCGAGACACACGTCGTGGAAATTGCCGTGGCGATGAAAGAGTTCCTCGCCGCGAATGGTATTCAACGGCTTCGCCCAGAAAGTGTGGTTTCAAGATGAAGGCTTTTCGTCCATTGGGCGAGGACTGGAAGGATGTATGGCCCAACAAAGACCAACTACACATCGTTTAGCTTCCTTTTCCGATGGTGTGTTCGCGGTCATCATTACCATCATGGTGCTCGAACTTAAGCCGCCCGAGCATCCCACCTTTGCAGGACTTCGACCGCTTTGGCCAACTGCGCTGAGCTACGTAGTGAGTTACTACTTTATTGCCATCGTCTGGCTGAATCACCACCACCTGCTGCGGTTCTTTCCCCACTCTACCCCGCGTCTGATCTGGATCAACTTCGTGCACCTGTTCATGGTATCGCTTGTGCCGTTCTCGACAGCGTGGGTGGCTGATACGCAATTTGCGAAGGCTCCAGTATTCGTGTACGCAGCTATCTTCGTACTGGTTAACCTCGCATACATTCCTTTCGAATGGCATGCTCTATCGGTGGCACCAATCGAAGAGATTTCACTCAGGAGCCAACGATTCGCAAAAGTGCGATCAGCAGCCACCTTGGGAACGTTTGTTCTTGCGATGCTTGTGTCATTGCAATCTCCTTCCTGGGGATTTGGGTTGGTGTGTTGTGCTTTGCTTTTCTACCTGCGGCCCGAGCTACCGTGGACTGTGCAATCGACGGACGAACCGGTTCTAGACGATATGCACCATGTTTGAGGGTCTCATACATCCCAAGTGGGCGGCCGTTCCATTGCGCCTCATCCTTGGCTACGGATTTATGGCGCATGGCTACGCCAAACTCGTCCACGGCCCGACCGCCTTTGTTTCCATTCTTCAAGCTTTAGGCGTTCCGGCCGCGCACGTTATGGCATGGGTGACAATACTCATTGAGCTGCTCGGCGGTTTCGCAGTGTTCGTCGGCGCGTTCCTCCCGCTCATCAGCGTGCCTCTCGTGGGTGTTCTCGTGGTTGCAATACTCTCCGTGCATCTGCCCTATGGCTTCAGTTCGATCAAGCTGATTGCCGTAACACCCGCTGGCGCACAGTTCGGCCCTCCGGGCTACGAGTGTGACTTGCTCTACTTGGCGTGCCTGGCTGCACTGGTACTTATTGGCGCTGGACCATTTTCAGTCGATGGACTGCTCTCAAGGAGGCGCAGGCATCGTGACGATCGGAGATCGATTTCGATTTCCCAATCACCTCACTCGTTGAGGAGGACGTAGTAATGGCTCGACTGTTATCGCTAAATGTCGGTCTTCCACGCGACGTCACTTGGAACGGCAAGACTGTGCGAACAGCGATCTGGAAGTTTCCAGTCGAGGGACGACGGATGGTGCGCAAGTTGAATATCGATGACGATGCGCAAGCTGATCTCGGCGGTCACGGTGGGGAGCAGCGCGCCGTCTTTGTCTATCAGACGGATTCGTACCGATATTGGGAACATGTCCTGGGTCGCAATGATTTTGGTTTCGGACAGTTCGGAGAGAATTTCACCGTTGAAGGACTTGCCGACAACGAGGTCCGCATTGGTGATCGATACCGCATTGGTGATGCGGTATTCGAAGCAACACAGCCGCGCGTAACCTGCTATCGCTTAGGCATCCGCATGGACGAGCCTCGAATGCCGGCCCTGGTCGTCGCACACAGACGGCCGGGCTTTTACTTTCGCGTGCTGCAGGAGGGGGAAGTCGGCGCCGGCGATGACATCCTAAAAGTAGGCGATGGTCCCGAACATATGACCGTAGCGGAGATCGATGCTCTGCTGTATTTGCCAGGACATTCTCGCGAGCGAGTGGAACGGGCACTCCGGATCCCAGCTCTTAGCAAGGGCTGGCAAAGTTCTTTCCAGACGATTCTCAAGCAAGAGTCGAGTACAAAAACCGTGGAGGGAAACCCCGGGCTTGCAAATGAAGAACAAATGCCAGCATGGCCCGGCTTCAGACAGATGAGAGTCGCGCATATATATAAGGAGAGCGAGGGCGTGACTTCCTTCACTTTGGTACCGATCGATGAACAGCCTCTTCCAGTCGCGCAACCCGGTCAATTTGTTGTTTTACGGCTCCAAGTTGACAGGGACAAGCCACCGGTTCTTCGCAGCTACTCGTTGTCCGACCTGCCAGGAGTCGATCACTTCCGCATCAGTGTCAAAAGTGAATCAAATGGTATTGGAAGCTCGTTTCTATGCAACAGCGTGAGCGAAGGCGATGTATTGGACCTCAGCGCGCCTCGGGGAAGTTTTACTCTACGACCCGGCAATAATCCTGTTGTTCTTTTAAGCGCAGGCGTCGGTGCAACGCCGGTGATGTCGATGTTGCACGCTCTGGCCGCAGAAAGATCGCAAAGGCAGGTCTGGTGGATCTATGGCGCGCGCAATGGTGCCAATCATCCATTTGCAGAAGAGTCGCATGCTCTACTAGAGCAGCTACCTCACGGACGGCGCTACGTCCTGTATAGCAAACCCTCTACAACCGACCAAGTAGGAGCAGACTTTGATGCTTCAGGGCACGTTGAAGTAGCTCTGCTAGAGAAGATTGGTGTGCCAGCTAATAGTGACTTCTATCTGTGTGGTCCAACTTCATTCTTACGGAGCATGCGCGAGGGACTTCGAGGCTGGGGAGTGCCCGGCGAGAACATGCACGCGGAAATCTTCGGCTCTCTAGAGCCGATTACACCTGGCGTGGCGCAGGTTATTCACAATCCGCATCCACCACATGGACCAGCGGGGCCTGGACCATCAGTTTCGTTCGCGCGCAGCGGGATAGCCGTTGAATGGGATCCCAAATTCGAGAGTTTGCTCGAACTCGCTGAAGCGTGTGACGTTCCAGTGAGATGGTCCTGCCGGACCGGCGTCTGCCACACATGCATGACAGGTCTGATTAGCGGATCAATTACTTATCATCCCGAACCACTCGAGAAGCCCATGCCGGGAAATGTGCTTGTTTGCTGCGCGCAGCCAAATGCAGATGTCGTAGTTGATATTTAACAGAAGCAAGGAGGGAAGAATCATGGGACTCTCATGGCAACAAGGTCCGTTATCACCGAAAGCAATCGGACGATTTCTCGTACCAGAGCCGCTGCCCAGGAAACTCTTATACGCTGAGCCGTTGCGTCGGCGCATGCGTGTACGCTTCGGCGGCGCTTGGATCGCTGACAGCGAAGACGTCATCCTGCTCTTCGAACCAGGTCACTATCCGATGGCCTACTTCCCTAAGAGCGATGTCTCTGCAGATACCTTAGAACATTCCGAGTACACGACCCAGCACCACGAACTCGGACTCACATCGTGGTATAGCGTTCGAGCGGGCGAGCAAAGCGCGCCGCGAGGAGCTTGGCAGCATGTCAACTTGCCGGACCACGCGAACGAATTACAGGGACGGGTGGCCTTCGCCTGGCCTGCCATGGAAGCGTTCTACGAGGAAGACGAGCGAATCTTGGGTCACGCCGCTGACAGCTACCATCGTATCGACATACGTCAGACCTCCCGTAGGATCGTGGTCCACCATAGTGACCGGATTATTGCAGATACCAAGCGGCCGTTGGCTCTCTATGAGTCGGGCTTCGCGCCACGGTGGTACGTTCCACGAGCCGACGTCGACGAGTCTGCACTTCTTCCCCTGGAACAGCAGACCTTCTGTCCGTACAAAGGATTGTGTAGCTATTACGACATCGGTGACGCACACCTGGCGGCATGGTCGTATCGTGATGCTTATCCCGAGGTTCGGCGAATCTCTGACCTGGTGTCATTCGAACCCGACATTGTCTCGGTGCAACTCGATGGCAAACAGCTTCGGCTGGCGCCAGGTCAGACTGTAATCCCTCACGGTCCCGATCGCGAGCTCACAGTCGCCGAAGGTGGTAAACGGCCATGAGCGAGAGCAATCACGCGCGCAGGCGCCATTCATTGTAGTTTTCAAA
>JGI1027J12803_100337458_pt1 | contig 12023 bp, 9 predicted proteins | sample IowNatreferecore_FD_12803 | JGI IMG/M metagenome (IMG submission 12803) | reverse complement strand
CATAGTGCCCTGGCTGGCGGCGGGGATGCGAGCAGCCGCTGCCGCTGCGAGTGCGCGCAGGAGCGCGTCCACCATGCGCTGCGAGGTTTCGACGTTGCCGCCGGCGACCGCGGCGGGCGGTGCGGCGTTGACGATGGTTCCTGAGGGGGCGATGACGGTGATCGGACGGAGCAAGCCCGAAGTGGCGGGGACGTCTTCGTTGAGGAGCGACCGAAAAACGTAATAGACGGAAGAAACGGCGATGGCTTCAACAGCGTTGATGTTGCCGGCGCATTGTGGGGCTGAGCCGTTGAAATCCACTACGGCCGAATCGCGCGCGATGTGAACGGAAACGCGGATACGGAGAGGAACGGCGTTTGTTCCGTCGCTATCGAGAAAATCTTCGGCCCGGTACCTGCCAGGACGGAGGGAGCGCAATTCCGCACGCATCATTTTTTCCGAGTAGTCGAGGAGGTAGGCGGCGTACGTATCCGTCGTTTTCGCAGTGTACTTCGCGACGATTTCCCGCAGGCGTCTTTCACCAAGGCGGCAGGAAGCGATTTGTGCCGCGAGGTCTCCTTCCCGTTCGACCGGAGTGCGGACGTTGGCGAGGAGCAGGCGCAGGACATCGTTTTCGATCTTTCCATGGCGGAAGATCTTGACGGGCGGGATGCGCAGACCTTCCTGATAAATTTCGCGGGCGGGGCCCATGGAGCCGGCGAGCGCGCCGCCGATATCGGCGTGGTGAGCACGGCTGGCCACAAAGAAATGTGGTTCCGTCTCTCGTGACAGGAAGACGGGTGCGACTAGTGTGAGGTCGGGCAAGTGCGTGCCGCCGGCAAAAGGGTCGTTGAGCAATGCCATGTCACCAAGCGACAAAGACAGCGACTGGCGCGCGGCCGCTACCGACGCCGGCATCGAGCCCAGGTGTACGGGCATGTGGTCGCCCATGGCCAGGACTTCCCCATCCGCGTTGTAGACAGCGCAGGAGTAGTCGCGGCGTTCTTTGATGTTCGGGGAAAATGCCGAGCGGCGGAGGGCGGCGCCCATTTCTTCCGCGATGGAATGGAAAATGTTCTTAAATACTTCCAGCAGCATGGCGTCGGAGCGATTTTTCCTAGCGGCCATGGCGCCTCGCGTGCTCGCGTGCCATCGTCAGGTGGATTTGTCCATACGCGTCAACCCGCGCCCGCCAGTTTTCCGGGATTAGCGACGTGGCGCTGTACTCGGCGATGATTGCCGGGCCCAAGAAGGTATGGCCTTGACGCAGCGTTTGCCGGTCGTAAAGCGGAACTTGCCCGCTTCGCCCGGACAGGAAGCACTTCACACTGGCCGCCGGTGACGGAACCGAACCTGCCTGTGCTTTCCTAATGCGCGGCAGCTTGACCGGCAGCGAAATACCGATGGCGCGGCAACGAACGTTGACGATTTCGACGGCGCGCCGCGGCTCGGCGTGACCGTACGCTTGTTCGTGGTCCCGATGAAAGACTTCGACGAAGTGCGGGCCAGCGCTGACACTGAGTTCGTAGGCTTGTCCAACGTAGCGAACGTCTAGGCGGTGCTCAAAGCGTTGTTGAGTCTTGGAGAAGCCTTCCCTGCGCAGAAATTCTTGTGCGCCGCTTTGCAGCTGGCCCAAGAGACGGCGAGCCTCATTCAGCGCCTCAGCGGGTCTGGCGAGCCCAAGTAAAACCGTGCGCGAAAAATCTCGGACGACATCGGCGCGCAGGATACCGAGAGCAGAGAGCGCGCCCGGGAAAACGGGGAGCAGAACGCCGCGCAGTTCGAGCGCTCCGGCCAGATCGCAAGCGTGCAAACCGCCGGCTCCGCCGAAGGCGACAAGCGTATACTCGCGCGGGTCGTGGCCCCGTTCGATGGAAATCAAACGCAGGGCACGCTCCATAACCGAGTTGGCGACGCCAACGATGCCTTGTGCAAAAGATTGAGCGTTGGCAAATTTCCCTTTGTGTTCGTGCAATTCCCGAGAAGCGCGAGCGGAGTCCAGCGGAAAAGCCCCGTTCAACAAGCCGCGGTCACCGAAATGCCCGAGGGCGGCATGAGCGTCGGTGACCGTCGGCAGTTCGCCGCGACCGTAACAAACCGGTCCGGGATCGGCGCCCGCGCTTTCTGGACCCACACGCAGTGCACCGCCAACATCGAAGCGGGCGATAGAACCGCCGCCTGCTCCGACGGTGTGAATCTCCAGCATGGGAACCGCGACGGGCAGGCCGGCGACGCGCGCCTCAGTCGTGATTTGTGTTTCACCGGAAAGAAGAGCCACGTCGGTGGAGGTGCCTCCCATATCGAACGTAAGCACTTTGCCGAGGCCGGCGAGCTTCGCGGCGTATGCGGCTCCGAGGACACCGCCAGCCGGGCCGGAGAGAACGGTTCGCACCGGTTCGTCGGCAGCGCTTTGTGCAGAAATGACGCCGCCGTTGGATTGCATGACGCGGACATTGATTTTCGGCCGAGTGCGTTCCGGCATCCACACAGAACGGGCGCGCAATTCCGTTTCGCGAATATAGGAGGTCATCACCGGTGCGAGATACGCGTTGATAACCGTAGTTGATGTGCGCTCGAATTCACGAAACTCGGGAAGAATTTCGTGGGAAACCGAAACCAGGCATCCGGCCCTGCGCAAAACTTTCGCCAAAGCCGCTTCGTGGCGTGGGTTGCGAAAAGAAAAAAGAAAGCAAACCGCTACCGCGTCAGGACGAGCTTGCTTAACTTTGTGCAAAAGCCGCCGAATTTCGGACGGCGTGAGCGCCGTAGTGATGCTTCCGTCTGCGGCAACACGTTCTCGAGCGCCTACGCGACACTTTCCCGGCACGAGCACTTCGGGCTTCTGAAAGAGCAAATCGTAGAGCTTGGGTCGAGCTTGCCGGCCGATCTCTAGAACATCCTCGAAACCCGCGGTTGTGATCAGCACGACTCGGCCGCCACGGCGTTCCAGCAGTGCGTTTGTGCCGACCGTAGTGCCGCACATTAGGTCGATTTTGGCGGGCGCCTCCCCGCCAAGCCGAGCGACAACTTGCGCCATCGCGTCCGCAATGGATGCAGCTGGCTGTTTCGGCTGCGAGGGCACCTTCAGTATCTCGAGCTTGCCGTCGCGGACAAAAATGCAATCTGTGAATGTTCCGCCGGCATCGGTGGCGATTCGCATCAGGCGGGCATTTTAACCTGAGCACGGCGCCAGCAGGAATGCGCCGGATGTTGTTCTGATTCGCCGGAAGCGGAACGCCTACGCCAACGGCAAAGAGGCCGACGCATTGAGAGAAGTATCGGCAAGAATGTGATTTTTCAGGCGCGGATACGCGGCGGCGGCAATCATCGCGGCGTTGTCCGTAGACAGTGCCGAGCTTGGGAAATAGACTTTGCGCCCAATCGCGCCGGTCCGCTTCTCAAATGTCGAACGCAGCTGGCGATTGGCGGCGACCCCTCCCGAAACAAGAATGGTCGGTACTCCCAACTCTTCGGCAGCCTTGATGGTGCGCTCCACAAGTTCGCGAACCACCGCATTCTGGAATTCCAGGACCAGACCGAGCGTCTTCGGGCTGCAAAGGGGCAGCAGCTGATCGAACTTACGCTCGCCGCGAGCGATGGCGGCTTCCCGCGCCTGAATTTCGGGGACGTAGTCGGGATGGTCGCGAAGATGATACAAAACGGCTGTCTTCAAACCGCTGAAGCTGAAGTCGTACGCATTTCCTTTGATTCTTGTCAGACCAAACCTTACTGGAGCGGGCGCGTCACCAGCGGCTGCCGCTAGCCTGTCCAAAATCGGTCCGCCGGGATATCCAAGTCCGAGCAATTTGGAAACCTTGTCATAAGCTTCGCCCGCGGCGTCATCGCGGGTTTGTCCAATCTTTCGGTAGGTCCAAAGCGCGCTGGCATCGCCATTCCCGCCCTCTGTAGGGCGCACTTCGTAGAGGATGGTGTGGCCGCCCGAAACGATCAGGCAAACGGCCGGGAGACTGGGCTTCACTCCAGCTTGGTGTGCTTCCAGAAAAACGGCGTGAATGTGACCTTCCAGGTGATTTACCGGGACCAGCGGTTTGCCAAGGCTTTCCGCCAGAGTTTTTCCGTAGGTAATTCCCACCAGCAGAGACCCGACCAGCCCCGGCCCGTGTGTCACGCCGATCGCGTCCACGTCGTCGAGACTCAGCTTGGCATTTTCCAGTGCCTCGCGGACCACCGGCACAATTCGGCGAAGGTGCTCGCGCGACGCCAGTTCCGGCACAACGCCACCGTATTTTCGGTGAATATCGATTTGCGAGGCGACAACGCTGGACAGTATTTCGCGGCCGTCGGCCACCACCGCGGCCGCCGTTTCGTCGCACGAAGATTCGATACCCAGGATGCGAATGGCCATATGAAAGTGGGAAGCTCCCAAAAGCTATGCTAACACGCGGTTCACGACCCCGCCTTTAGGGCCACGCACGTTACAGCAAGAATCCGATTGAAAATTTTGCCAGCTTCTTTAACCTGAATTCATGACCACCTCTCCTGCTTCCAACACCTCCGCCGCACGCGTCAAAAAAGTTCGCAAAGCAGTTCTGCCCGCCGCTGGATTGGGAACACGATTTCTGCCCGCGACGAAGGCTCAGCCGAAAGAGATGCTGACAGTTGTGGACAAGCCGCAGATTCAATACGTGGTCGAGGAATGCGTGGTCAGTGGCATCGAGCACATCATCATCGTTACTGGCAAAGGCAAGAACTCCATCGAGGATCACTTCGACTACAACCCGACGCTCGAACGCTTTCTGGAAGAGAAAGGCAAAAAAGATCAGGCCGAGCTGGTTCGGCGTATCAGCGACATGGTCCAGGTCAGCTATACGCGCCAAAAAGAACCGCTGGGCCTTGGTCACGCCGTGCTGGTGGCAAAGGATTTGGTCGGAGACGAACCGTTCGCCGTTTTGCTGGGCGATGTGCTGATCCCGGGCGATAATCCGGCCACCAAGCAATTGGTCGAGGTGTACGAAGCGACAGGCATAGGGGCTATCGCGGTCGAAGAAGTCCCGCACGAAAAAACGCAACAGTACGGAATCGTTGCGGGCGACCCCGCGCCGCAGGCGCAGTTCGGCGAACGCTTGCTGCGCATCCGTGATCTTGTGGAGAAGCCCAAGCCTGCGGACGCACCGTCCAACCTGGCCATTACCGGCCGGTACGTGCTTCCTCCTTCAATTTTCGGCTGCCTGGAGCGGACTAAGCCCGGCGCCGGAGGGGAAATTCAGCTGACCGACGCCTTGAAGATTCTCGCCAAGGAAGAAGGTTTGTGGGCCTACATCTACGAAGGAATTTCTTACGACGCGGGTGAAAAACTCGGTTTTCTGAAAGCTACGGTCGAGCTGGCTCTGCAGAACAAGGAATTTGGCGAGGCCTTTCGCGGCTACCTTAGGTCGCTGAAGCTTTAGTTGCGACCCTGCTGATTACTTCTTCTTTGCGGGCTTCTTCTCTTTTGCATCCTTGGCTGAGGCACTTTCTTTCGACTCTGACTCTTTTCCTGGGCCGGAGTCCTTCTTATCCGTTGCCGTGGACTCGGCCGTCGCGCCATCTTTCGCGCTCGATTTGCCGGCATAATCCGTCACGTACCAGCCAGACCCCTTGAACTGAATCGCCGGCGCAGTAAGCAAACGCTCCACCTTGCCGCCGCAATGCGGGCATTTTTTCAGGTGCGGCCCCGAAACGGTTTCGATTTTTTCCGTTCGTTTGCCGCACTTCGCGCATTGGTACTCGTACAGTGGCACTGCTTCTCCTCCAAATGTTTGTGCGAAGAAGGAAGTATACCATGCGGCACCCGCCGCGAAAACGCGTGCTAGACTGCTGCCATGGAACAGCAGTCCAATGGGCGCACCGGTTGTTTGTACCTGGTCGCAACGCCGATCGGCAATCTGGAAGACATCACGCTGCGCGCTCTCCGCATCCTGAAAGGGGCGGATCAAATCGCCTGCGAGGACACGCGCCACACGCAAAAACTCCTGAACCATTACAACATCCAGAAATCACTGGTCAGCTACCACGAACACAACGAAATGACCCGCGCGCCCGAATTGGTGCTGGCGATGGAGCAGGGCGCACAGATCGCTTTGGTCAGCGACGCCGGCATGCCCTTGGTAAGTGATCCCGGCTATCGCCTGGTAATTCTTGCGTTGCGGCACCATTTGCCGGTTGTACCGATTCCCGGCCCCTCGGCACTGCTAGCCGCCCTCTCGGCTTCTGGTTTGCCCAACGAGGAATTTCTGTTCGCAGGATTTCTTCCGGCTCGCACTGGAGAACGCCGCCGTGCACTCGAACGTCTGCGCATCGAAGATCGGACCATCATACTTTACGAAGCTCCGCATCGCATCGAGGGGACTCTGGCGGATGCCCGCGATGTTTTGGGCGATCGCCCCGCTTGCCTGGCGCGCGAGGTAACCAAACTCCACGAAGAATTTCGGCGCGGCACGCTATCCGAACTCACCGCTTCCCTTTCCGAAAAGCCGGCTCGCGGAGAAATCACGCTGCTCATTGGAGCGGTACCGCCCGAAGAACGGTCAGCCCAGAGAGACAGTTCGCAAAGCCTTGCCGAGCGCGTGGACGAACTAATCCGGCAAGCGAAGCTCGATCGTAAAGAAGCACTGAAACTCGCGGCAAAAGAACGCGGCATGACCAAGCGCGCGGCTTATCAGGAATTACATCTGGATTTGAGCGAACCCGAAGCCTAGAGCCCCGTACTACGCGGCTGATTCCGAGCGGAACACACGATGGAATCGCGGGCCGGTAAACTGCACGCCCACGAGCTTTTCATCACTTCCCGTCCCCGCGGAAACGTGAACAACCCGTCCGCGCGTGACGAAGTTGGTGTCTTCCCGCTTCCACGCCTGCTGCGAAGAAGTCGGAATGCGGATATCAATGTCCGCGCCGATCGGCAGATCAAATCGCGTCACGAACGCCGCGCCGCCGCGACAAAGATTTTCGCTGGAAGTTTCTTCAGTGAAGACCACGCCGCGAGAATCGCGTCCGGTCACTTGCATCGGCAGGCGTACTGCAATTCGCCGCTCAGTTCGCTGCTTCGAGAGGTGCGTGCTCGTTTGCATCTTCGGCCGGCTCCTCCTGGGACACGTTCAGCTGCGGAGCAGTCCGCGCAGCCGCCGGCCTCTCAAAAAAACGTTCCACCGCTTCGAGCACTTCGCCGGGAGTCCGTGCCGCGTGAACCGTTCGCCTCAGTTCGCCGCCGTTCCCCACGCCGTGCGTGAACCAGCACGCGAACTGCTTCATTTTGCCTATGGCGTCGGGCTGACCCGCAGCCTGAATTTCTTTGTAGTAGCCAGAAAGTAAACGGTGGCGGTCCGCGTCGGCGGGCTGCGCATACGAACCTGTCGCTTGATAGCTCGCCATCTGTGAAAAAATCCAGGGATTGGTGGCGGCAGCGCGGCCGATCATCACCGCGTCGCAGCCGGTTTCCGCCACGATACGAGCCGCGTCTTCGGGGGTCTGGATGTCGCCGTTGCCGATCACCGGAATTTTGACTGCTTCTCTTACCGCAGTGATGATTTTCCAGTCGGCCCGCCCCGTGTAGCCCTGCACGCGCGTACGCGGGTGCACAGCCACAGCTTCCACGCCGGCCGATTCGGCCAGTTTGGCAACTTCGACGGCCACAATGGATTTGTCGTCCCAGCCTGCGCGCAGTTTGATCGTCAGCGGAATACGGACAGCCGCGCGAACGGCGCGGAAAATTTCACCGAGCAGGTCCAGATCGCGCAGCAGTCCCGACCCGCCGCACTTGACTACCTTTTTTGCGGGACAGCCCAGATTGATGTCCACCGCGTCGAAACCGTGGTCTTCGACCATTTTCGCGGCTTCCCCCATCACCTCGGGATTCGCGCCAAACAGTTGTGCGGTGATGGGGTGTTCGTCCGGCCGAAAATAGAGGTAGCGGAGTGTTTTTTTCGCGCTGCGCGTGATGCCCTCTGAGCTGGTGAACTCCGTCATCAGCAAGCCGCAGCCGCCGAGGCCGCGAATCACCCTGCGGAAAAGCGTATCGGTGACGCCGGCCATCGGCGCCAGCACCGTGGCGGGGCGGATGGTCAGATTTCGGAGCTTGTACTCGGCGGGAATCATTGTTTCTACTCTATCGCAGCCCTAGCTGGCGGAGCTGGATTTTTCGGCGGGCGGGTTCGTGTCCTGACCGGAGGCCTTGCGATCGCCTTTGCCGAGGTAGCGGTCCAGTTTCAGGAATTTTCGCTGCAGCGCGCCGCTGTACGACGACCACTCTTCGTCGCCGGATTCTCCGGCCAATGCGGTGCGTGCCGCGGCCATCTTCGAATCCAAATCGTCCAGATAATGAAAAACCAGAGCTTCGCGAATCATCGGCAGCTTCGGCGAGCCGAACTCATATTCGCCATGGTGGCTGATGAGGAGATGCTGCACGACAGTCTTGAGCTCCGGCGGAAAGCCGTCGATTTTGTCGATGGCTTTCGACACCGTTTCCACTTCCATCACAATGTGCCCCAGCAGTTGCCCATGCGTGGTGTAGCCGATCGCGCGTTCGTAGCAGAGTTCTTCCAGCTTGCCGACGTCGTGCAAAATCGCCCCCGTCAGTAGCAAATCCACGTCCAGTTCTGGCTGGTAATGCGCGGCCACTTGCCTTGCCAGACCGCACAGTCCGACCACATGCTCCAGCAACCCGCCCAGATACGCGTGGTGCATGACCTTGGCGGCGGGAGCTTTTTTGAAGCGCTGCGCGACGGATGGGTCATTCAGTATCGATAGCACCAGCGTTTGCAGCCACACATTGGTTATCGACAGACCGTACGCCAGCAACTCCGCCCACATCTTCTCGACGTCCTGTTTGGTATGAGGCAGGTAATCGGCCAGTTCGATTTCTTCCGGGCGCGCTTTGCGCAGCTGAATCAAGGCAAGCTGTGTACGGTCGCGATACAGTTCGACGCGTGCTTCTACCTTGACGATGTCCTCGCGCGCCACCTCCTGCGCGACAACCTCGAACTTCGTCCACATCCGCGCTTCCACCGTGCCGGAGCGGTCGCATAGCTCCAGTCGCAGATACGGCTTCCCTTCCTTGGTGTTGCGGAGTTCCTTCGCGCTTACCAGGAAAAAGCCGGTAATGGTCTGTTCGCTTGTCAGGTCAGAGACAAACGTCTTTTTCATTGGCCGGAGGCGGTGCCGCTACGTTTGCCGAAAAGCAGGAACTTCTTGCGCCCCTTTTTGGCCTTGGTGGCTTCTGGCGTAGTGTTTACTTCCTGGATTTCGCTGTTGCCGCTGCCCGCCAGTTCCGCGTAACCCGGCTTGATCACCACGTAGCTCTGCTCGCGCAGCGTCTTCAGGTATTCACGTACCGCCGGCTCCAGTTTCTCGTTGTACAGCTTGTCCATGATCTCGCTCTTGACCTTTTCAAACGACTGCTGCCCTTCGTCGTAATGTTCAAGAACCTGGAAGATCAAATAGCCCTGCTTGGTCTCAATCACGTCGGTCAATTCGTTGCGCTTCATCTTGAAAACAAGTTCTTCCAGTTGCTTGGCCAGCTCACCGCGCTTAAACGTTCCGATATATCCGCCTTGCTCTTTGGTCGTTCCGTCGGAAAGACGCTTGGCAATTTCTGCAAAGTCTTCTCCGTCCTTCACGCGCTTCAAAGCGGTGTCCGCCTTCCTCCGAAGGTCCGGCAGTTCTGTATCTTTCTTGCCCTCGGTGTTCACGATGATTTCGCGCAGGGCTACCTGCTCCGGACGCACAAACTCGGACTGGTGGTCTTCGTAGAATTTCCGCGCGTCGCTTTCCCCGATCGAAATGTGCGACCCGACTTCCTGACTCACCACTTTCTGCGTCAAGATGCGGTTTTGAATATTGTTTTTAAAGTCTTCCCAGTTCAGTCCCTGGCTGGTGACCGCCTTCTCCAGTTCGTCCATGCTGGCCAGCTTGTTCTGGATGCGAATCTGATCCAGCTGCTTCACCACTTCGGTTTGGACGCTGATCCCCAGGTCCTTGCCGCGCTGCGCCAGCAGTGACTGATCGATCAGATCGCGCAACGCCGTTTTCTTGCGCGCTTCCAGCTCGTTCTGCAACTGCTCCGGAGTGCATTTGCCCTGGCAATCCTGCCGTGTCTCTTCTTCGGTCTGGGCTAGCGATTTCTGGTACTCCGTGCGGGTAATGATTTCGTTGTTCACACGGGCAATAATCTCTTCCACCACCGCGCCGCTTTCCGGATTCGGCTTCGCCGACACCGGTTTTGGCTTGGCTGCAGGAGCAGGTTCTTCCGTGGTCGGCGCCATCTTGGGCTGCTCCAGCGTCGGCGCTGGAGGCGGCGGTTCCTGCTTGGGGTCTTGGGCGGCCAGGGGCCAGGCGGCCAGCAGTACTGTCAGAATCGCGCTCGAAAGTACCCCCTTCAAAGAATCCCGCGAAACAAAGTTACTCATTCATTGCCTCTCTCTAGATTCAGTTTAGCCCTGCCCTTGAAGCCCGAGCAATACGTTTCTCAACTCGCCCACCACCGGCCCGCCTCGCTGTAGCTCCATCCACAACACACCGGAGGGATCCAGCCGAATGCCGTCGCGCGACCGCACCACGCTCACCAAGGTTGCCGGATCCAACGGCGTTTCCGGGTGGAATCGTACCGCCAGGCGATTCCCCTGCCGCTCCACCATCGAGATTCGCAGCCGCTCGCAGACCGATTTGAGCGCCGCGTACTCCAAAAGGTTTCCCACTGATGCGGGTAGCGGTCCGAACCGGTCCTCCAACTCCTTCGCCACGTCGGTCTTTTCGTCGTCCGTCTTGATAGACGAAATCCGTTTGTATGTGCGCAATCGCAGATTTTCGCTAGGAATGTAGTCCTGCGGAATGCGTACATCGAGTCCCAAACTCAACGTCGTGCGCAGATCCGGCGCAGCTTCTTCGCCTTTCAACTTCGAAACCGCCCGCTCCAGCATCTGCGTGTAAATGTCGAAGCCGACGGCTTCGATGTGTCCGTGCTGCTGCCGCCCCAGCATGTTTCCGGCTCCGCGCAATTCCAAGTCCAGCGCAGCGATGCGGAATCCTGCGCCCAGTTCGCTGAACTCTTTCATAGCCGAAAGCCGTTTCCGCGCCACTTCCGACAAAACCGTCTGCGGCGGCACCAGCAGGTAGGCATAAGCGCGTTGATTCGAACGCCCCACACGCCCGCGAAGTTGGTACAGCTCCGACAAACCGAGGCGGTCCGCGCGATTGATCAAGATGGTGTTCGCGCGCGGAATGTCCAGCCCGTTCTCCACGATGGTCGTCGCTACCAGTACGTCCGCCTCGTCGCGGACAAACTTCAGCATCACCTGCTCGAGTTCCTTTTCGCCCATCTGCCCATGTCCGACGACGACCCGAGCCTTCGGCACCAACTTGCTCACCAGCGAAGCCAGCGAATATATGGACTCCACCCGGTTGTGGATGAAATACACTTGCCCGTCGCGATCCAGCTCGGTTTCAATAGCCTTGCGTACCAACTCTTCGCTGAACGACGAGACTGCCGTCTGAATCGCCAGCCGGTCGCGCGGCGGCGTCTCAATAATGGACATGTCGCGCAACCCCACCAGCGACATGTGCAGCGTCCGTGGAATCGGTGTCGCCGAAAGCGACAACGCATCCACGTTCTTGCGCATCTCCTTTAACCGTTCCTTGTGCGCCACACCAAACCGCTGCTCTTCATCAATCACGAGCAAACCTAAATCCTGAAACTGCACGTCTTTTGAAAGCAGCCGGTGCGTGCCAATCACTACATCCACTTTGCCAGCTTCCAATTCACCCAGGACCTTTTTCTGCTCGGCCGCCGTGCGAAACCGGCTCAGCATTTCGATCTTTGCCGGAAATGCCGCAAATCTTTTCTTGAACGTCTCGTAATGCTGAAATGCCAGCACCGTCGTCGGCGCCAGCACTGCCACCTGCTTCCCGTCCGCGATCACCTTGAACGCCGCCCGCATCGCCACTTCCGTCTTCCCGTATCCCACGTCGCCGCACAGCAGCCGGTCCATCGGCGTCGGTTTCTCCAGATCCTTCTTGATGTCCGCGATCGCCAGGTTCTGGTCCTGCGTCTC
>JGI1027J12803_101811995_pt1 | contig 12042 bp, 9 predicted proteins | sample IowNatreferecore_FD_12803 | JGI IMG/M metagenome (IMG submission 12803) | reverse complement strand
TTCTTCGCATGCTGCTCGCAAAGGACCATCCCCTACCATCAGCCCAACTACCTCAGCTCCTGATTCAACCGCATCCTTGAGCGCAAGGACGAAATCCATTGGCCTTTTTTTTGGAATGAACTTGCCGGCGAATATGAAAACTCGCGCGTTGTCCCCAATTCCCCAATTGCTCAGCACAGTGGTTCTAAGTGGACGGGCTTTTTCGCTCTGCGAACGAAAGGACTCAACATCAATCACATGCGGAACAACCATGATCTTCGAAACGTCTGCTCCGTAGTGACGAAAATAATCGCTAGATCTTTTTCCAACGGCTAAGCACGCATCGAGCCGTGGAATAAACCAGCGATAAAAAGGCCACTTTGCAATCTTGTGTAAACCTGAACGCTCTGTCTGAAGCTGGGAATCACTTCTCACCATCACCGGAGTATGTGACTTCCAGCACGCACGCATCGCCTGCCACGCACTCTTATAATGCCAACCATTGATCATGACGGCATCGAAACCTTCACTCGCAATGATTTCATTTATTTCGGGTGTATCAAGTCCGCGAAACGAACTGACCCGTGGATTCCGGGCTACGTTAGTCAGAAACCGGTGTGCGTAGCCTTCAGTCAGGGAAATGTCCCAGTCGAATTCCACACCGAAACCTGCTTTCGCTTGTTCGCTCGGCGTCGCACGATGGCAGTAAAGCACTTCCAGATCGATGCCTTCACAACTTGCCATCGAGCGAAACCACGCGGCGTGATACTGAATTGGATGTGTAGTGACGACCGCTAATTTCAAAAACTTGATCTCAGTGGGCAATGCCTAGCGCTTTGAGCCAGCGTATCTTCACCTCGAGCGCTGAGTAGTGTTTTCGAAACCGAAGTAATGCGCTTTTGCCGCAGCTGTCTCTGAAGTCTTTGTCTTTGAGTAACCGTTCGATGCTTTCTGCGAGTGCGCGCGGGTTCTCAGAGTCGCACAGTATTCCGGTCTGCTCATGAATCATGATCTCCTGCAACGCTCCACTGCGAAAACACACCGACGGAACACCAGCAGCCATGGCTTCAACTAGTCCCATTCCAAAAGCCTCGCGCACTCGTGAAGGTGGACTCGGTTGAACGTACAAATATGCATTCCTGAGAAATGGTGTGACATCTTCCTGGTAGCCCCACCACTTCACCCTCTCACTGCCGTTAGACTTCGACAGTCGCTCTGCTAACAACGGATCGTCGCAACCACCAACAATATTCAAAACCACATCCTGATACTGTGTGCGAACCCGCTCGAACGCATCCAACAGAATATCCACACCTTTGTATTTGCTTACCTGGCCGATAAAGAGAATGTTCCGCATTGAGTCGCTACCGTTCGCAGAAGCACCACCTTCGCTTCCTTTCAAAACATAGGGACAAGGTATGACGTGATGTTGCTTTTTCTTCAGGTATCGATTGGCGGCGAGTATCGCTTGAAGTCCAACATCGGAGTTGTGAACAAAGTCAGTTATGAACACTGAGGCGAAACGAAGTTTGCCGGAAGGAAAGTCAATCAAATCGTGGAACTGGTAAATCACCTTGCGTCCCGAAAAGCGAAAGACTCCAGCAGCGATCAGAGCAAAGAAAAAATAGCTCAACCCGGGAATGTAGATTACGTCCATCCCCTTCCCTGTCCGCATAACGTCGAGATTACCTTTGATGGCAGCAATCAAAATCTGCCAGGCTTCCGCGAGTGAACGAGGTCTTCTGATTCGCGGCCATTCCGGTGTGTCGCTGAAGAAGGAGAAATGCAAATTGCGCCGATTGATCTCCTGGAGTATTGGGAGATTCAACGTCTGAGTGGTCCGAGACATCAAAAACGTCTCGTCAACTTCAGGTCGCAACAGATCAAAGAGTTCGATAACGCTCCGTTCTAAGCCGTAAACCCTGGCACCCGCATTAAAGACAATCAGCACCTTCACTTCGTTTACTTAACTGACGAGCTTGAGATTACTAACGCGCTGTTTGAATTAACCGGTGAGCTAGACTCGCTCGCCGCGGCAAATACTTGGGAAAGTTTTCGAGTCATTGACCGCGCCGTGTATTGCTCGAATGCCTGCCAGTCTGTTTCGACAGTCAACGTTTTCTTTGCGAACCAGCTCTCGTATATCCGCTTCGACAGTTCGGCGATCTCTTCGTGAACGTCGAAATCAACGACAATACCGCCTCTCGTTCGGCGCACGATGTCAGCAGTCGAGCTATTCTTGTGGGCGATCACCAGTAGCGGTTTCGCGGCCAGAATGTACGGGAATATCTTTGACGCGGTGTATGAAGGATCGGCCGAGCCGAATATCAAAAGCGCGTCCGCATCATCCAACAACTTGAGAGTGGTTAGAAATGGAAGCCTTCGCGTTTGCTCACAGACGATGTCCTCAAGGTTGAATTCCCTTGCCAGAGGTCCGACATGATTCTCGTCACCGCCACCATATTCTGTTCCGATAAAATGAACCCTCAATCGATGTCTCAACTCCGGCTCCTCGGCTACTTTTGATTCAAGCGCGCGAAAGAACGCCCGAATGGAGTGGTGCATCATTGGGCCAGCAATGCCTGCGTAAACCCAATGTGTCAGCCCGTCACATCGCTTGAATACTCCATGGTCAACATCTGACGTTCTCGCAGAGATCAGATCGCTTTCCGCCGCTGCAAATGGCAACACGGTGATGGGTGTTGAGTTCAGCTCGGGGTAGCGCTCCCTCAATTGCTCCGGATACGCAGGTGAAACGACAACAAGGTGAGCAGCATTGCGGATGGCACTGGGTTCAAGTGCACGCGCCAGGACAGTGGATAAAGCGTATTTGATCTTTCCTCCGGGCGGATTTGCTGGTTGGCCTTCGTATTCAATGGGTATCCACGGATCCTGAAAGTCCAGGACATAAGGCACTCCATATCGCTTTCGCCACAACGGACCGCACGCCATCACCGGAAAAAGACTCGTAGAGAAAAAGATCAGATCAAAGTTTCCCTGCGATAGGAGCTCACCGCCCTTCTGTCGCAAGTATGGGAGACACCGAAGCGCTAAACTGCTAAGACCAACGCGCCTGGTGAGATTTGCTGGAATTGCTTCCACGCGATGGATCTCAATGTCGTCAGGAATCGTTGAGAGCAGACTGTAGTCAAGTGAGTTCTCGCTTGCTTCCGGATCTACAGCAAGAATCACTGGTTCCCATCCTTCGTTTCTTAGATGCGTCAGAGCCATCCGCACTCGCTGGTGATCAGGCGCATTGATCGGCGGAAAGTGAGGGCTGACGATTAGGACTTTTTTAACCATCCGAGTGTTTCTTATGGACGGGCTATAAGATGGGAAACATCAGTTGGGGCAAGCTTATCAAGACTGGTTCCCGGATTTAGAAAACTCACTTCGTAGCCAAACTCATCAAGGATCTCGAAACAACGTTCTCCTAACTCATGAGAGTGCGCTTCAATAAACAGTCTCGGACGATTTCCTTCCAGAATTCTCCGCGCACCTTCGAGTACGTCCACTTCCGCGCCTTCAACATCGATCTTTAAGACGTTGGGCGCGGTGTATCCATCCTCTTCGACCAGTGTGTCCAGGGTCCGCACTGGGATTGTAAGAACACTTTCGCCGGCTATCTCACTCTGAAAACTGCTGGTTGCTAATTTCCCCATGCTGCTGTCAGCCATCACAGTGAATTCCGCGATACCGTTGTTTCGACCGATGGCTATGTTTTGGATCTTCAATGGCAGATCCGGATTGTTAGATACCAGCCGTTCCAGTTGTTCAAAGTTCGTGGGAAAGGGTTCAAACGCAATTACCTCAGCGGCTCCAGCTAATGCCAAAACGCCGCTGAAGAAACCTCGATACGCGCCAATGTCGTAACAGATGTCACCATCCTTTACTGCACTAGCGATGGCAGTCGCCAGGTTAACTTCGTATGCCCCGGTCCAAATTAGTTTGTCTAATGGAAGACTGATTGGATAGGTCAAACCCTTGGCAGGTCCCGCGTTAATCTGGTGAAGGAATTCTCGACCCGACAAAAAGTTTGCGAAGAACCAGCGTTGCAATGACGCCACCACAGGCACATCCTTAATCCGTCGTCGCATCGACCACGGAATCAGGTTCACACTTTGTTCGAGCGCCTTACTAAGCATGGCGAAATTCAAAGAGCCTATTGACAGTGTCAATCAGACTCTTCGACTCGAGCTCCCAGTTAAATTCATTCTCAGCGAGTTCCCACGAAGCTTTCTTCGCAGCAGCCAGTCTTGTCGGATCACAAAGAAGTTCATTCAAACGCTCTGCTAGCCGCTCGTGATCGCCATCAGGAAACAAAAATCCACATGCTTTGGCTCGTGCCATCAGCTGCCTGTGCGCGATGGTGTCCGTGAGAGCGAGTGCAAGCCCAGCCATCATTCCAGTAAACACTTTATTTCCGATGGCCATCTGGTTGAACAGTTGTGTGCCGGGTTGGGTGCCAAGGAGGATGTCATGCTCGGCAGCAAGTTTGACCATCTCCATGGGCTCTCCTCTCGGAACAATTTCAATCTGATCAGTAACACCCAGCTGAGTTGTGAGCTCGTTCAGAGCAGATAAGAAGTTTGGATCCGGTGTTCCTCGTAGGACCAGTCGCACTTTCGTCGCTAATAGCGGCAATGCTCGCACTACCAGCAACGCGCACGAGTGAAAACCAATCGTTTGCCCAAACCAATACAAACTCGGGTTTGCGCGCCCAACTCGCCGTTCGGGTCTCTCGACTCCTTCCCTCTCACGAATACTGGGCGTGTTATGGAGGACCAGCGGCTGACGTTTTAGACCATTCGTGACTGACAAGCGTTCAGCAGCGGGCTGCGACATCGTGGACACGTAGGAACATTCATTCAAATACTTTCTTTCAATGGTTACGGCCAAACGCGGAGGTTCTTCGGCGCAATCCGCGAGCAGGTCCTGCGCATCGAGTGCAAACAACGCGCCTTGCGTTTTGGCGGCTCGCGCTGCTGCTGGAAGAGAGTTGTGCTGGTAAGCGATAAAGAGTTGAGCAGGTTTTGCTCGGGCGGTCTGAGTCAGCTCCGGCGTGGCGTACGCATATGCTCTGGCCACCAGACTTTCAAATAAGAACCATCTGCTGAGCGTTGAAGCTAGTCGTCTTCGAGCTCGGATGTAGTTCCAGCTTTTTGCTGCTCCGCCTCTGATGAGATCCACGGGTTCAAAAACCCACTTCGCGTTCGAGACAAGTCGCGCATCGTGCACATCAAGTCCGTTAACGTATTGCGCTGTGACTACCCTTACGGAATGACCCGCAGCCGCTAACACGCCAGCGTCCCGGACTAGTCGCGGATTAGCAGACGGCTGTCCATGACTCATCAAGCACAACTCAGCCATGGTGTTTGTTGAGAGTCGCGGAAATTCTCACAGGACTTCACAAGGCGTGGCTTTTTGAGCGTTCGACTCTATTTCGGACCGTTTGGCATTCACCAGATAAATTGACAGCAACAATGAAATGACGAGATGTACGCCATATGCGATCAGACTGGCGAGTGCGAGACCATAAGCACCCTTGTGAACGTACAAGGAACTAGAGCCGATCAACGTCGCTGCCCATACCAGATTCAGAAGCATTCCCCACCACATTTTGTCCTCGCTCGCGAGCAGTTGAGCAGTGACGTTTGAGATTGTGGCGAGTACACCAGACAAACAAAGAACTACAAGAACCCAGCGACCAGACTCAAATCCGTCGCCGTATCCCTTGAGAATGATCGGAGCAAATAGCGAAATGAACAGTGTGGCCGCGAGAGCAATCGCTCCGTTGAAGTACACGTTGTAGAGAAGAACTTTTCTGTAACTGGCCCAGTTCCCTTCGCCACGCAGATTTGCAATCACGGGCAAAATGATCATCTCGACAACGCCCGGCAAGAACAGAATTGCGGCCCGCCATTGGTTCGCGGCATTCAGGATTCCCATCTCCCCATAGCCATCTGGTCGATGTACCAGCATCGCGTTGCAAAGCCAGATAGCCGGAGTGACTAACAAACCACTAAGGACCGCTGGCAAAGAGAAACGCCAGAGAACCGAATATTCTGACCAAAAGCCAACTAGTGAGGGCCGTATATTTGTCTCGCCGTAAACGGCATTTAGGGTCAGATGATTCAGTGCCAGGGTTGCTAACATTCCCGCAATCAAGCCAATCACGGCACCCTGCAAACCTGCGATGATCGTTGCCAGGATCACGAACAAACAGTTCAGCGCTCCGGAAAGGAAGTTTACTCGCGCTATCGAATGAAACTTTTCGAATCCTGCGAGTGCTCCCGTTTGAGTACCAGTGATCCCTCCCAGTAGAAGCAAGACAGAGCTGAGTTGGAGTACAGCTTTGAGTTGTGGCGCCACCAGAAAATTTGTAGCGAGCCAGTTGCTGGAAAGGTATAAGGCTGTGCCGGTCAACACGCCTGTGAAGCACGCACCGAACAACGACAGACCAAGCATGCGGCTTACCCGATGCGGATCGGAGGTTCGATATTCTGCGATGTACTTCGTCGCGGTGAGGCCCAACCCAAATCCAGCAAAGATTTGGAACATGGCGACAGTGCTTTGAATGACTCCGAATTCGCCAAAACCACTCTTTCCCAATGCTCGCGCGACGAAGACCGAGGCCACAATGCCAAACAGGCGCGCTGCGACCGACCCCGCCAAAGACCAAATCGCGCCTATGGCTAAGCGCGAACCGGTTGACGACTCCTTCACTTTCTGAAGAAGTGTGCGAACGATTGACTTGTTAAATGACGCTGTTTGCGAACTCAAGGAGTGGTGCTGACGAAGTAAGTTTATCGATGATGATGTGGGTTATTCGCTGACTGGCTTTGCCATCGCCGAAGATATCCAGTCTCGTGTGGTGACCGTTCGACTCGTTCAGAAGTGCCCTGGCGTGACGAACGATCTGTTCAGTCTCTGTTCCTGCAAGAATGGCCGCCCCGGCCGTTATTGCTTCGGGACGCTCCGTAATCTCCCTCATAACCAACACAGGTGTTCCCAGAGCCGGCGCCTCTTCCTGGATCCCGCCGGAGTCTGTCATGACCAACTTTGCGCGATCTAGAAGAGCGACGAATTCAGGATAACCTAGTGGGTCGATTAGATGGACGTTGTTTATATTGCCGAGCAGCTTAGTCACTGGAACCTTTACGTTTGGGTTCAAGTGAACCGGATACACAAAGGAAGTGTCTTTGAATTCCAGAGCCAATTGTCGAATTGCTCCACATATTGATCGGAAGCCTGCTCCAAAACTCTCTCGCCGATGACCGGTTATCAACACAACCGATTTTTGCGAGTCGGACATCAACTGAGCTGGCAAACCCGAAATCTGAATGCTTTGTGTGTCCAACTTCTCCAACGTTGCATAGAGCGCGTCGATGACTGTGTTGCCACTAACGAAGATGGAGTCTGCGGAAACGCCCTCGCGAAGCAAGTTTTCTTTCGCCCATTCAGTTGCTGCAAAGTGAAGATTCGCCAGTCTAGAGGTCAATATTCGATTGATCTCTTCGGGGTAAGGCGACAAGGTGTTGCCCGTTCTCAACCCTGCCTCTACGTGAGCAACCGGTATTTGATTGTAGTAAGCAGCAAGGGCGGCACAGAACGTTGTAGTGGTGTCGCCTTGAACAACGACCATATCGGGTCGCTGTTCAACCAGGTAAGAGTTAATTCCATTGAGAGCTACTCCTGTTAGTGAACTAAGCTCCTGATTCGGCTTCATCAAGTTCAAATCGGTATCCGGCACAATCCCGAACAGGTCGAGCACTTGATCCAACAACTCACGATGTTGCCCAGTGACGCAAACATGCGACGTTAGAGAATCCTGTCGCCGCATTTCCATAATCAGCGGGCACAGCTTGATCGCCTCAGGACGCGTGCCGAATATGATTGAAACCTTTTTCAAGAGCGGTGATTTGGAAGGCTCTGATTGATTTGATTGAAGACTACGGCTGGTTTATGCCTCCTTCGCGTAATACTTCTGGCCGTAGTAGCGTTGGTAGTAGTAATAATCGTGGGACTGAAGACTTATGTTATTGAGCACTACACCAAAAATCTTCGCTCCAACATCCAGCAACAGTTGTTTCGAGCGTCGCACTATATGACGCGAGCTCTTCCCGCCATGCACTACCAACAAGACACCGTCAACCATCGTCGAAATCAGCACACCATCGGTAAATGAACTGATTGGTGGCGAATCAACTACAACGTGATCGAACTTGATCTGAAGCAGAGCTAGCAGCTGTCTCATTTGTTCTGAGCCAATCAGTTCCGCCGGATTTGGCGGAATCGGTCCGGAAGAAAGAATGTTTAGATTTGTGACTTCGTCTTTAACAATCATCGACAGGATTTCTTGTTCGGAAATCTCGCTCGAAAGAATTGAGCTCAGACCGAGTTGATCACGCGTACCAAAGATTGAACGTAGACGAGGTCGCCGCATATCCGCATCTACAATCACAACGCTGGCACCAGTTTGTGCAAGACTATGAGCGGTGTTGACTGCAGTCGTCGTCTTCCCTTCACTGGGTAAACTGGAAGTCACGAGCAGTGATTTGGGCGCGCGACCGGCTGACGACAGCAGAATTGAAGTACGCAAATGGCGATAAGCCTCAGCCAACGGTGAGCGAGAATCGACATTCATCAGCAACTCTTCATTTCGGTCGGCATGTCCATCGCCGTTCCGTTTGATCATTGCTTTGGATGTCCCCAGCAGTCCTTTCCCGCTAACCCTTCCGACCGACGGAATAACCGCTAGCGCAGGAAGATGAAGTCCTCTTTCCACTTCTTCCGTTGAATGGACAGTATCGTCGAGATATTCAAGAAACAGCGCCACACCAATTCCGAAGCCGATGGATAGAAAAAACGCTGCCACGATTATTCGCGTGCGGTTCGGACCAACAGGTATATCAGGAGTAAGTCCATAATCTACGACCGAAATATTGTTGGGCTTCCCTGCGATAACGACGTCATTCTCCTTTGCTCCCTGAAGCAAACTATTGAGGAGCGTCTTGTTTGTGTCTATTTCCTGCTGAATGATGCGGTAGTTGATAGCCGCCTCGTTTTGACTCAGCGTTTCTGAGCGTTGCTGTTCAAAAGACTTGCGTAGCGACTGTTCACGTTCCAGCGTTTGCCTGTATCTGGTTTCAAGGTTAGTCAGCAGCGTGGAAGACTTTCGGCTTCGCAGATCCTTCAACTCTTTCGTGAGCTCGGTTAACTGCTGATCTACCTCTTTTACTTCTGGAGCATCCTCAGTCGCTTCCACCAACAACTGAGCTCGTTTTTGTCGTAGGTCATTCAACTTACCTTCCAAGTCCGAAGCTTGTTTCGCATCGCCTTCGGCGAGAGCATCAGCAGCACCAGGAGACTTAGCAGCGTTATAGGCGGCCTCCGCAGTCTTACGTTCGTTCTCGGCCTCAAGCAATTGTCTGTTCAGACCGGCGAGCCGCTCGACGACCGTATTTTGATTTGGATCGAGCGAAATGATCTGGTTGTTCCGTGCGTAGTTAACAAGACGTTCTTCGTCTGTGCGAATCTGCTGCTGTAGCTCGGCAATTCGTTTCTGCAGAAAGTCGCCTGTCGTGTTGTTTGTCTCGGTCTTCTTTTCAAGGTTCGCGTAGACGTAGGTGTCGACGATAGCGTTGACCACCTTAGCGGCGACCTGAGGATCGGTATGCGTATAACGAACATCGATCAAACTGGTCTCTTTGTAATAGCCACGCGTTTCCTTGACGGGGTCAACTTTCAGTCCACTCAGGATCGCGGAAACGTATGGCTCCAAGCGTTTCGCCTCGTTTAAATCCTCGCGCGACGACGCTGGTGCTACACCAGATTCCTTGATCGGCAACTGATCAGGTTGCTTTGCAGTAGATGGCACCTCTTTCGAACCCAGTCCAACCGAGCGAACCAGCGTCTGCCAGGTCGACCGTTTCTGCGTGCTGTCTCCTTTGAAGAAATCCGGGTTGTGTTCAAGGTCGAGCGTCCTCACAACCCTCCGCAGTAATCCCTGACTAACGAGAATCTGTAGCTGGGTATTGAAGTAGATGGAATCATCGCTGGAGGAGTAAAAGGCTGGAATCTTACCGCTCAGCGTTGAGTTGTCTTCCTGTCTCACCTGGACCCGTGCCTGGGCTTCATAAACGTCTGGTTTACGCGCCACATACACTGCGGCCAGGACTGTGATCAGCGAAACAAGACCTACAACCAGCCAAAGACGCTTCCGCACTGCGCGCCAATAGTCAAGGAGGTGCACCTCATTCTCTGCGTTTGGATCAACTCCGTAGTTGTAACTTAGGGGCACTCGCTCGAGAGGACGATCAAGTTCGCGATCGTCCGGATTTCTTTTAATTAGTTCTTTAGATGGTTTCATCTATTGCCTCAAAACTTCTTTAGTCAGCAGCTACAGGTTAATCAACAACTCCAAGGCAAACACTTACGGAATCACTCTGATTGGCAACTGTGTTACCGATTGCGCACCACCCATCACCAATCCACGGAGCAAGCTCTTCCCGGTTGATAGCGGTACGTCGACGATATCGTTGGGCATCAAGGCGAGATCATCCGCACGCTTCTTCTCGATCGCTGAAAGATCCGCGATGATTTCCGTTTTCGCCAAACTCCCGGGTTCCTGACGCACTATCCGGATCTTGTCTTTCTTGGTGTCCTGCTTGGCGCCGCCCGCCATTGCAATCGCACGCGACAAAGTGATGGGCTCTTTGAGTGGTATTGTGAGAGGAGTGTAGACGTTGCCAACAACGTAGATCTGATTCGCTTCGGGCACAGTGACGATATCGCCGGCTTCGAGATAAGGATTCGCCTTCGGATCACCGACCATCGTGTCACTTAGTTTGTAGCTCGAAAACGCTGCGATCTCGTCGTCGTTCCCGACTCTGCACATAGATGGCGCAGTTGAATGAACGACATTGATAGTTTGACCAGCCTTGGCTGATGGCCCTCTGGCATAGGTCAGCAGTTCGAGTAAACGCACTCGTCGCTGCAGCTCGAAGCGGCTCTGTTCATTCACCGCCCCGATGATCGCCACCTGCTTCGAGTGATATTCCTTGATGAAGACATCAACCTGAAGGTTTCTGTAGAACCTCGCGTAGCGAGTGGAAATCTCTTTCGCTAATTCACCCTCGGTCTTGCACGCAGCTTGAATCTCAGTGTCAATGAGTGGCATTCGAAACATGCCATTACCTTCAACGCGCACACCCTCCCGTGAAAGATTCGGCCGGTTGTAAATGCGTATGTCCAGCACATCACCAGGTCCGATGCGATAGCGATCGTCTTCTGCCCCTGTCGTTGGTTGGGCCATAGTTGGACTTGGAGACAACACGGCCGTAGGTGATGATTGCTGTGCTGAAGCGAAGACCGATAGACCGACGAGCAGGCACATGAAGATAAAACTCCGCAGCAGTCCTCTGGTCCAAAGGCAATTCATTTCAAAACTCCTAACTTAAAATAATTCACTTTCCAGCTATCCCAACTCGACGCGAGAGCAATGCCTCGCGCATATGATTCGGATGCGCAAGGTTGAGCACCGTGTTACTCAATAACACCAACAACTCCTCATGCTCTCGTTTGAACAATCCAGTCAACGGTTGGTCACCTGTTTTCACGACTACGCCTTCCCTCACCCACTGCCAAAACTGAGTCTGCGTCGTCCAGAACTGCTTTCGATCGCGACAGACAACAAGGGCCGTCTTCTTCTTCCGCTTTTTCTTCCTGGCTATTTTCTTTGTACTTTCAATTGAGTTCATCTGAATACACCTCTACCTTTGCATGTCCTTCCTTGTTCTAAGTCGAGGGAAGCGGCCACACACAGTACCCCGTGGGGAAGCCTCATACGCGAGGCGGCGCCTGGTTATCAAAGTCTCACATCAACAATCGTGATATGAGTTCCGCCCTTCGTTTCACACCAAACTTCAAAAATACGTGGCGTAAGTGAAACTTCACGGTCTGTTCACTAACCTCTAAACGCCTGCCAATTTCTGCGTTAGTTAGACCTTCGACACAGCACAACGCCACTTGAGCTTCGCGGCGGCTGAGTTTGGCATTCTC
>JGI1027J12803_100619868_pt1 | contig 12049 bp, 9 predicted proteins | sample IowNatreferecore_FD_12803 | JGI IMG/M metagenome (IMG submission 12803) | reverse complement strand
GTCGCCATCCAGAGTATACCCTCCTGATCACTCAATAAACGATAAGTGAAGTTGTTGTCAAAACCCTGTTGGGGTCCGTAATTGGTAATGGTACCTTTGTCCTCATCTACTGCACTCACACCACCGTTCTTGTACGCGATCCAGACTCTACCCTGTTGATCGCCTGTTATAGCTCTGAGTGAATCATCGCCCAGCCCGTTGCTTCTTTTAATGTAGGATATTTTGTCCCTGGCAGGTGATATAATACAAGCTCCGTTGTTGTTCGAAGTCAGCCAAATATTCCTTTTCTGGTCTTCAAATATTCCCCATGTATTCGTACCCACTAAACCCGTGCCTGCATCCAGCTCCTGGTAAGTCATATTCCGCGGATCGATAATATCAACATTTCTGGTCGATACCATTGAAATCCAAATCATTCCCTTGTTGTCCATGATCATCCTGGGCAGCGCAGGCTGTCTGGTATGGATTTCAGTAGAAAAGTTGTTTGTTCCATCCCTCGGGTCAAACATGCCAAATACCCTGGTCGTTATATACCAGATCCTGCCCTCCTTGTCTTCCAACAGATTGTCAACTCCATTGATGAAAGTTCCATAAACTTGCATACAATCACCGCTATATCGGTATAACGCTCTGTCAGTACCGATCCACATAGATCCGTTTTTGCTGTAGAGAATTGATAAAATTATTTTATCAGGAAGCCCCTGCGCCATGCCGATTTCGGAAATGGAAATAGTCGATCCGACTTTGGGACTGATCCTCGCTGCTTTCACCAGCATGGGCATCGGAAGTACATGTTTTTTAAAATGCAGGGAGCGTGAGGCTATCTTATTAAGGCTTAAGGGTCGGGAAGCCAGATTACTAAAATTCACTTCTGACACCTGGGGTGGTTTGAGGAAAGGGCGGTAACCGGCGGTATCAAAGGGCGTTACGGGTAATGTTGCAAGGTCCACTTTCCTTATTTCTGCTTTCACTGCGCCTGTTTTATCCGACAGCCAGTTTATCTTTCTGGCGCTGTCCAGTTTAATTGGAACCGGTGTTGGCTGTGGAAAAATACTGTCACCGGTGGGAAAAGGAATATCAGCGGTCTGGCTGTTGCAGGATGCCAAAGTAATAAGGGCGACAATAATCGTCATCCCGGCTAAAACAGGGCTTGCTACTTTGCGCATAGACATAAATGTATAATAATTATCCAAAGTTCAAGGGCTCACCGGCATTATTTTCAGAAAGCCTCCATCATAGATAACCGTTCCGCTATACTTGTTTAATGAGGAACCCCGCAACAGCCAGCCATCAGATAGAAGAAATCAGGTCGCATTAAACCCCGTGATATGGCGTTTCCTGATATCCAAACTCATCGAATCTTCGCGAAATTTGTATCACGGGGAAACAGGTTGCAAACCCGCCAGGGAATATTTTTTTTCATCTTTAAAAAATTCAGGATCATGGAAACAATTACAAGAAAGAAAATCACCGTGGAAACGACTATCAATGCGCCGGTCGCCAGTGTATGGGAATTATGGACTTCACCTGCTCATATTACCCAGTGGAATAACGCCTCCGATGACTGGCACAGTCCACGTGCTGAAAATGATCTCCGCCCCGGCGGAAGATTCCTGGCCAGAATGGAGGCCAAAGACGGCAGTTTCGGTTTTGACTTTACCGGCACATATCTGGATGTCAAACCCAATCAGTATTTAGAGTATACAATTGACGATGGAAGAAAAGTGGAAGTGTTTTTTACGCCCCTGGGAAACCAGACACGGGTGGTCGAAACCTTCGAAGCCGAGGAGGTTAACTCTATTGAAATGCAACAGGGCGGATGGCAGGCTATCATGGATAATTTCAAAAAATACGCAGAAAAAAATAATTGACAGCAACGGCAGCATATTTGTAAATTATATTACTGAACCTGCCGTCCTATTACTTAGCCTGCTCGTTCAAAGTCCCTTAATGTACCATACCTGCCGCATTTTCCAATACAACATTGGAGAATATGGCCGTATCTGTTGTTACCGGAAGATGGGAACAAAATCCGATGCCGACATAAAAAGGTGCATCGATATGCAGCTGTATGGATTCTCCCACCTGTTTCATGGGGCCTCCATTCAGTCCTACCCACAGTGAAAATTTATCGCCCCGTTTTTCGATCCCGATACGGGTAACTTTTCCACTGATCAGGTCGGGCTGTCCCTTTCGCTCATTAACCCGTACTTCCGTCATCATCTTTCCTTTTTCCGGACGCCAGGCCAGGTGCATCAGCCCCGCGCCATGTATGGCAACCATCGCTTCTTTGGAATCATCGTCAAGGCTCTGACGTACAATCACAAAGGCCTTACGGTCCCCATACCCTGCCGTATCAGGGAAATCAATATCGGCAGCGAGCGAAACATCACCTGAAATCTTTTCCCAGAGGAACCGAAACTCATCCCTTTGATACCAGACATTATAACCCGCCGAAACCACGGTGTATTTTTTTGCAGCGCTGCTGTATGAGGAAGAACCTGGTACCAAGGCACCACCTACATCACTCTGGCCTTCAAAAATACCAATCCGGACATCTTCTGTTTTTGTGGCCCGGTGAAAATTAGCCGGTGGTGGTACCTGCACATGAGTAGCCGATCCCGGAAGTGCCCAGTCGGGAACCACTAGCTGGGTGGAACCTTGTTGTGCCTGGCTGTTTGACGATATGACGCAAAGCAGGAACAAAAAGCCCAAATTGATAAAAGTCCTTTGCAGGTAAGGAAAATATGTCGCAGAGGTTTTCAATTTGAATTCAAAAGCCTTCATGGAATTCATGGTGTTCAATTTTGTTTGATCAGACGCAAAAAGGTACAAACAAAATGAGGCCAAATTCCCGGCAGCGGACTAAATTAACAGTATGCTGTAGTAATGATGTGGTAAATTGGCGATCGCCGTCCTCTCCTGACATTTAATCATTCAAAAATTCTTCTATCAACTCCGCGCTTGTCTCCGGTAACCTGCTGCTCTTTTTAACTGTTCCCACTTCACCGATAAAAGATCCGTGTATACCAGGTAATACGACCAGGCGCGCACCAACAATCAATTGCGACATTTTTAAAACATGGCCGGTAGTGACAACATCATGATCAGCTACCATGAGCAGCGTTGGAACTTTGATGGACGCCAGATCTTCATCACTCATATCCTGGAAATGCTCCATCCTCGACCGGTCCTTTTCAAACATCACCTGCAATCGTTCATGGTCAGGATTCACTTTCAAAAAAGCGGCTTTTAAAGAATCCGGCATATCATCCAGCGTAGCCACTTTTATACCGTCAAAAAATCCGGGTATCATTCCCTCCCTTTTATAACTGGCCGAAATGACGATTATTTTGTTGACGATTCCCGGATGCCTGATGGCGATTTGCAATGTAGTGGTGCCTCCGTTACTGAATCCTAAAAAATCCGCCTTATTGATTTTCAAAAATCCAAGCATGGCAGCTACATCATCCGCATCCTGTTCAAATAATTCCGGCGAATCGCGGTCGCTGGTACGGCCATGCGCCTGCAGTTCGACAGCAACCAGTTTATGATGCGCCGAAAGCAGTGGGATTAAATTACTGAAGGTTGATTGTATCGTGGAGCCGCCGCCATGGATCAGTACAAGTGGCATCGCACCTTCGCCATATATCTCATAATACATTTTCAGGCCGTTAACCGGCGCATGGCCGGAACCCACTAATTTTTCCATTTGCGGTTAGTCATTTTTCTTGATATCCCCAAAGTTGAAATAAGGGGCGGATAAATCCGCCCCTTTCCAAAATAAATATACACAGCCTTTTAAAAAATCACCTACTGAATATTAATCTGCCGTGTGATCTTTTGAGCGTGTTCTTTCTTGGGAATCTGTAGAAACAAAATGCCGTTTTCATACCGGGCATTAATTTTGCCTGCATCGACTGATTCATCCAGTGTAAAACTTCTGCTGAAGCTTTGCTTTCTGTATTCCTGCCTGAACCAGCCTTCTTCTTTGTTTTCTTCTTTGTTTTCCATTTTATTTTCAAAGGAAACATTCAGTACATCGCCCTCCAGGTTCAGATGAAAATCTTCCTTTTTTAGTCCGGGGGCAACAACCTCCATCTCATAGGTCTTATCTGTCTCCCTTAGATTAACCGGCACATTTCCGGTTCTCTTTAACTCATTACTACGCCCGGTGGACCAATAATCTTCGTCGAAGAACTTTTCCAAATTATTCTGGAAGATCTGGTCAACAACACTTCCAAAAGTAGCCGGCCGGCGGCTGTTGTCGCGTTTGATGATGTTGCTCATATGTTTAAATTTAAAAGGTTTAACGGTAAAAAATCTTCAATAGCAGTGCCAAAAAAGGCATAGAGAAAATCTGGCAGTCCCGATGTTTTGACATTTCAGAAATATGGAAAATATTTCATGAAAAAATAACCGCCCGGATTTAAAAAACCGGACCCGTTTGCCCGAAAAATGGCCGGGATAAATAAAGTTTAACAGATAATAAACAATTACGGGATTTTTTTCTCAGGCGAAATATAACATCTGACAGAAACATAATCATCCACCGAGACGGGCTTAGAAGAAAAAAGATCCATTCTTTTCACCGGTATGAACCGATGTTTTACCGCTAATTAGGCGAGAATGGCCTAAATGCACTTGAGCCCAAAGCAATCACGCTTTAGTTTTATCCCGTGATCAGAAAAATACAAATAAAAGACTGCAACATTTTATGAAATGCACACGTCTCATGAATTACAAACCAAATACATTAAAACTTTACAAAATGAAAAAGACAATTTTGGCGCTGGCTGTGATACTGACTGTAGGGCTGACCAGTGCATCCGCTGCCAACGACGGAGGGAACCGTCCAAACGTCCAGGCATCTTTTAAAAATGATTTCGCAAACGCCATGGATATTAGCTGGCAACCGGCAAAAGCATATTCAAAAGTCACATTCAAGCTGAATGATCAGATTTTATTTGCTTATTACAGCAATGAAACCAATGAGCTGTTGGCTGTTGAACGGAATATCTCTTCCCTGCAGCTGCCGATCAATCTGTTTACCAGTCTGAAAAAGGAATATAAAGAGTATTGGATTTCTGATCTGTTTGAAATGGCCGCCCAGGAAAATACTTCTTATTATGTAACAATGGAAAACAGCCAGGAGACTGTGGTGTTAATGGCTACGGGTTCAGGTGAATGGACAGTTTATTCAAGAACAAGGAAAATGTAGTCGTCGAAGGGTGGATCGAAGGATTTGGAATGATCGTACAGCTGAACCAGGCCATGAACTCCCGTTACAAAACGGGAGTTTTCTTTTATATGGAAACCGACTTCTTAAGTTACTAATTTAGCAGGAGCTCATCTGGCGATCTCATCATTTGACCAAAATACTCTTCACATGGGAACGATTATTCAGCAACAAAAAGAATATTTTAATACAAACGCAACGAAGCCCATTTCATTCCGGATCGGACAGTTAAAGAAACTAAAGACTGTCCTGAAAAATTATGAAGAGGAGTTGTCGGGTGCCATATTCCGCGATTTTCAGAAGGGCGGCTTTAATACATTTCTGACAGAGTTTTCGGGATTATACGTAGAATTGAACCAGGCCATAAAAAACTTAGGCCGCTGGGCAAAAATCCGTCGGGTAAGAACCAATTTGTTGAATTTTCCCTGTGGAAGTTATATCATGCCAGAACCCCTGGGTGTTTGTCTTATTATCGGTGCGTGGAATTATCCGATTAACCTGTCCATCGCCCCGGCAATTGCTGCGATCGCCGCAGGGAATACGATTATTATGAAGCCAAGTGAGCTGACTAGCCACACCAGCGCTACACTTGCGAAAATGATCGGAGAAAATTTTGACCCGGCATACTTTGCTGTCGTGGAAGGTGGAATAAAAGAAACAACAGCCTTGCTTGAACAGAAATTCGATAAAATTTTTTTTACCGGTAGTCCCGCTGTCGGAAAAATAGTTTATCAGGCTGCTGCTAAAAATCTGATTCCGGTCTCTCTGGAACTGGGTGGAAAAAGCCCGATGGTAATAGCAGCGGATGCAAAAATAGAAATCTGCGTAAAAAGGCTGGTGTGGGGTAAATTTCTGAATGCAGGCCAAACCTGTATTGCACCGGACTATTTGCTGCTTCACAAAAAAATAGAAAAGCCTTTTCTTGAAGCCCTTCGAAAAGAAATTTTAGCAGCTAAATTTTCTTTGGAGAACAATAACTATAATCAGATTATTAACGAACGGAACTTTGACAGGTTAGTATCTTTGATCCGGCCGGAAAAAGTTTTTCTGGGTGGCGATTATGACCGCTCAATCAGGTTTATAGCCCCTACGGTTATGATCAATATTTCCGAAGATGATAAAGTGATGGAAGAAGAGATCTTTGGACCAATTCTGCCGGTAATAAGCTATGAGGACACAGATGCTGCGATAAAATTAATCAGGACTAAATCCAAGCCACTGGCTTTTTATCTATTCACTGAAAGTCACGCACTTCGTAAAAAGATATTTAGTGAAATTTCTTTTGGCGGTGGTGCGGTAAATGATGTACTCATGCATTTTTCCAATGACAAACTGCCTTTTGGTGGCGTTGGCTACAGCGGGATGGGCAGTTACCATGGGGAAGCCGGATTTAAAACATTCTCCCATGAAAAGAGTTTCATCCAAAAGCCAACCTTGTTTGAATTCCCGATTAAATACTTTCCATACAATAACTGGAAACTGCCCGTCATCAGATGGATTGTGGGTGGTTGACAGCTGCTAAATCAAATCATACATAAAAAACCAGCGCGACCCGTAGTATATTTACATATAATTCCAATGATATGAAATTTCTTATTCTGTCGACGATATTTTCAATGTCACTATATTTCGGAACTGCACAACGTAGTGCTCCCGACGCAGTGGAAACAACCATGGGACCGCTCACCATACAGCCCATACAGCACGCCAGCCTTATCCTGTCAGTTCAAAACGTAACCATTTACGTCGATCCTTCGAATGCGGAAAATTATAAAGACCTGGCACCCCCGGATATTATTCTCGTGACGGATATACACGGTGATCACTTTGATCTGAAAACAATCGATGCGGTAAAAAAGGCGGGTGCTGTACTAATCGTTCCGCAGGCTGTGGCAGATAAACTGCCTGCACTTGAAAAAATAACTGTTGTCGTACTAAGGAACGGCGCGGTTACTGAACAGTCCGGGATTTCCATTCGGGCTATTCCCATGTATAACCTGCCTGAGAGTCCGACAGCCATGCATACCAAGGGAAGAGGCAACGGTTATGTACTCGGCATCGGTGGCAAACTCATCTATATCTCCGGGGATACACAGGGTATTCCCGAAATGCGTTCTCTGAAAAATATTGATGTGGCATTTATTTGTATGAACCTGCCGTATACCATGGATGTTAAGGAAGCAGCTGATGCTGTACTGGCATTTAAACCCAGGATCGTGTATCCCTATCACTATCGCGGACAAAATGGATTGAGCGATGTGAATGCATTTAAAAGTCTGGTTGAAGCCGGGGATAAAAAAATAGAAGTCCGTCTGCGCAACTGGTATCCGGCAAAATAACCACCATGTCAAATAACATCAACGGCAGCCATCGCGTCCTGTTGCAACGAATTGCGCGCGGGGCGATGCTTGAAAGAGGATTTCTGATAGACTTTCCCTCCGCGGCCATTTCTTCGCTAAACAACAGGCCTGAAAATATGGGGAAGATTGCGGATCCGGTTCGCGACCTGCGGAATCTTTCCTGGTGCTCTATAGACAATGACGATTCCGAAGATCTGGACCAGCTCACTGTTGCGATAACAACCTCTTCAGGAGAGGTGAAAATACTTGTGGCGGTAGCAGACGTGGATTCGGTCGTAAACAAAAATTCACTATTCGAAGATCATGCAAGGCATAACACCACATCGGTGTATACCAGCGCCCTGATATTTCCCATGTTGCCGGAAAAACTTTCTACCGATCTGACTTCTCTTAAATTTGATGCGGACCGCTTTGCAATCGTGGTCGAGTTCGCCGTTGCAGATGACGGCTCGATAAAAAATTCGGCCATCTATCCGGCCGCTGTTCACAACAAAGCGAAACTGGCTTATAACAGTACCAATGCCTGGTTGGAAGGAACCGGCAATATGCCAAAAGCGATTGAATCGATTAGTGGTCTGGATCAGAATTTAAAACTCCAGCATGAAACGGCAAAAAAACTAAAGGAATTGCGTTACAGAAATGGCGCGCTGAACCTGGAAACGATCGAAGCCCGACCGGTTTTTAAGGACGATAATGTGAGTAGCCTGGAAGAAGAAAGAATGAATGAAGCAAAAGATATCATCCAGGAATTCATGATTTGCGCAAACAGCATTACTGCGCGGTTTCTTACCGCCGGAAATTGCCCATCCATCCGAAGAGTAGTGCGTGTTCCCAAACGATGGGACCGCATTGTGGAGCTGGCGAAGGGATGGAAGTTTAGCCTTCCGTCTCAACCGGATTCCAAAGCATTGGATGAGTTTCTTCTGTCAGCGAAATCCAAAAATCCTTTGCAATTCCCGGATCTCTCTCTCAGCATAATTAAACTACTTGGCTCCGGGGAATACATAGTTGAACTTCCGGGAGAAAACAGCACCGGGCATTTCGGTCTGGCAATTAAAGATTATACCCATTCCACTGCTCCGAACCGCCGTTACCCTGATCTCATTACACAAAGACTACTGAAAGCGGCACTATATAAAACGCCCGTACCGTATTCCAATGATGAACTGACTGAGCTGGCTGGACACTGCACACAAATGGAAGATGGTGCCAAAAAAGTAGAACGACAGGTTGAAAAATCCACGGCCGCCGTCCTCCTTGAACGAAACATCGGTCGCCAGTTTGATGGAATCGTTACAGGTGTGTCTGACAAAGGCACCTGGGTCCGCATTTTTAAACCCCCGGTAGAAGGGAAACTGGTGATGGGATTCGACGGACTGGATGTAGGAAACCGTGTGCGCGTCCAGCTAATACGTACTGATATCAATCGTGGATTCATAGATTTTAAGCGGGTCTGATAATGCTTTGATGATCCAAAAACAATGAGACCGGCAGCACAATTGGCCGTGTAAAAGAAATAAAATCTCTAAATTATTCCCTCATAGACGACTAAGATGAAAAAAATCAAATTACTTCTACCTGTTCTATTCAGTACACTTCTGGTTTTTGCGCAGAACAATATTTCAATTATACCTGAGCCGGTTAAGCTGAACAGGAACACCGGCAATTTTATGCTGCCTTCCAGTATCAGCATCAACGCAGAGAATAATCCTGGTTTGAAACAGGCACTGGCCGATCTGAAAGAAAGGCTTACTATCCCTACCGGTTACCACGTCGTGGAAAACAATAGTTCTTCTGCTACCATTCGCATCATCCTGAATAAAAATCAGGATGCGGAACTCGGCACAGAGGGTTATCGGCTGCTGGTAGCACCTAAAAAAGTTACGATCACCGCTAATCAGCCCGCAGGTATTTTTTATGGTGTACAAAGTTTTTTACAATTGCTTCCACCGGAAATTGCCGGCGACAGCCTGGTTAAGAACATTACATGGACTGCGCCCGCAGTAACTATCACCGACTATCCCCGGTTCGGCTGGCGCGGACTGATGCTTGACGTGAGCCGCCATTTCTTCACCAAAAAAGAAGTAATGAAATATATGGACCAGATGTCGGCCTATAAATATAATGTGCTGCACCTCCATTTAAGTGATGATCAGGGTTGGCGGCTCGAGATAAAAAGTTTTCCCCAACTCACAGGCGTGGGTGCGTGGCGTGTTAAGCGGACAGGATTATGGTATGAATTCCTGCCCGCTCTGGCAAACGAAAAAGCAACTGATGGAGGATTCTATACACAGGAAGATATGCGCGAAATGATCGGTTATGCAAAGGACCGGAATATTACCATCCTGCCTGAAATTGATGTGCCTGCACACAGCCTTGCTCTGATCGCTTCTTTCCCAAATCTTTCCTGCACCCAGTTTCCATACAGCGTGAATGCCGGTTTTCGCAGCCCTGTACGGGATGACAATGCTTTATGCATAGGCAACGATTCCGTGTTTTTGATGTTGGATAAGATATTTACCGAACTCGCTGCACTTTTTCCCTGTGAATATATTCACGTCGGTGGTGACGAAGCCTATAAAGGCTTCTGGTCCGACTGTCCCAAATGCCAGAAACGGATGACCGATGAACATCTCAAAAATGTGGACGAGCTGCAAAGTTATTTTGTGAAGAGGGTGGAAGTAATTTTGAAAAGCAAAGGCAAAAAACTGATTGGATGGGATGAAATTCTCGAAGGCGGACTTGCGCCGGATGCCACTGTAATGAGTTGGCGGGGAATGAAAGGTGGTGTTGAAGCGGCTAAAATGAATCATCACGTTGTAATGACACCCTGGGATTATTGTTACCTGGACCTTTACCAGGGTGAGGCAAGCGTGGAACCCCCCGCTTATGGTCTATGCAGACTTTCAGATTCTTACAATTATGATCCGGTACCTGACAGCGTTGATGCCAAAATGATTCTTGGTGGTCAGGGCAATCTTTGGACAGAACGGGTCTCCAACTTCAGACATGTGGAATACATGACATGGCCACGGGGGCTTGCTCTTGCTGAAGTATACTGGAGCCCGAAAACCGGTCGTAACTGGGACCGTTTCATTGGAAAGATGGAAGCGCAGTTTCCAAGACTCGACGCTGCCGGAATAAAATATTCGCTAAGTGCATACAACGTAATCTACACGCCAGTAAGATCAAAAGACACCCGGTCGTTTACCCTGAAATTATCTACTGAAATAAACGGACTGGATATTTTCTACACGTTTGACGGCACAAACCCGGATCCTTATTATCCGAAGTATTCCGGTGAGCTGATCAGTTTCCCGCTGGGCGCGACGCAGATCACAGCAAATACATTTAGAAACGGGAAACAGGTGGGTAAACAGGTAACAATTAAAAAAGATGATTTAACAGCCCGGATGAACCAGGGTAGGCATCAATATTAGTTATTGGAGCAGACGATTAAATTCCGGTTAATATTTTGCATGCTAAAAAAAAAGCAGGCATACGCTGATACAATACTCACCAAACTGGAAAAATGATGAGCAATATTTTCCAGAGAAACGCTCTTGCACCGGATTCGCGACCAACCTATTGGCTGACCCGTTTTCTTATTCTTCGATTGCTCGGATTTGTATACGCAGTGGCATTCGCAATTGCAATCAATCAGATTATTCCGTTAATCGGTGCAAATGGATTATTGCCTGTCGGCATTTTTCTGCGACGGGTCAGCGAATTACTCGGCTCGCCCGCTGCGGGTTTCTGGCGCCTGCCATCATTGTTCTGGATTGATCATTCAGATACCATGCTTCTCATCATGGCATGGACCGGCTTCATACTTTCCTGTGTAGTTATTGCAGGTTTCGCAAATGCACTGTTACTTGCAGTACTGTGGATAATCTACATGTCTTTCGTGCATATCGGCCAGGACTGGTATGGATATGGCTGGGAGATACAGCTTTTGGAAACCGGATTTCTCGCCATCTTTCTCTGTCCCCTTATCGATATGCGTCCATTCCCCAGGCGCGCTCCGCCCATGCCCGTTATCGGATTGTTTCGATGGCTGATTTTCCGAATTATGCTGGGCGCCGGCATGATTAAAATTCGTGGTGATGAAGTGTGGCGCAAGGGTACGGCTCTCTACTACCATTTCGAAACACAGCCGATTCCGGGACCGCTGAGCCGTTGGTTTCACTTTCTGCCACGCGTGTTTTTGAAAGCCGGTGTCTGGTATAATTTCCTTGCCGAACTCATTGCACCCTGGTTCATTTTCTGGCCACGCCTTGGCCGTCATATCGCGGGATCTGTGATTGTCATTTTACAATTCATCCTCCTGCTGAGCGGAAATCTTTCTTTTCTTAACTGGCTAACCATTGTACCTGCCCTGGCCTGTTTCGACGACGGATTCTGGTCGAAGATTTTACCCCGCAGATGGGTACAGGCGGCTGCAACTTCC
>JGI1027J12803_100081079_pt1 | contig 12051 bp, 9 predicted proteins | sample IowNatreferecore_FD_12803 | JGI IMG/M metagenome (IMG submission 12803) | reverse complement strand
CGCAATGGCCGCAACTCCGTTCCACCGGAATGGCTCGGCACCTACTTCCGCTCTTGGGGCATTTACACGCAGGGCGACGGTGCCGGCGTGCTTGGCGGCGCCAATGGGGAGGGCAAATCCACCGAATACTTCATGGTCCGCATCCGTATCCCCAACGGCATCCTGCGCAGCGATCAAGTCCGCACCCTTGCCGAACTCGCGGAAATTTACGCGCGCGGCGTCGCTGACATCACGGTTCGCCAGAATTTGCAACTGCACTGGGTCACCATCGAAGCCATTCCCGACTTAATCGAAAAATTGCGGCAGGCCGGCTTGACCACCACCGGGGCGTGCGGCGACGTCGTCCGTAACGTCACCGGCTGCCCGGTCGCCGGCCTCGCGCACGACGAACACTTCGACGCTTCGCCATGGGCTCTAGCCGTGGACCGCGCCCTCGGCGGCAATCGCGACTTCTACAACCTTCCGCGCAAATTCAAGATGACCGTCACCGGCTGCCGCACTTGGTGCAGCTATCCCGAAATCAACGACGTCGCTTTCACAGCCACCCGGCGCATGCGCGGTTCGAACATCGAGCATGGTTTTTCCGTTCGCATCGGTGGCGGCCTTTCCACCGAGCCGCATCTCGCGCTCCGGCTGAATGCCTTTGTCCATCAGGATCAGGTCGTCGACGTAGCGCGTGGCGTCGCCGAGATTTTCCGTTCACGCGACGTTCTTCGCATTAGTAGGGAAAATGCACGCCTGAAATACCTTTTTCTTAAGTTTGATTGGACCGCGGAAAGTTTTCTTGCCGAACTGAATCGCGTCCTCGGCTTCAATCTCGATCCCGCCGAGCCTGAGGAAATTCCATCCGACACTCACCGTGACCACACCGGAATCCACCGCCAAAAACAAGCCGGCCTCGCTTTCATCGGTGCCTCGGTTCTCCGCGGCCGCATCACCCCGGTGCAACTCCGCCGCGCCGCCGAACTCGCCGATAAATTTGGCGACGGCGGACTTCGCTTCACCGCGCAGCAAAACGTGTTGCTCGCCAACGTCCGCCAAGAACACGCTGAAACTGTCGCCGCGGATCTTGCCCACGCTGGTTTGCCGGTCGAAACATCCGCGTTTGCGCGCGGCACCGTTGCTTGCACCGGGTCCGAATTCTGCAAACTTGCCCTCACAGAAACCAAGGGCTTCGCCCGCTGGCTTTCCACAGAACTCGACGAGCGCCTCCCAGGCTTCGATCAGCAGATCAAGTTGCACATCACCGGCTGCCCCAACAGTTGCGGACAGCATTGGATTGCCGATATCGGCATCGAAGGCAAGAAGGTCAAACAGAACGGCAAGTTGGTGGATGCCTACTACTTCTGTGTCGGCGGCGGCCTCGGACAGTTCGCCTCCATCGCGCGGCCTGTCGGCTATCGCTGCGCCGCAACTGACGTACCCGATGCCATCGAACGGTTGGTAGTGAATTTTCAGGACCATCGCTTTGCGCACGAACCCCTGCACGCCTTTCTCGGGCGCAAAAGCAACGACCAGATCCGCGAAATCCTGGCCGGCAGAATTGCCATGCCCGTCGAACGCGATCTGCCCGCGGCGCGCACGCCGCAATCGGTGGAGGGCTGAACGATGAATCTTTTTCCCATGTTTGTGAAACTGCACGGCCGATTAGTCGTTGTGGTCGGCGGTGGCGAAATCGCCGCTGGCAAAATCGAAGGTCTACTGGACGTCGGGGCGAAAATTCGCCTGGTCGCTCCGGAAGTTCATCTTTCACTGGCAAGCCCGATCCGCACTCGCAAGATCGAATGGATGCCGCGCGAATTTGCGGCGGGCGATCTCGAAGGCGCGGCACTGGCCGTCGCTGCAACTTCCGCGCCCGGCGTGAACGCCAGCGTGTTTCGCGAAGCTGAAGCCCGCGGCATTTTCTGCAACGCCGTCGACGACATCGAGAACTGCCACTTCTATTACGGCTCGGTGGTACAACGCGGCGATTTGCAAATCGCCATCTCCACCAATGGCAAAAGTCCTGCGCTCGCCCAGCGCCTACGTCAGGAACTCGAGCAGCAGTTCGGCCCCGAATACGAAGTGTGGCTCGAATGGCTGGGCGCAGCGCGGGAACTTTTGCGCGCGGCTGACGGCGGCACCGAAAGCACCAGGCAGATGCTGCACCACCTCGCCAGCAAGCCGATGTACGAACGGTTCGTGAAGGAAGCCGGCAGACAATCCGCAGCGTCGCAGCAAGGTGTCTCGTGAACCGGAGCGGAGAGGCCGGAAAAGTCTATTTGGTCGGCGCAGGCCCCGGCGATCCAGAGCTCCTAACGTTGAAAGCTGCAAAACTGCTCGCGCACGCTGAAGTCGTCTTGCACGATTCGCTAGTGAGCAGGGAAGTGCTCGCGCTGATTTCTCGGGAAGCATTGTTGGTCGATGTCGGCAAGCGCGCCGGAAAAAAGCTGCTGACGCAGGACGAAATAAACAGCGTTCTGGTGAGCTACGCGCAGCGAGGGAAACTGGTCGTCAGATTGAAAGGCGGCGATCCGCTTTTGTTCGGGCGCGCTGGGGAAGAAATGGATGCGCTACGCCACGCCGCAATCGATTTTGAAATCGTGCCGGGAATCACGGCCGCGATCGGCGCTGCCGCTTCCGCGGGCATCTCGCTGACCGATCGGCGAGTAGCCTCGCAAGTGCTGTTCACCACATTTTCGCGCGGCGAAACAGGGAGTTGGCTGAACTGGGCGGCGATTACTCCCGAAACCACAATCGCGATCTATATGCCCGGCACGCACTATGGCGAAGTAGCCGCGCGTCTGATGGAAAGCGGCTTGGCCGCGGAGACGCCCTGCGTCGTGGTATCGCAGGCCACGCGTACGGAGCAGGAGGTGCGCTGGTCGACTCTTGCCGTTCTTTCAGACGAGGATCAGCTGCCGGCGCCTTCGTTGCTTGTGGTGGGCAAAGTCGCAACGCGCGATGGACAAAGCTGCGGCGAACATTTGCGGCAGGAGCTGTTCGCATTGGCTGGCGCTGATGGACCGTCGCATGGTGCGAAACGGCAACAGTGATTACGAGCTGTAGTGTTGGTGAGGATGGATTTGTGCAGTGTGCGAATTCGACAAGAGAAGGAGAACGAATATGAGTCAGGAAGCAGCAGTGGTGGCCAAACCCAAGCGGTTTTCGCTGGACACTTGGGCGGTACTCCTGGCGTTCACGCTGGCCGCGCTGGTCCGCGCCGGAGTGTTCAAGCACATCCCCTGGTGAGGTGTCGTAGTGGCCGACTTTCAGATCGGCTCTCCTGTGGTTGGAGGTCGGAGGATCGGTTCCTTGACGTAGATGAGGTGAGGCATGGCAAGTTCGGTAGCAATTGTGCAGGTCAGGCCGGCGAATCCGGCGCTGCAATTTTTGAAGTTGATGCCAGGCGTTCTGCTGCTCGCGGGAGTTGGCTACGCGGGCAAGCTGCTCGAAGTGAACGTCGGAAAATACGCGAAAGCGCATCATTGGACATTCCCGAATATCGAGTACGTGCTGTGGGCGATCTTGCTGGGCTTGTTGATCTCGAACACCGTCGGCGTGCCGGAGATTTTCCGCGCGGGCGTGGCGACATATGAGTTCTGGCTCAAGGCCGGCATCGTGCTACTTGGCGCGCGGTTCCTGCTGGGCGACGTGCTGAAGCTCGGGGGAACGAGTCTGGCACTGGTAGCCATAGAGATTATTGGCGCGATTGCGTTTATGACTTTTCTCGGGCGCGTGTTCAAGCTGAAGCCAAAACTGACTTCACTTCTCGCTGTTGGTTCGGCGGTTTGCGGAGTCAGCGCCATCATTGCGACGCAGGGCGCGATTGACGCGGACGAGGAAGACTCTTCGTTTGCCATCGCGGCGATTCTTGCGCTCGGTGCGTTGTCTCTTTTCACGTTTCCTCTAATTGGCCACTCGTTGCATCTGACGGATCACGCCTACGGCGTCTGGTCTGGACTGGCCGTGGACAACACCGCTGAGGCCGCCGCGGCGGGCGCGCTGTACTCCGACGCTGCCGGAAAGCTCGCGGTGCTCACCAAGACCACGCGCAACGCCTTGATCGGCTTTGTGGTGCTCGCGTACGCGTTCTATTGGGCGAGCCGTGGTCAAGCGCAAGCTGTCGGAAACAAAGCCAAGTTTCTCTGGCAGAAATTTCCCAAGTTCGTGCTGGGCTTCCTCCTCATCTCGACGCTTGCGACATTCGCATTTTTCTCGAAAGAACAAATCGGCGCGCTGGCCAACCTCTCGCGCTGGGCATTCCTGCTGACGTTTGCCGGAGTGGGCTTGCGCACCAATTTCCGCACTCTCTCCAAGCAAGGACTCAAGCCCTTTCTGGTGGGCGCAATCGGCGAAGTTGCAATCGCCGGCTTTACGCTCGGTCTGGTGCTGGCCGCCCAGCGCATCTTCGGGTGGTAAGGACGAAGCGCTTGGTGAAACCAAAAGGCGCCTCGGCGGGTCATACTTGCAGCCCTGGTAAAGCGGTACGCGGCGTATGATAGCGGATAGTGCGCCGTACGGAGGTTGCCATGTGTGCCCGCACCCGCCTGATCCTGCCGCTGCTTGTGCTGTGTGCATCGCTGACGCTGACCGGCAATGACAAAAAAGCCGTTCTCCCTGCGTACGTTCTCAATGCTCGAACCGTTTTGGTGCTCATCGATCCTGACGCCGGCACTTCCATGACGTCGCCGCTCGCGAACAAAAAGGCTCAGGATGACGTGGAGAAAGCGCTGATGAAGTGGGGTCGGCTGAAGCCGGTCCTCGACGGTCTCACAGCCGATTTGGTGATCACGGTACGTAGAGGATCGGACAAAGTAGCGCAGCCTAGGATTGGCGGATTACCCACCAACGATCGCCCGGTGGTTGTGCAACCAACCGACTCTGGAATCCGGCTCGGCGGACAAAAGGGCCAGGCACCCGGCACCGAGACCTCTCCGCGCGATACAACGCCCGGCCCGCAAGTGGAAGTGGCGCCACGCGTAGATATTTTTGCGGTCTATGAAGGGAATGTCGGCAATCCCCTCGAGCGCCCAGCGGTATGGCGGTATGTCAACAAGGATGCGCTGCGTTCGCCTAGCGTGCCCGCGGTGGACGAATTCCGCAAAGCGATTGAAGAAGCCGAGAAGCAACAAAAGAAAAAGCCATAGGCTTGTTCGATCGGTGTCTTGAAGCCTCGGTCTGTCTCGCGACCGTCGAATTTCTCAAAATGTGCATTCGCAACTTTCTCTGGCGCCGGCGAATCGCTAAGATAGGCGCCATGCAAAATCCAACTCGCCGTAATTTCATCATCGCTTCCGGACTGACCGCGCTTTCCGCAACGCGAATTCTTGGCGCGAACGATACCCTGCGCATCGGAGTCATTGGTGCGGGCGGGCGCATGAATGACTTGCTGGCTTCTGCCGACAAGGCCGGAAGCTGCCAGATCGCAGCAATCAGCGATGTGTACGGACCGCACGTTGACGCCGTGAAGCAGCGCGCCAACGCCAGCGGCGCGACCACGCACGCGGATTACCGCCATGTTCTTCAGCAGAACGTTGAGGCCGTTTTCATCGCCTCGCCAGACCACTGGCATGTGCGCATGGCGGTGGACGCGCTGAATGCCGGCAAGGATGTGTACCTGGAAAAACCGGTGACACACACGATTGAAGAAGGCGCGGCGCTGATCAAAGCGGTACGCGCGAACAAGAAAATTCTGCAGTGCGGCATGCAGCAGCGGAGCTGGACGCACTTTCGCGATGCGGTGGACTTGATCCAGGGCGGAAGCCTGGGCCGGGTGCCGCAAGTGCGAACATACTGGTGGCAGAACTACAACGCCTGGAAAACTCGCAAGCCGATTGATGCATCGGCGCTGGACTGGAAACAGTGGCTCGGCGGAGCCCCGGAGCAACCTTTTAGCGAGGATAAATTTTACTTGTGGCGCTGGTATTGGAATTTCGGTGGTGGCGCGATGACGGATCTGTTTACGCATTGGATTGACGTAGTGCATTGGGCGATGAAAGCTGACCAGCCGCGCGACGTGCACATGCTGGGCGACAAATACATCTTCGAGCAGTGGGAGTGCCCAGACACGGTGCAGGCGCTGCTGCGGTATCCCGGGTTCGATGTGGCCTACCAAGGAATGATGGCGTCCTCGATTGACGACGGGGGACTAGAGTTCCGCGGCACTGAAGGAACGCTGAAGATCAACCGGACTGGATTTTCGATTCATCGAGAGGGTGCGCCGGCTCGGACGAATCCGGTAGTGAAAGCCGACAGTTTCCAGGACGGCACGATTGACCATGTGCAGAATTTCTTCGACTGCGTGAAGAGCCGCAAGGAACCGAACGCGCCGGTAGAAGCGGGGGTGACGGCGGCGCGAGCCGGACAGATCGCCAATCTGGCGTATAGCCGGAACGGACAGATTTCCTGGCCGACGAAGTCGGGCCTGTAGCGTTTCGTCGGCGGGTGCGATGGCGCCAGAAAAGCGCGTTTCTGTGAAGGTAACTCCGAGCGGGTACCGGCGGCACCCTGGGAAATCGCGGATTCAAAAGAGGTTAGAGTAGCGGGTTTCGCCATCCAGAGAGCTCAGCGATCGTCAGCTTGAGCTGCAGATTCTAATGGACTTAGCAGAGTTGTCGCGCGAGCGGTTGGGAGCAGTGCGAGTGCATTGGTGGTCAGCTCGAACGCGGGACGTATTATTATGCTAGTTAAGTATTATCAATACAGATAATGGTGCCGCGCTCCGAAAGCGATCTTTCCTTTTGCCTCCCGCACTCTCATCGGCGAGGGGCTTGGTCAATCAAGAAGGCGCGTGTAACCAAAGAATGGGCGGCACGGGTTACAATCGGCGGGCTATGAATCCTAACGAAACGAAACAGGTGCCGGGGCGGCTCAAAGTGTTTCTTGGCTACGCCGCCGGTGTGGGCAAATCTTTTCGCATGTTCGACGAGGGCCGAAGACGAAAAGAGCGCGGGCAAGATGTAGTAGTCGGGGCCGTGCAGAACAAGATCCCGGCGGATATCGAACCGCTGCTCAGCACGCTCGAGACCATTCCAACACTGACCATCAAAGGGGCCGCGGTGATGGACGTGGAAGCGATCCTGCGGCGGCAGCCGAACATCTGCCTGGTGGATGGATTGGCATATGACAATCCGCCGGGGAGCCGGAACGCGCACCGCTGGCAGGATGTGGAGGAATTGCTGCGAGCGGGCATTACGGTGGTGGGTTCGGTCAACCTGCAATACATCGAAGACCAACGGGACGCAGTGGAGAAGCTGACGGGTAAGCGGGTGACGCAGACAATTCCGCGCGAGTTCTTGAATACCGCGGACGAAATCGTGATTGTGGATGCGCCGACGGAAAAGGGCACGGAACGGCGAACGGCACTGCGGGAGATGGCGCTGGTGCTCTCGGCCGACGTTATCGAGGCGGGACTGCAGCGTTACTTGCGTTCGCATGGAATCGAGCAAACGTGGGGCATGCATGAGCGATTTTTGATTTGCCTGACGCCGCGAGCAAACTTCGAAGGAATGATGGCGAGCGCGAGGCGGAGTGCGGCGCGGTTTCACTGCGACGTGCTGGCGGTGTATGTGCGGCAGGTGAACCTGTCGGGCGCGGACCAGAAGTCTCTGGAAAAAGGATTGGAAAAGGCGCGGGCGGAAGGATTACAGGTGCAGGTGCTGGAAGGGGAAGACCCGGTGACGACGATCGTGCAATATGCGCGCGCGCATGGGATCAGCCAGATTTTTGTGGGGCACAGCGCGAAGAAGGACCTGGGCACGCGAATGTTCGGCAGCCCGGTGAGCCGGCTGGTGCGGGCCGCGCGTGGCATGGACGTGAGAGTGTTTCCGCACTAGCCAATAAAAGATTTCCACGACGAATTCGCCGCGAGAGAGCCAGAGAGAAAACGATGAGCCATAAAACCCGACGAGGCCGTTTGAAAATCTACCTCGGATACGCCGCCGGTGTGGGCAAAACGTACCGGATGCTGGAAGACGCGAGCGAGCTGCAAGGGCGTGGGACGGACGTTGTCCTGGGCTTTCTCGAAGGGCAGGGGCGGAGCGACGTCAACGAACGGGCAAAACAGTTTGAAACCATACCGCTTTTGCGGGTGGCTTGCCGCGGGAGCTATACGGAGGAGATTGACGTTGTAGGGATCTTGCGGCGCGCGCCCAAAGTTTGCGTCATCGACGACCTGGCGCACACGAATGCGCCAGGCTCGGAACGGCAGAGGCGTTGGCAGGATGTGCAGGTTCTTCTGGATGGCGGAATCGACGTGCTGACGACGATGAACGTGCAAGATCTGGCCAGCTTGAGCGACCAAATCCTGCAGATTACGGGCTTGCGCGTAAGAGAGACCGTGCCGGACTGGGTTTTTCAAGAAGCGGAGGAAGTGGTGATGGTGGATGTGACGCCGCGGGCGCTGCTGCACCGGCTGGAGCGCGGCGTGATCTACGCGCCGGAACGCGCGAAGGCAGAGAGCGAAAGCTTGTTTCAGGAGCAGACGCTAGTAGCGCTGCGGGAACTGGCGATCCGGCAGACGGCGCAGGCGCTGGAAGCGCGGGCAGCGGCGAAGAAAAACCTGGCGGAACCTCGCACGGAAAAGATGCTAGTGCACGTAACGGCCGACCCTTCGACGGCGATGCTGCTGCGGCGGGCGCGTCGCGTTGCGGACTACCTGCATGCAAGTTGTGTGGCGGTGTTCGTGTGCGCGGCAAAGGATCTTGCCAGTTTGCCGGCGGCCGAGCGGCAAGCGGTGGAACGGCATTTCCGGTTCGCCGAGGATTTGCGGGTGGAGACGGCGATCGTCAACGGCCGGAACGCGGCCAACGCCCTGGTGGATTACGCGCACCGGCAGGGCGTGACGCAGATTTTTATCGGGCCCGCGGCGGAGCAGCCAAAAGGCTGGTTCCGCGGACTGGACTTCACCGATCAGGTGCTTTACCAGGCGCGCGATCTGGAAGTGACGGTGGTAGCCGAACGGAGCCGTGAGGGTGGGCGGCCCGCGCTGTATCCCGAAGATGAAGCAGCGGGGCTAATGCATTCGGGCTTCGTGCGCATCTCGGAAGAGATGACGGTGGAAGAGGCGATCGGAGTGATCCGGCGGCAGGCCGAAAACGTGGAGATGATTTACTACGCCTTCGTGCTGGATGACCAGCAGCATTTGGCGGGAGTGGTGTCGTTCCGCGAGCTGGTTTCGGCGGACCGGTCGAAGAAAGTGCGCGAGACGATGCGGAAGGACTACGTGTTTGTGTCGGAAGACGAGGACAAGGAAGTGGTGGCGCAGGTATTGGCAAAATACCGGCTGCTGGCGGTGCCGGTGCTGGATACGCAACGGCACATGCTGGGGATTGTGAGTAGCGCGGACTTGGCCGGTGTGGTGCAGCAAGCGGCCAGCGAAGACATCCTGAAGATCGGCGGTATGGAGGCGCTGGACGGTCCGTACATGGACGTCACGTTCGGACAGATGATCAAGAAGCGGGCAGGGTGGCTGGCGATTCTGTTTCTCGGAGAAATGCTGACCGCGACGGCGATGGGTTATTTTTCGGATGAAATTTCGCGTGCCGTGGTGCTGGCGCTGTTCATTCCGCTGATTATCAGCAGCGGAGGAAATTCGGGTTCGCAGGCAACGACGCTGGTGATTCGGGCAATGGCACTGGGCGAGATTCGGTTGCGGGACTGGTTCCGTGTAATTCGGCGGGAATTGATGGCCGGTGTAGCACTGGGCGCAATTCTGGGAACAATCGGGATCACCAGGATTTTTTTATGGCACGTGTTACGCGGGACGTACGGCGAGCATTACGGAGTCATCGCGCTGACGATCGGTTGCAGCCTGATTGGCGTGGTGATGTTCGGCACTCTGGCTGGCTCGATGCTGCCATTCATCTTACGGCGGTGCGGACTGGATCCCGCGAGCGCGTCGGCGCCGTTTGTGGCGACGCTGGTTGACGTAACGGGGCTCATCATCTACTTCAGCGTAGCGAGCGTGATTCTGCGCGGCGTGTTGTTGTGAGTCGCCGCTAACGGTGCATGGCTCCAGTTTCTACGGACCGCAAAAAACGGTCAGAGAGAATTACGGCGGGCAATGTTGCCGAGGTAAGCGGCGCTGGGCTTGATGGTGCGTTTTTGAGTGGCGCGGTCGACAGCCACGATACCGAATTTCGGCTCGAAGCCGGACATCCATTCAAAGTTGTCGAGCAGAGACCAGGTGACGTAGCCGCGAACGTCCACACCATCGTCGATGGCGTGTTTCAGACCAGTCAGGGCGCGGCGGTAATACTCGATGCGGCGCGAGTCGTCGGTGGCGGCGACGCCGTTTTCAGTGACCATGATGGGCACGCCGGCTTGTTTTTTGGCGTAGCGAACGACTCCTTCGACGCATTCGGGGTAATATTCCCAGCCGACCTGCGTGAGCTCCGCGTCCTTGGGCGGAGGTAAATCCCGTTTGCCGACGAGGGCGCGCGAGTAAGTTTGCACGCCGAGATAATCGCAAGATTTGGCGACCTCAAGCCACGGCCCGTAGACGTCGGCCCGTTTTTCCTCCAGGTGGCTGTCGGTGGGCGCGGGCTGGTCATCGGACATTGCGAGATTGAATCCGATCGGCAGGTTGGGGCGCGCGGACTTCATGGCAGCTTTGCCTTTGCCATGGGCGGCGAGCAAACTTTCGCGAATTTTCTTGCCGTCGCCGAGAAAGAAGTCCGCAAAATCCGGAGCGTTAAGATGCATGCGAGCGCCGGCAAGTCCGGTTTGGAGTATTTCGGTCAGGCTCTTGCCTTCCTTTCCCGGCAGAGAAATCCAATTGAGCAGATGCGTGACGTTCGGCTCGTTGAATGTGGAGGCGTAGTCGACCATGTCGCCGAGGTGCCTGGTGGCGAGTTCGCAGAAGCGAGCGAAGCGATCAGGGGAGTCGGGATGCTGCCATCCGCCTTTGCGCGCAAACCAGAACGGAACGCTAAAGTGAGAATACGTGAGGAGCGTCGTGAGATGGTGTTCGTGGCACGCGGCGAGCATGCGGCGGTAATGATCGAGTTCGGCTTTGGAGAAGAAGCCTTCTTCGGGTTCGATGCGCGACCATTCGAGCGAGAAGCGATAGGTGTTGAAGCCAAGGTCGGCGAGCATGGCGATGTCCTGAGCGTAGAGGTGGTAGTGGTCGCAGGCGTCGCCGGACGGCTCCTTGAAGATGCTTTCGGGGATGTGCTCGAGGGCCCAGAGGTCGCTGCGGGTGTTGTTGCCTTCGACTTGGTGGCCGGCGGTGGCGGCTCCCCAGAGAAATCCGTCTGGGAAGGATTTGGATTGGTCCGCGGTCGCAAACGATCCTGGCTCGGCCAAGGTAGTAGAGGGATTGGCGACGGATTCCCGTGAGACCATGCCGAGCAGCGCCGCCGCTGAGGCTCCTTGCAGTAAGGCGCGTCGGGAAAAAGTTGCTGAATCGGCTGAAATAGAACGATCAGACTTTTTCATTTGCGCCTCATCGCGTCACTGACAGTTCACGAGCGCGCCCGGAAGCATAAGTCATGGCGCGAGAAAGATCAAAACGCGCAACGTGGCCACGACAGAAAGGCCGGTGGAAGAAAGGCTCTAAGTCTTGCCAAGCAAGAGGCGGTCGATGCGCTTGCTGACGTCACGGAGATATGGTTCGTCGCCGGGTTGGAGTTCGGCGATGGCGCTGCCACGGTAGCCGACATCGGCGAAAGCCTGGCGGACGGCCGGCCAGTCAATGTCGCCATCCCCTAGATTGGCCCATGCGTAGCCGTTTTCGCTGCGCTTGAAATCCTTGAGATGCACTTTAGCGATGGTGGGGCCGAGCGTGTGAATCCAATCCTGCGGGTAACCGTATAGAACGACATTGCCGACATCGAACCAGGCGCGAACGAGCGGATGCTTGAATTCGTTGATGTAGGTGAGCATTTCAAGCGGGCTGAGGAGGAATTTGTTCCAGACCTCTTCGATGGCGATGACAATTTTGAGTTCTTCGGCAAGCGGGAGCAGCGCGCGGATCTGTTTTTGCGAACGGGTCCATGCGTCCTGGTAGGAAGTTTGCGGATTGACGACTGCGGGAACGAGCAGCACGGCGTCGCAGCCCCAGAGCTT
>JGI1027J12803_100027374_pt1 | contig 12059 bp, 2 predicted proteins | sample IowNatreferecore_FD_12803 | JGI IMG/M metagenome (IMG submission 12803) | reverse complement strand
CTTCAGCAGAAGCCGTAATGCCACTTGTGGCAGCTTCGCCTTTGCAAACGCCGCTGCGAGTTGAAGCACCGATCGCCGTCGTTACAAACGGCTCAAGTTATCCAGATACACATCTTCATCCAGGAATTGTTTCAAGGGAAATAGCACCCACCGATACTGGATGCGAAGCAACCTACGGGCGGCACAAGGTCTATTTCAACAGCAGCCTCGCTACGCCGGATGCGCCGATCAAGATTACGATGCCCGACGGAAAGAGCTTGGCATTCAGACCCACGTTCCTCGTCTTGGCGAACCGTTCGACGGGAGAGAATCTTCTCATCGCAGAAATTGCGAATCGACTCGGCCAGATTATTCAACCCGATACCGTCATATGGACGAACGCGTTTGACGACTCGGGACCGAAAGTGGATGTCGAATATCGCTATTCACTATCCGGATCACTCGAACAAAATATTATTTTCCGGCAGAACCCGATCAAAAGTCTGCCAAAGGGATGGAATACACCAGAGGTTTCGATCGAATGCTGGACCGAAGTGTTCATGGACGAGCCGCCAGCCATACAATCGCAAACGGTCCGGCTCCGTTCCGCATTGCTGAACGCGGGCGAGGTGGAGGCAGAGGATCAGAATATCAGTTGGGATTCAATGAAGATCGTTTCGGGTGGCCGGGCCTTCAGCATTGGCGGGGAGCAAGACCCTTTGCCGGTCTCCAAAATTTGGACCCAGGTTGACGACGACGGACGAACGAGGACTTTTTTGATTGAAACGCTGGACGCATTCGCCGCAAAGCGGAAATTTGATGCTCTTCCACCCGTGCGACAGGCTTCGAACACCCGGCCAAATTCAAGCCGAACCGAAATGCTGCGGATGCATGCAGCCAATCGACAAAAAAATGAGCGCGAGCAAGCCTCCGTCCTTCCCGGCAAAACGCAGAATTCCGCCTCCGAAAGATCCACCGTTTCTGAAACAGGGCGGGCAATGCTGGTGGCGTTTCGATCAGAATCTGCGAATCCCGGACTGGTCCTGGACTTTTCAATCATTAACACCGTGCCGGTCCCGCCGGGCAATGTGAGTTGGTGGCCGGCAGGAGGCAATGCTCTGGATGCAAATGCAAATCACAACAATGGAACGTTGCATGGGTCCACCAGCTATGGGGCAGGCAAGGTCGGCCAGGCGTTTAATTTTACTGCGACGAGTGGTTATGTGCAGATGCCGGATGCAGCATCGCTGAATCCGACAAATGCCCTGACCATTGACGCTTGGGTATATTTCACGGCGGCCAGCAACTACATGATCGTTGGAAAGGACGACGAAGTTTCGCAGCGCCAGTATCTGTTAGCCGTCTCGCCTGAACGCCACTTTCGCCCCTGCGTCGGCATTACTAATGGAACCTTTTACTATCTCGACAGCGCGACGACGGTCACTTCTAACACGTGGTATCACGTGGCGATGACCTATAGCGCTGCCGACAGCAAGCTTTCCCTTTATGTAAATGGTGCTCTGGATACTAATGGAACGGTCTCTGGTTCAACTATTCGGTCGACGGTCCCACTTTATATCGGAAACGAGCCATACTCGTGGCCATACGGTTCAGGTTTCTTAGTGGATGAGGTCGACATTTTCAATCGAGCTCTGGCGGCATCCGAAATCAAGGCTATCTACGACGCTGGCTCTGCTGGCAAGGTCAACCCAAACTGCGTTGCACCCTCGACCAACGCAGTTGGCTGGTGGGGTGGAGACAGTATTTACGATATTGCTCACACCAATTTTGCCATCTTCTTCAATGGTGCGACGAATGCCCCCGGTGTCGTGGGCGATGGTTTCAAATTTGACGGAGTGAACGACTATGCGGTGATCAGCAACAACGCGACTGCGGGGGACCTCAACCCGACAAATGCGATTACGCTCGAAGCCTGGGTTTATCTGAATTCCTTTGATAACTGGCACCACCCGATTATCAGCAAGGATGGATGCTCGTTTGACCGGCAATATTTGCTCACGGTAAACAATCTGCAAACGTTCCGTTTTCACATCGGCACGTCATGCGGTTTCTGTTACGCGGACGGAACCAACGTTGTTCCGGTCGGCGCATGGACTCATGTGGCAATGACGTATGACAGCGCCACCCAAAAGCTGATCCTCTATGTTAACGGTGTAAAGGACAAGGAAGTGCCCAACATTTCCGGGCCGATCATCGCGACAACCCAACCTGTATTCATCGGCGGCACCCCGCACTCCTGCTTTCCGATGTATTTCCCAGGAGTAATAGATGAACCGACAATTTACAACCGTGCATTGAGCGCAACGGAAATCAGCGCGATTTATTCGGCAGGCTGCGCTGGAAAATGCAAGGTCGATTCAGACTCCGACGGGTTGACCGATTTGCAGGAGGCGTGGGTCGGAACTGATCCCAACAATCCGGACACCGATTACGATGGGGCGGTTGACGGCCTGGAAGTGGTTTCTGGCACTGATCCAAAAAGTCCTGCCAGCGCAGTTCCGGTTTGGCTCGGCCGCTGGCGTTTCGATAACACCAACAGTTGGGCGTGCGACGATGGACAATGTCCAATGCTGGCCACGAATATTCTGGGAACAGCCGGGACCGTAACAAATGCAGTCCTGGTCACCGGTCAAAACACAGCGGCGCTTAATTACCCGATTGTTGGACCAGGCGGTGCGCCCAAAGTTCTTTGCCGCGAAGGAACGGTGCGCTTCTTCTTTAAACCGCTCTGGAGCAGCACGAATGCAGGCGGAACCGGCCCGGGGCAGCGAGCGGACCTCTTCAGCATTGGCGCATGGGAGACGAACCAAACGGCGGGATGGTGGTCCATATTCGTCGACTCGACGGGAACACATCTTTCATTCGTTTCGGGCAGCAACGGAGTCCTGGCGACAAATCTAGTCGCGCCTGTGTCATGGGTTTCGAATAACTGGTACCAGATAGCGGTAGCCTACACACCCAGCAACAGTGTCCTGTATACCAACCTCGTTCAGGCCGCGACCGGTACAGGTGTCGCCTATTACCCCAACCGCACCCAATGCGCCGCGTGCGGATTCAGGGTCGGCAGCGACGCCAGTGGCCAGCATAGAGCCGGAGGGATAATTGATGAACTGGATACGGTTAACTTTTCCATGACTCCGAAGGACATCGATGACTCGCTGCCAGGTCAACCAACGACGGGAAACACTGGGACCGGGTGCACCATTCAATGGAGCTCGTGGCAGGTTGAAGAATGGCCTCGGGTGTGGTTCGCGTTCTATTCTCCAGAACCAGTAGTTTTTGGGGACCCTCTCAGATTTATTGGCAACGTCACTGCACTTCCTGGAATCGTGTACAAAGAGACCCTCCCCTCCTCAAGCTGTCTCCACGGCATAGCCTACGCAGCATGGCCTGTCACTTCGACTGCAGCATACTGGAGCGCTACTGCCGCACAGGCCCCCACCTCAGGAAGCGCAAGTGGTCCTGTACCGATCTTTCAGCCTGACTTCAGCTTTACGCCTACCGGGCCTGGACGAGCAGACTTCAGTGCCGCGGCCACAACTGGCCAGCCACTCCCCGGCCTCCTTGTTCGGGGGCAGTTCGGACCCATCTACTCGTACTCTGACCTCTTCGACCAGTCGATACTTTACACAGTCCTGCCTCAGCAACGACTTACAAAGTGGAGTTTCGACCCAACACTTTATACTGACTGGGGCCAGGGACCATTGGTTGTCAACAATGTCTCTCAAGTGAATGCAGCCTTTGGAAAGGCAGCTAACTTCTCCAGCGGCAGCGCAATCGAACTCAAGTATCCCACTTACCAAAATGATCCAATGACCGGCAACGACGTGAATATGAATCCGATTTACTCGTTTGGAACGCCAAATGTGCGAAGAAATTCGGGCACCATTCGATTCTGGTTCAAGCCGCTATTCAGTGGCAACCCGCCTCCTGGAGGAGTTCTGTTTTCCACGGAGTCCGGGTTGACCAAAACCTTTGGTCCCTCAGGGTCAACGATACAGTTATCCAGCAGCGATGGATTCACCACTATCTTTCCGCTGAGTCGCAACGTGCAGTTTGCTCAGGGGAAATGGATACACATCACACTGACTTATTCCCTGACCTCGTCTGCACTCTACACCAACGGCGTGCCAGCCACGGATGGGACGGGCAGCGGCGGAGTCAATTACAATCCTTCCGGATCCTACCAGGGCTTTCGGATAGGGACCGACGGGGCGAACGCGAAAGCGGCGGGCTTGATCGACGAGGTGGAAACATACAATTACCCGTTAATTGCAGCGGATGTATTGTCGAAATACCAGGCCGAAGCCAACCTCGACTCCGATGGAGATGGCTGGACGAACATTTACGAGGATGAACATACCACCGATCCGAACGATCCGGATACCGACGGTGATGGCGTGCTCGACAGTGTCGATTATTGTCCCACCGATCCAAATTGCTGGGCAAATCCCAACAATTCAAGCCCGCCGGTAATCCAATTGAAGATCCCGATTAACGCAGTCCCGCAACCGTAAATCTCCGCCCATACTTTGCACATTATGAAACTTACTAAAAGCTCTCCAATCTTCGTCCGGGGACTGACTCTTGTTCTGGTAGTCGTCCAGGTATTGGGAAACAATGGGCCATCGCTGCTTGAAGCTACAGCAAATGCCGCTGCTGCCCAGGTCTCTGAGGCCTTGAAAACCAGCGAACCGCAGCCGACGCGAAAACGAGGAACACCACCGCCTTCACTGCCGGTAACCGTACGTTTCTCACAGAATCCGACAGATGCTGAGTTGTTTGCCGCGCCTGTTCTCCCGCACGCGCTGGTGCCAGTTGGGCAATCGACGCCAGAGGAAAACCAGGCTTTAGCCCAGGCGCTTTTGGCGTACTCAATTAGAACAAATCTGGAGGATCAATCTATTCTCTTGAAATTCCTTTCCGATTTTCCGAAGTCGGTTTGGAAACCTGCCCTATTGCTCGATCTCGGCTCCGCATGGAGACGAACGGGCTTTTTTTCGAAGGCGCTGGCTGCATGGGAAAACGCATGGAAGCTCAGCAAACATGCTGGCGATTTCAGGGCCAAAGCTCTGGCCGATCAAATCCTGGGCGAGCTCGTCCAAATCAACGCCTGGGTCGGCCGCTACGACCAACTTGAATCCCTTTTTGCCGAGATTCGAGACCGTCCACTTATTGGTGGAGCAACCGAAATGGTGCAGGGTGCTCGCGAAGGCCTTTCAATCATGAACACTCGTCCGGAAAAGGGCTTTTTGTGCGGTCCTTATGCGATTAGGCAAATCCAGATGGCCACACAAACGAGCCCGGACTTTACGGCTGTCATGGCGGCGAAATCCACCAGGCAGGGAACGTCACTGACGCAATTGATGACACTCGCTGAAGCTGCAGGGTTGAATTATCAGATGGCCAAGAGGAAGCCGGGTGCCGAAATTCCAATAAACTCAGTCGTTCATTGGAAACTTAATCACTACGGCGCGGTGCTGACAGAAGATCAAGGCCGGTATCGAATCCAGGATTCTACTCTCAACCCTATGTACGCGCAGGAGCTTTGGGTTAGCAAACAAGCAATTGACGAGGAGTCGGACGGCTACTTCCTGATTCCGTCCGGGCCGCTGCCAACAGGCTGGGAGACAGTTACGGAAACAGAGGGGGCAGCAGTTTGGGGCAAAGGCGACAGCGTCAGACCTGATCCGCCCGCTTTCACAAAAAAGGATCCGAAGACATGTCCGGATGGCACTACACGCGGAATGGCTTCAGCAAGTGCTCACCTTATGCTCGTCAGTCTCAGCATCTCGGATACCCCAATTGGCTACGACCCGCCACTCGGTCCTTCGATGGATTTCTCTCTGACTTACAACCAGCGAGATACTTACTGGGAACAAGCATCCTATTCGAATTTTGGTTCGAAATGGACTTTCAACTGGTTCAGCTATATTTCGGATTCAGGCTCTCCGCCGGCCAACGACAGTTCGTTAACGCGGTACGTGAGTGGCGGCGGTGCCTTGCACCACGATCATTACAACTCCATCACGCATCTTTTCCAGCCGGACCTTGATGGGAATATTCTGCAATATATTCCGGCTGCTGGCGGCGATTCAGATCGCTACGAACTGATCTTCCCGGACGGATCAAAGCAAGTCTTTGGCCGTTCGACCGTGGTGTCTGGGCCCCGAAAAATGCTGCTCACGGCAGTCATTGATCCAGTCGGTAAGGGCGTAACTCTGGTCTATGACGATCCTGTGCAGGCTAACTCCATGCATATCACAAAAATATATGATGCGCTAAATCACTACGTGACTTTGCATTACGATTCGGTTGCTTTCCCACACCAGATTACAAGCATCGACGATAACCTCGGGGGCATTCCTGGTCGCACAGCGAAATTCGAATACGACCAGGTGGGCCGGCTTCACCGGATCACCGATGTGATCGGAATGAGTTCCGTTTTCACATATGACTCAGCGGACTTCATCACCGCTATGGAGACACCGTATGGTGTTTCTAAATTCAGTTACACAGGAGGGCCTATCGATGTGCCTAATACCGAACGCACCCTTCTCATGACTGATCCAAATGGAGATCGGGAATTCATCTGGTACAAAGACTTCATTGATCCGATGGTGCTAACCGATTTTCCAACGGTCGAGAATGAAGCTCCTTCGGCAGGCGGTTTCAATTTTGCTCTCAACTATCGTAATACGTTCTATTTCGATAAGAAGGCAATGTATGATAACTGGCCCTCTGGACTTCCCACTTTCGCCACAGCCGACCTCCTGAAAGCCACCATTTACCATTGGATGCACGGCGACCCAATAACCGGTGGCGTCCTCACCTCGCGAATTCTCGAAAGTGTCAAATCACCGCTGGAGAGCCGAATCTACTACGGCTATTTTAACGGGACCAGTTCGAGTTACCCGACCTCCAGCCAGGGTATTGTCAATCGAAACCCCACCAGAATCATTCGTCTGATTGACGATCCGGAAAGTTCCAACGGCTTAGGTCATTTCGACCAACTCTACCAATACGAATACAACAGCCAGGGCAAGGTGGTAAAAATTACCGATCCTCGTAGTCGCCAGACTACTTTTGATTATTACTCAAATGGCATCGATCTCCAAAAGATTCGTCAGACGACCGGAGGCACTCTCAATGAGACACTCGCAGAATTCGGAACATACGACAGTCGTCATCGGCCAGCTACTTACATAGATGCGGCTCGGCAAACCACTCACTTCGTCTGGAATTCGGATGGGCAAATACTATATATCACCAATGCACTGAACGAAGTAACCGGTTTCACGTATGACGCAAACGGATACCTCTTAAGTGCCAAGAAATATTGCCAGGGCGGCTGGCGGGGAACGTCCTTCACATATGATTCCTTTGGTCGCATTCGCACAAAAACCTCGCTCGACGGTTTTCCCTCTGAAGCTTTTACGATTACGTACGACTACGACGCATTGGATCGTGTAACGACCGTCTGGTACCCGGACTACTACTCCGACCGGTATGAATACTCACGCCTGGATCTCGTCCGAGTTTGGGATCGGGCCAATCATCGAACGCAGGCCACTTACGATGGTGTGGGCCGTCCCCTTACCATCAAGGATCGTTTGGGACGATTGACCCAGTTTTCCTGGTGTGGCTGCGGCGGCCTGGCGAGCATAATCGATCCTTTGAACCAGGTCACTTCGTGGGAGCGCGATGCGGAAGGGCGCGTGACACACAAGCATTTTGCAAATTCCACCCAGAACTCGAAGAACATTGATTATGTGTACGAATCGCGCACCAGCAGACTGAAAACCGTCACGGACTCCAAGAGCCAGGTGAAGCGTTACAAGTACGACCTCGACAATGCGCTAACCAATGTCACCTACAGCGGGGGCTCCATATCAACGCCGGAAGTCAAGTTAACCTACAACGCCAATTATCGCCGGCTCGACACAATGGTTGACGGCACCGGCACCACCACATTCAGCTACAACCCCATCACGACCGGAGGAACACTTGGAGCAGGTAGCGTTTCTTCGATCGATGGTCCACTCGGTAATGACACTATCACTTACACCTATGATGTGTTGGGCCGCATTTCCCAAAGGGCGATCAACAATGTGAGTGAGGGCGTGGCTTACGATGAACTAGGCAGGATCACCTCTCACGATCTGCCGGGAGGAGGGACGATATTGCTTTCATATTTCGACAATCAGACGGCGGCTCCGACCTACACCCTCCAAATGACTCGCCCACTCGGAGGGCAAAAATACACCTGGTATAGCTATTACAATAACGCCAACGACGGAACCGAACCCCGGCTCAAAGCAATCGCGAATACCGTCAATACCTTCGCCGATACCAATTCCTATTTCGGATACGAATATGACGTCCTTCGCAGAATCAATCATTGGACGATTGACCCGATTGGCACCGCGATGACACTTCGCTATGACGATGAAGGCCAGCTTACCGGCGCCACCGTTGCAAATCCGGGTCAATCTCCAACGAAGTCGTATGCCTATGCTTATGACGGGGCTGGAAACCGAACGAATCAGCAAATCGAAACCACTTCTCCGGCTCACACGAAAGTCACAAAGCTCGCCTACAACAATGTAAACCAGCTCAATGCCAGTAGTGGGAGCGGGAATCTGCCGGTGTACTTCCAGGGGACAGTCAATGAGACTGCAACCGTTACAGTAAACAGTCAGTCGGCAAAGGTGGCGTCTGACAATTCATTCGACAAATGGTTGAATCTTACCGCCGGGAGCCAAAACGCGCAAATCGTAGCCGTCGGCGGCAGCGGAGCAAACACCACAACGAAGAACTACACTCTCAATGTCGAAGCCGGAGACGCCAAAACATACGGTTTCGATGACAACGGCAATTGCACCGCCAACGCAAGCGTCACGTATGAGTGGGATAGTGAGGATCGGCTGGTTGCCATCAACAACGGGACTTTGCGTTCCGAATTTACCTACGACGGATTCGGTCGGCGCGTAAAAATCGTCGAGAAGAACGGTACAGCGATTACCAGCACGAAACAATTCGTATGGTGTGGGAGCCAAATCTGTGAGGAAAGGGACGGCGCTAATAACGTCACGAAACGTTTTTACGCCGAGGGCGAGCAAATCGGTTCAACCAAATATCTCTTCAACCGTGATCACCTCGGAAACGTTCGTGAGATGGTGGATTGGGGCGGGCTTGTCGCCGCCAGCTACGACTATGATCCGTACGGTAAGCGAACGAAAACGGGTGGGAGCTTGGATGCAGATTTCGGATTCACCGGTCATTATTTTCACGCACCGAGTGGATTGCATCTGGCGATGTACCGTGCGTACGACTCTGAGACAGGAAGATGGTTAAACCGCGACCTAATCGGCGAAGGGGGCGGATTAAATCTGTATGGATACGCCAAAAATTCGCCGATTAATTATCGGGATGCACTGGGATTATTAGCGGGAGGGCCTTTAGTAGCCGGGCTGCTTGAAACCACTTCGGCGCAATCGGGCGGCGGAATTCTTGCAACGGTGGGTGAGGCTTTATTGGAAAGTGGTGGTCCCGCTGCTGCCGCCCTTGAGGCCAATCCGCTTGGCGCGGTTGTCGTTACTGGAACAATTGCTACGGCGTTGGTGGCGGAGGACGTTATGATCGCAGCGGACATTCACAGCCTCAATAGCGCGACCGCCAAAGGTGAGGCCCGTCTCAAACAAATGGAGGAAGCACTCAAAAAGAAGAAGGAGGAGCGAAAAAAGAAGCCTTTCATATGCTATCACTACTCCCAAGATCCGCCTGGCTTCTTCCCAAATGGCTTGGAGCCGCCCGCATGGGTGACTACACTCGCGGGTTTAGATTCGCAGTCGGCTATGAACGGATTTGGCATTGCTCCTCCATTATATCAGTACACTTTCGCCATAGACCCTAATTTACTTGGGCCAATTGATGATAGTACACCTGGCGGCTGGCCCTATGTGCAGTATGAGGTGCTTGGACCTACTGGGGCAGATTCCTTAATCGGAGTTCAAGCAGTGCCGCAAACTCATGGCTCTCCGTGAAAATTATGACGAGACTTATGTCACTTGAGCCGTCTAGCATTAAACTCATAGGTCACGACCTTTTCGTGCTACCGTATTACGGCCACGGCTGGAAGAGAGAAGACGTTCGCGCTCCAGCTTCAACCCCGAAAGATTCGATTGGGCCAGAGCCCTTTCGAATCAATCTCGAACAATATATATATTGCGATGAGCATATTGTTGGCCTCCAGGGCAAGATTGTATCCGCAAACCATTCGCTTACCGGCTGTTGTTGTGTAGCCTGCCTGCGAAGGTCAGGCCAATTCAACTTTGGTTCTAAGCCGGGTCATTATATGATTTGGATCACAGAAAACACGCCTTCGATTCTGCCAAATCTAGAAAAGGCAATTTACGAGTGGGTTTCACCGGATCGTGCTCGTTTGTGCATTGTTGGCTATGGAGTGGTAGCGGAAGGACCAGAACACATTCAAGAATTGATGGAGCGGACTGTTGCCACGAGGAAGCGCGTTCTTGAACGGGCAGGGGATCATTATTCGTAAGCAAAATAGTCGCCGGGCATACAACTCTTGCGACGATACTATCGGAACGGGGTCGGAACGGGGTCGGTTGTTAGTATTAGTATTGGCAACTGCGGTCGGTTGAAAACCGTCCGCGTAAACATAGCAAGGTTCGAGATCGCAGAATAGGTTTTCTTTGAGAGCAGCGCGAGACAAGGAACTGCTGCTTGCAATGCAGTAAGGGCAAGATCAAGCAACAAACCAAATAAAAACAACAAAGGAGGACTATGAAAACCCAACTCAAGTTAAAACAAGCCGGAAACGTTCTGCATCGACTCGTGCAATTGATTCACTCTGGTCCGGCCATTTTGCTGGCAATGTTCATGATAAGCACCAGCGCGATGGGGCAGGCGATTACGGCACTGCATCATCTTAACTTCAATACAGGGGGCTCCGCCCCACTGGGAAAGGTGGTGATATCTGCCGGCAAAATATATGGAACTGCGCTGGCCGGCGGCGCTAATAACAAGGGAACCATCTTCTCGCTGAACACCAACGGATATGGATTCTCCGTCCTGCATGCCTTCGCCGGAAGCGATGGCGCCGACATCTATGACGGGCTGACAATCTCCGGCTCAACCTTGTACGGAGACGCCTATTGGGGCGGCAACGCTCAGAATTGGGGAACTCTGTTCAAAATCAACACGGACGGTTCCGGATTCACTGTGCTCCACACATTCGGCACCGGCGAGGGGCATAATCCTACCGGGCCTCTTATTCTCAGTGGAACCAATTTGTACGGCACAACATTTTATGGCGGGGCAAACAACGCCGGAACGGTATTCAAGATCAATATCGATGGCTCGGGGTACACGACGCTGCACGATTTCACCACCAGCGATGACGGTCCCGTGAGCGGCGTTATCTTATCCGGAACGACATTGTACGGCACAACCACTGGAGATCTTGGCGTGCATCCTGGAATTATTTTCAAACTCCAAACCGATGGAAGCGGCTTCACCACCCTTCATACGTTTGACACTCACGGCTCGGATGCGGGGCTGTTGCTGGCCGGAAGTGTTCTTTACGGAACAACGACTTACGGCGGGAGTTCGGGGGCCGGAAGTGTTTTCAAAATGAACGTGAATGGCACCGGCTTCACCACTCTCCACAGCTTTAGCAATACCGGCACAGAGGGTTCGGTTCCCGTGGCACCTCTGTTGCTGATTGGAAATATTCTGTACGGCACGACCGGTCAGGGAGGCAATTATGGCACAGGCACCATTTTCCGGCTAAACACCGACGGAACACACTTTGCGGTGATTTATAGACAAGACCCAATCGTTGACATCGGTTACCACCCCTCATTCGGCGGATTGGCTGTCTACGACAATCGCATCTTCGGAGTCATGGAAAATGACGACAGCGGGCCGGGGTCCGTGTTCGTGTCCGGTCCGAAACTGGTCAATGTGCAGTTTGGTGACTCTGCCAATCCCTACATAAAGACGGGGCTGGAAGCTGTTGGGTTCACCGAGGG
>JGI1027J12803_100070049_pt1 | contig 12069 bp, 4 predicted proteins | sample IowNatreferecore_FD_12803 | JGI IMG/M metagenome (IMG submission 12803) | reverse complement strand
ACCGGGCCGTCACCGTCCTGATATATTTGTGAGAATATCGAATATTGTACCGGATCGGTATCCTGAAATTCGTCGATCAGGGCGACAGGAAAACGTTCGCGCAGATTTTTTCGCAACTGTTCACCGCGCCGGCCGCTCAACGCTGCATCCAGCTGCGTGAGCATATCATCAAATGATTGGAGGCGGCGCTCCCTTTTGCGTCGGGGCAATTCTGCACGGGCCCATCGACAGAATTCCGCCTGCAGCGCAATGACCAGCCGCTCTGCTAATTGAACGAGCTCTTCACAATCGCCTTGCTTTGCCGCCAGTTCCGCGATCTGCCGTTTCAGCATGGCGAGATCTTCCGCAGGCGGTATGACGCGAAGGGTTGGATTATTTGTCAGCTGTTCGAGCAGATCGGTCAATTGCTCGAGTTTGATCCGGTCGCGAATCACCACCCCGACAATGGGATCGTCGCCATAGGAGTGGATGCGCCAGAAATCACTGACGATCTCCTGGAAAAATTGTGATTGATCTGTTGTCAGCTCAGTGTCGAACAGGACGCCGCTCTCAAACGCCCGCTCGGCCAGAACCCGTGCGCAGAATCCGTGGATCGTAAAAACTGGTGCTTCATCAAAATTGTGCCGCGCCAAATCGAGGCGACGCGCCAGTTCGGCTCGATCGGCGATGTTTTCAACAATCGTTCCAACAAAGGGCAGGCTGGCCTTTGCGCCTCGCGCACAGCGAAGAGCGTCCACTAACACTTCGCGAATGCGGCCACGTAATTCGGAAGTGGCAAGTTCGGTGTAGGTGGTGACTAATATTTTGCCAATCGGCACGCCATGTTCTGCAATGAGCCGCAGCACAATCGCAGAGATGGTTGTGGTCTTTCCCGTACCGGCACTGGCTTCAATCACGGTGAAACCTTTTTCCAGAGGGGTAAAGCAGGCGTCGAACTCAGATTTCATGCTGATTGCGATGAGCCAACAGCGGACCGAGAACGCGCTGGCTCACCTTTTCCCATTCCTCATCCAGGCGATCGTTTCCTCCGCGGAGCGCGAGCCGGATGTAGGGATCATCACGTTCGCCTCGACCGTCGCGTTCGTTGCCTTTCCAAACCTGCCAAGCGACAAATCGCGCGCCCTCGTGCGTTTTTCCCGCCGCCAGCTTTTCGGCGAATGCCCAGGAAGTTCTCGGATAAAGCGGCAGTGGCTCAGAGAGCCCGCGCCAGAAAACCCCCAGCAAATCCGCCAGCAGGTGGTTGGCGTTTTTTATCGGCGGAAACTCATAACCGACAACTTTCTGCTCCACTTTTCCGTATAAGTACCCCCGGCTTTTCTCGCTCAAGTTTCGAGCTAAATGTTCGATCCAGACGCGCACAAAATCTTTGGGACGCAGTCCGGCCAGGCGGAAATGGACGAGCGCGTCACCGCGGACGTGATCCAGCCTTCCGCTTAAATTAAATCCATCAACCTCTTCACGAATTGCCATAGCCGGCTGTTTTTCGACTGAGACAAGATGTCGGATCGCAGCAGCAAAGTTTGTTGCGCTCGTGCACAGTTCTTCGAAAATCAGCGACCCCACCGCACTCGGTGGAAGAACACCCAACGCCCGTACAATCTCGAGCGCGCCCTCCGGCTTTCGACCCTCGAGTGCCTCGGCCAGCAATTTTTGCTCAATATCGTAGCGGTCCAGCGGATGAAGCACGAATGGTTCGCAGTCGTCAATTTCCTCTCGCTCGCGCGGCAATTCGATGGCCAATCGCTTCCGAAGAAGGAACCTTGCTGGGTGAGAAAAGAAATCGACCAATTGAGTCAGGTCGACGTCACGCCAATGCTCCCCGGGTTCGCTCAGTGATTTGTCGAAAAAGAGAGGTGGTTTTCGTCGGTTTTCGGCCGCCACCTGGCCGGCAATGCTGTTATCAAGCGAATAGCTGAAACAGCGTTGATCGTCGTTTCCGAAATTACGCGGGCTGAACGCCTGTAAGGGATGTTTCACCACAAAGCGGTCTGCGCTAAGCGAGAAACGTTGCTCCAGCCAGTCGGCCAGTTCACTCACGAGTACGCTTGGCGGAAGGGCGCTATTGTCCCGCAGCGATTGGCCAACGTAGCTGAGGTAAAAAACATCGCGAGCTGAGAGGAGCGCTTCCAGAAATAACGCGCGATCATCGGCGCGAACGTTCCGGTCGCCGGGTCGGGGATGTTGGGCGATGAGATCGAATTCGGGTGCGCGATCGCGTCGCGGATAGGCGGTGTCGTTCATTCCGAGCAGGCACACAGTTTTGAAGGGAATGCTGCGCATCGGTTTTAGTGCGCAAAACGTCATTCTCCCGGAAAGGAAACCGGAGCCGGTATTGCTTTCCTCCAGCAGGCGTTCCAGTTCAAAGACCACAATCTCGCATGAAACGGGATCTAGATTTCCCGAGGCGGAACTGATTCGGCCGAGTCCAACCAAAGCGGCACGAAGTTGATTCAGTTCTAATTGCGCTGCTTCGTCTGGATCGAGAAATTCATCCGCGAACGCGAGCAAATCGCGCTGCCAATCCGGCAGCGACCGAGATCGTGTGAAATCGATCGCGCGGGCAAACAGGCACTCCATGAATTCAACAAGACTTCCAAGCAACTCCGCATCGGCGCCTTCAACTTCATCAAAGGGCAATATTCCCTGGAAGAGCTCTCGAGCGTCAGGTCGCATGGCAAAACCGAGCAGCATTCGATCAAGACCCTGCCGCCAGCTGTTCTCCGAGAACGCGGGCAAGGCGAGACGACCGCGGTGCTCGGCGTCAATCCCCCATCGAATGGCACATTTTTCTATCCACCGTCGGATTTTCTCCGTCTCGCCAAGACGGAACCGCCGTTGTATCGCGCTTGATTCAAGCAGGCCAAGAATCTCACTCGCCTCGAAGCGACCGGATAAACTGTCGAGGATCCGTAAAAACGTATCGATGACCCCGCTGCGCGCACGTGAAGCGCGATCGGCAATGCTGTAGGGAATGAAATGCGTTGGATTTTCCGGCACACCAAAGACTGCCTCAACAAAAGGCGCATAGATGGAGACGTCGGGCATCATCACGACGATGTCGCGCGGTTTAAGAGTCCGATCCTGATCAAATAAGGCGAGTAATTGATCCTGCAAAACCTCGAGCTCGCGCACGACGCTGTGACAGGAATGAATTTGCAGCGAATGATCGCCGAACATGTCGACGTTTTCGCGAACCCCGGCTGAAATTTCGAAGATGTCGCGCTGAATCTTGTGCAGAATCCTCTCTTTTGACGGCTTCTCGAATTGCGCTTCTTCACGATCGGAATTGAGATCGGCTACGGCATTGAGGAAATCGCGACCGAGTTTGCCGTTCTCTGTGAGAAGCGGATTAGAGATTTCGTTCCCTGGTCCAAATTCGAAAAGGTCCGGTTGGATCGAGCGTGCTTTTTCACGGCGCGACCGAATATCGCCCCACCATTCCGGAGTCGGTTCCATGATGAAAAGATGAACTGGACAGCGAGTCGAGATTTGCTCGATCAGAGAGACGTAAAACGGCGGCAAGGTGGAAATGCCAAAGATCGAAACACGTTCCGGCACGGGCGCGCTCCGCTGCAATTTTTCAACCAATTGAAGCCCGAGGGCGGCCTGATGCTGGCCTGGCGCAGCGCGTTGTACTTCGCGCCATAGTATCGGTTGCCAGTCGTCGCCTTTGCCCGCGTCCCAATCCAGGATCATGCGGGGCCGAAAGACAAGATATTGATCAAAAACGTGTGCGATTTTTCGTGCAAGTTCGTAGTTGCGAAGTTCCGCAGGTTCCCCGGCGAGATAGAAGGCGACCGAAGTGAACGCAGGCGCGCGCGCGAGGTCCGGTAGCAACTTCATTATTCGCCACGTCATCGCATCGCGCCGATAAACATCGGAAGCCTCGCCGCCAGGCACCGCCGCCTGGAAAAGGCGCTGAAAAAAATCGTGGGGAAATGGAAACTGAACATTCGAACAAATGCCCTGATGTTGGGCGATCTGTTGGGTGAGCCACCGCCGCATGCCATTGCTCTGCACCACTACGATTTCCGGGGTCAGCGGTGATCGCAGCGGTTGAAGTAAAACGTCTCCGAGGAGGCGAGCGAGAATTTCGAGACGGTTACTGGTATAGAACGTGAGACCGGCAGGCACGCCTATATATTAAGAAGCGGGGCCGCTCGCGCGCGTGAAAAACTGCCCGATTTTCACTCTGCTCAATGTTTTTTGCGAATCACCCACGCCGTTTTAAAATCGACGATGCTCTTCTGCTCACGCGTCGTCGCTTTTGCCATGCTTTTGACACTTGGATCCCACCTCGCCGGTGCAGATGAAGGCATGTGGACTTTTAACAACCCGCCGCTCAAACAATTGAAGGAGAAGTACCAGTTCGAGCCGACGAAGCAATGGCTTGAACACCTGCAGAAGGCCAGTGTGCGATTCAACTCCGGCGGCAGCGGTTCGTTTGTTTCCAGCAATGGCCTGGTGATCACAAACCACCATGTTGGCCTGGATACGGTACAAAAGATCAGCAGCGAAAAGAACAACTACGTGCGTGACGGGTTTTATGCGAAAACCGCGGCCGATGAGGTCAGGGCCACGGACTTGGAGTTAAACGTGCTCATGTCCATTGAGGATGTAACCGAACGGGTAAACGCCGCAGTCAAGCCGGGCGTCTCCGCGGGCGATGCGAGTAAGGCACGGGCAAGCGCGATCGCTCAGATCGAAAAGGAAAGTAAGGAGAAGACCGGACTGCGCTCCGATGTCGTCACCCTTTATCAGGGTGGCATCTACAATCTGTACCGATACAAGCGCTACGACGATGTCCGACTGGTCTTTGCGCCGGAACAGCAGATCGCTTTTTTTGGAGGTGATCCGGACAATTTCGAATACCCGCGTTACGACCTCGATATTTGTTTGTTTCGCGCTTATGAGAATGGTCAGCCGGCGAAACCGGAACATTTTTTGCGGTGGAATTCGGGTGGTCCGGCCAACGGGGATTTAATCCTCGTTAGCGGCAGTCCTGGTCGAACCGATCGCCAGCTAACGATCGATGAAATGGGGGATGTGCGGGATCGAGATGTGCCCAACCTGCTGCAAATGTTTAACCGACGCGAAGTGCTTCTGACGGCGTGGAGTCAGCGTTCGTTCGAAAATGCGCGAATAGCGCGGGACGATTTGTTTAGCGATCAAAACAATCGCAAGCGGTATGGAGGATACATTGCAGCGCTGCTCGATCCGGAGATTTGGGTAGCTCTACAGGCGCGGGAGCAAAAGTTACGCGATGCCATTTCCCGCAACTCCACTCTGGCCGGGACGATTTCCGCCTATGCTCGGATCAACGACGCGGAGGCTGCACTCGCGCACCTGGCACTGCGTTACGAATATCTGGAGCAGGAACGACGAAGCACTCTTAACACTTATCGACAGCCACGGGCGCTCGTAGGAAATCTGTTCAAATACGCCCGCCTGATCCTTCGAGCGACGGATGAACGTGCGAAACCAAACGGGGCACGCATTCCGATGTTTTGGGACAGCAGTCGTGAATCGCTCGAGCTCGAGCTTTTCTCGACGGCACCCATTCACGACGACTACGAACAACTGCGATTGACTGATTCGCTAACCGATTTTGCCGAGAAGTTTGGAGCCGATGATCCCATGGTAAAACAAGTTCTTGCCGGCAAATCTCCTCGCGGCCGCGCACTTGAACTGGTCGGACAAACGAAATTAAAGGACGTCGCTTTCCGAAAGGAACTGTATGGCATGGATGCGGCGCGCTTGCAGAACGTCCATGATCCCATGCTTGAGCTGGCACGCGTGATTGACGCGGCGGCACGCGAGGCCCGCACTCAGCACGATGCCCAGGAAGAGATTAAGCAGCAGGCCTACGCAGAAATCGCCAAAGCGCGTTTTGCCATCGAAGGAACAAACACCTATCCGGACGCGACGTTCACGCTGCGTCTCTCCTACGGGATAGTCCGCGGTTATGAAGAGGACGGCAAACCAGTTCCGCCGTTTACGAATTTTGCGGGGTTATATCAGCGTGCAGTCGAACACAACAACCGACCGCCTTTCGACCTGCCACAGCGATGGATCGATCGGAAAACAAATCTGAATTTGACGACACCGTTCAATTTTGTTTCCGACCCCGATATTATTGGCGGCAACAGCGGCAGTCCCGTAGTAAACAAGGCGAACGAATTCGTCGGCATTATTTTCGACGGCAACATTCAGTCGCTCGCGTTGGATTGCATCTTCAGCGACAAACAGGCGCGGGCGATCAGCGTTGATTCGGCTGCCATTAGCGAAGCGCTGCGTAAAGTTTACGAAGCGAACACGCTTGTGGATGAGCTCGAAAGCAAGAAATAATTTCAGGACTCGCAATCGACATGGGCCCACCAGTACCGAACCCGGGTTGCGGGCTTCTACCGTCAGTGTTCAGTCAATCGCCATCGCTTTCGCAGACGGCTGTGCATTGAGCGGCTTTGCCACACTACGACGTTATTCTCTAATGCGGCAGATAGTTGAGTAATTTAAGAATATCCGAAAATACACCCATGGCGGTGACATCGGCGCCCGCCCCCGGTCCCTGTATTACCATGGGGGTGTGCGCGTAACGCTTGGTCGTGAACGCAATAACGTTGTCGCTTCCCTTCGTCGCGGCGATCGGATGGTCACGCGAAAATTCTTTGATCCCGGCACGGGCGCGACCACCTTCCAGCGTGCCGACGTATCGCAGGACCGCGTTACGCGACTGAGCGCGCCTAAATCGCTCCTCCATTTCGGAATCGTACTTAGCCAATGCCGTGAAGAATTGCCTGGGCGATGGGCCGAGCGCGAATTTCTTCGGCACTAGATCTTGGACACGAACATCCGCTATCTCCATTTTCATCCCAGTTTGTCGCGCGAGGATGAGTAACTTTCTCGCGACGTCCTGACCGGAGAGATCGTCCCGAGGATTAGGCTCGGTCAGGCCACTCTCGTAGGCGGCCTGCACGAGAGCACTAAAGGGTGCGCTCCCATCAAAACTATTGAAAAGATAGCTCAGCGTTCCAGAAAAAACGCCCTCCACCTTTCTGATGACGTCTCCACTAGCAATCAAGTCGCGAATCGTCGACATCACGGGCAGTCCGGCGCCGACGTTCGCTTCATCGAAGAAGTAAATCTTTCGCTTCCTTAAAAGGTCCATAAGGCACTCGTACTGTCGCCACGGCAGTACGTTCGCGCGCTTGTTCGGTGTAATGATGTGCAGACCCGCTAGGACGAAGTCGGGATACATTTGCACGATCGAGTCGGCAGCCGTGCAATCGACTACCGCTGCGTCGGTCAATTGCAATTTCGCGATCTCACGCGTGAGGATGCGTGGATCCATTCGTCGTCTTGAGGCGGCTAATCTTTCACCCCAGCGCGCGAGATTGATGCCATCGGCATCAAGGACAAATCGTTTACTGTTTGCTAGTCCAATCACGGTGACATCGAATCCGCGTGAGAGCAGATAGGCTCGTTGTTCGTGCAATTGACTGAGCAGCGTTCGGCCAATGTTGCCCGTACCGACGATGACAAGAGCAAGACGTTTGCGCCGTTCGAAAAAAGCTTGATGGATAATATTTAGAGCGCGTGATTGCTGTGCTCCATCGATAACGCAAGAGATGTTGCGCTCCGATGCGCCTTGCGCGATCGCGCTAATATTTATGTTGTGCCGGCCGAGCACCCCGAACATTTTGCCCGAAACGCCAGGATGGCCTTTCATGTCATCGCCGACGACGGCGACTATCGCCTGGTTAGGTTTTTCGTCGAGCGAGGTTAGTTTGTGTTGGAGCTCAAATCGGAATTCCTGTCGCACGGCCTTAGTTGCTGCCATGGCCTCCGTTTCTCGGACGGCAAAACAGATCGTATGCTCGGATGAAGCCTGGGAGATGAGAATGACATTGACACCCCGCGATGCTAGCGCGCGAAATAATCGTTCGGCGTTTCCTGGGACTCCAACCATACTCATTCCGCGAAGGGTGAGGAGTGTCACTCCCGCGACGGAGCTTATTCCCTTCGCAACCTGACCGTACTCTCCGCCACGACGAGAAATGAGGGTGCCCGGAGATTCTGGGTGGAACGTATTCTTGATCAGCAGCGGGATTCGCTTCCCGACAGCGGGAGCAATCGCGGCGGGATGAAGCACCTTCGCGCCGAAATACGAGAACTCCATTGCTTCTTCGTAGGTGATCCGAGGCAAGACGAACGCCGGCGCAACTGCATTCGGGTCGGCGCTCAAGACGCCATCAACGTCAGTCCAAATCTCAATTACAGAGGCACCAAGAGCAGCTCCCAAAATGGAGGCGGTGTAATCTGAGCCATTTCTGCCAATCGTGGTCGTTTGCCCTTCATTCGTTGATCCGATAAAGCCAGTTACGATAGGGATAGGCCGACGTCGACTCGATCTGAAGAGTTCCGCGAAGTATTTCTGAGCTGCGCGATTGGTCCGGTCAAAGAGTACGTTCGCGTTCGTGAACTGATCATCCGTGACTATAAATTTTCGCGCGTCAACAAACTGGGCTGGATGAAATCGCGCCAAATGTCCGGCGACGATTGACGCGGACAGCCGCTCGCCAAAACTTGCAACAAGATCGAGCCCGGGTGGCGGACCGTGACCGAGAAGCTCGATACCGTGGAGGACGTCGTACAACTCATCGAGCAACTTGTTGACCTGCGATCTGAGACGAACACCATATCCTTTACCAAGTAGGCGATCGATTAGCGAGCGGTGGTGATGGGCAATTTTCTTCCATCGTGCCTCGTAGCGTCGGTCGGCTTGTTCCGCGAGACTCGCGCACTCAAGAAGTTGATTAGTAATGCCCTGAAGCGCCGAGACCACCACGATAACCGAGCCTCGGCGTGCTTTCGCGAGGATGATCTGGCCGACGTCGCGGATGCAATCCGCTGTTGCAAGCGAAGAGCCGCCAAATTTAAGGATTTTCATATTACCTAAAGCGTGAAACGTCTCTTTTTCGCTGCGTTTGGTTACCTCGAACGCCGCAGGCCAAATACTCGCACCAGCACGAACTGGGCGAGATTTTTGGATCTATTTTGTATTAGGCCTGATGAAGGCGTGCCTAGACAGAAGCGAAATAAAGCTAGTTTCGCTTTCCTGTCGCCGCGGCTCACGGTCCCCACAGAACACAAGGCAGAGCCATAGCGGATTTCGATTATTATTTCCCGAGCGGTGTAGTGATTTCGGTCCCAGGCGGCGGGGTAAATTCGAACACGCTTGGCGTCAGCGGGCCATGGTCATGATTAGTATACGTGGTTACGATTTGGTCGCCGTTTGGCTGCAGCATGTTGGTTCGAATGACGTGCAGATTCGAGTCCAGGGTGATCTCGAGGCGCTGGAGTAGTCGTCGCAGGGATGGAACTCGCGGTTGAAGTTCGAGGACAATGTGGTCGCCCTGCTTATCCGCGGTAACGCGGTAATTGCTCTCCAGGTCCTGCAAGCTGAGCCCAGCCGTTAGCGCGGTCACGCCCGCATCCAGCGGTGAGCGCCTGGCGAGCGAGTAACGCTCGGCCGATTTGAATTTCGGATAGTAAATCCAAAGTTGCTGACCATCACTTACGGTCACACTCGGAGCATTGCCTTTGATTTCGCGTCGAAACTTGTTTGGCGCCTGAAACCACACCTTGCCGCTGCTCGCAATCGGCTCATCCAGCAGATGCACCTTTCGTTCTTCTTGAAAATCGGCCTGCTGAGTTGGCGTCGACGCGCGTCTTTCGCGAATTCGGGCCAGCAATGCCTTGACCTCACCCGGTGCAAGCGGTTCGGCGCGCCCGCTCCCACAGGAGAGCGCGACCAGAAACGCGACGGCGAAAATTTTAGGCGTGTTCGTGCTGAAGCTCACGTTTGCTTAAACGTTCGTCCGACAGCTTTGGTTTAGCCGCCACCGCCGCCGGGAGCGTGAAAAAGAGAGTCGCGCCCAAGCTCCAGAAAAGTCCAAGTGCGCACGCGATTCCAAGACCGCTGAGAGTGGGATTATGCGCCCAACCGAGCGAACCGAAACCGGCAATGGCAGTGAGTCCGGCCAGCGTGACCGGTTTGATCACTCCAGCAAGATCGCGTGCGACGTCACGGCTCCGTTGCCAGACAAGCAGAACGTAGATGCCGTAATCAACACCAATGGCAAGAACAAGTCGGAAGGCGAGCACGTTCAACAGATTCAATGGTACGTAGAGCAGTTTCATCGATGCGATCATGGCGGCGATCGCGAACGCCAGAGTAACGACTTGTACAATCCACAGCCGCAGGTCGCGATAAAGTAGCGCAAGCAGCGAGGCGTCAAACACTGCCATGAGCGCGCTGATGAACAGCAGCTGCCGTCGCGACCACGGGACTAAGTCGGTCAAGGTATAACTCCAGCCCGACAGGGTCATTGGGATACCCGAAACGGGAAGGTTACGCGCGAGCGCGTTCTTCTCTTCCTGAGTTGAAACCGGCTGGTTCGTTGTGACGAACCCGGTGGTCAGCATCGGGTCGTGACCAAAATAGCGATCGATCAGGAACCACCAGGCGGAGGTTTGCGGCAGCTCCTGTCGCCAGGGTCTGAGCTGAAAATCGGGAGCGGTTGCAACTTGCAACTCGTCCAGCAACTGAAAAGCAGAAGCGAATGGGGCCATGCTGAATCGATTTTGAGCAAGCGCGTTTTGCAAGGCGCTACGCGCTGCGTTGAAATCAATCGTGCGTAAACGACCGCGGTTCCGTTCGATGTTTACCGGGGACAAAGCAAGTGCATAGGGTGTAGAAAAACTTTTGATGGCGCGGTTTTGCTGCAAGACCGCCCAGTGCTCAGAAATAGCCTTCCAATAATCGTGCAGTTGCTGCTCGTCGGCCGCGCGCACAATTGCCAGCACGGGTTCCCATCGGACTGGCATCTTTTCCATGATCAAGCTCAGCGCTTTTCCGGCACGGCTGTTCCTTGGCTCCATCGAGCGGGCGTTAGCGACAAATCTCAGCGGGATTTGTGGGAGCAACGCGATCGCGACCAGCACAAGCAGAATAGGCGTACTGATTGCCAGAATTGTCCGTGGGCGGTGTAGCATGCGACCGACATATTTTTTCACCACCGCAAAAATCCAGTCGCTGCTCTGCGGCCTGGTCTGGCGCGGAATGAAGAGGAAAAAGAGCGTCGTCATGACAATGCCCGCGGCGGAAATGCCGATGGCAATGAGAACGCCCAGCTGAATAAAGCCGGAGGAATTACTAAGGACGAGGGCGAGAAAGCCGACCGCGGTGGTGAGCGCGCCAAAGAACACCGCCCGTCCGAGATGGTGTATTGAATCGGCAATCGCTGCCGGATGGGCGAGACCTTCGCCGCGCCGCTGCTGGTAGCGGCCGTAAATAAGAATGGCGAAATCAACTCCGAGTCCGACCAAAATTGCGCAAAAACCGACAGTCACCATGTTCAGCTGGCGAAAAATGAGCAGGCCCGCCGCCAGCGCGATGAGACAGCAGAGAAGAAGCGAAAATCCCATTCCCAGCAGCGGCAACCATCGATGAAAGCCGATGAAGAAAACAGCTCCGACGAGCGCGACCGAGCCGAGCAAGGTCACATAAATGTCGTGCCGCATGCTTAACGAGACTTCTGATACGTAAGCGGAGCGACCAGTCACCAGGACTTCTAGTTTTCCACCGTCCCAATCCTGCAGAGCTGTCGCGCGAAATGCATCGACCTGCTTCATCAGGCGCTGGCATTCAAACGCACCGATACTCTGCTGATTGGTCACCACCGGAAAGACTCGCATCGTCCCGTCGGGAGAGGTGAGGGGCTCGTCGCTTTCAAGCGCGGCGTTGGTAGCGAAGGGCTTGAGCGCGGGACCAATTAATCCGAGCGGATCAAGCGTGAGTTCGACTTCAGGTCGGGGCGAACCGCTTTCAATCGCGTGGCGGAGCTGTTCGAGTCGTTCCCGGATTTTTTGCGGCTGCAGCAACGAAATTGCCTGGTCGAATTCGTTCGGCTCCAAGTTAAGCAACAATGGAAGAGCAATGCGTTGCAAATCAGCAATGCCCTGAGGCGTCTCCATCGGCAATCCGGAGAGAACGCGGACACACCA
>JGI1027J12803_100030166_pt1 | contig 12079 bp, 9 predicted proteins | sample IowNatreferecore_FD_12803 | JGI IMG/M metagenome (IMG submission 12803) | reverse complement strand
GGTCTCAACCCATCCCTTGCTCGTGGCCGGACCTTTGCGTACCGGCCGGATTGGCTCAACAGGACCTCCTTGCGGGTGGTTCAGCGAGGCGCTCTGTACTTCGGGTTGCTCGAGGACCTTCAGCAGAAATTCCGGGTCACCTTGAACTGTCATCGCGCCGAGGTTCTGGAAGATCGTTTTTTGCCTGGGCCCACGCTGGCATTCGTCGGTAGCCCTTTGCAAGACCTGCTCGGCCAATGACTTGGTTTCTTCAGCAGTCGGCGGTGATGAGCTTTGCCCGTGGCGCAGATGATAGATCACGGACTGTTCACTTCCCGTTTGACGCGCGCGCTTGAGCGCCTCTTGAACGGCGGCGTGCCGATTTGATTGTCCTGAGGCATCATTCATGCCTCGAATATAGACCTAAAGCTTGCTGAGCGCACGTGGGGCGTTAGGAAACCCGCGATTTGCCCTGTCCGGGGGCAAACCTGGTCCTCCCTGGCATGAATCAAAGATCGCCTTCTCAACCTGGTCCGGCGTAGCTGTGGGTTTGGCCTGAAACAACAACGCAGCCAGTCCCGCTATGTGAGGCGTCGCCATGCTGGTGCCGTCCATGGACTGATAGCCACCACCGGGTTTGGCGGAGATCACGTCAACACCTGGTCCGACGAGGTCCGGAACCAGGGGATCATCAGGCCTGACAAATCGCTGACTTGATGAAAAATCGGCAATTACGTGATTTCGATCCATGGCGCCAACGGACAAGACTTCTGGATAATTTCCGGGCGAACGGCTTGTGCCGGGTCCTTCATTGCCCACGGCGAAGATGGGAAGCACGCCTCGCGTTCGAAGGATTTGTGTTACGGGTCGGAAGTCTTCATGATATCCCCGGATGCCAAGAGACATACTCAAAACCTTGACCCCTTTTCCAACCGCCCAATCCATTCCGCCTAAAACTCGCGCGATAACATCGCCGCCTTCGATGACGATGGCGCTGGCGAGCATGGCCTCGGGCGCCACGCCAACATAGCTTGTCTTGCCACCGCTTTTAACACCTCGTCCAGCAATGGTAGCTGCCGTATGGGTGCCGTGTTCATCTGTATCGTGCGGCTTGGGCGTGGGACTGACGATGTTTCCCATCAGGTCAAACTCTGCAAATTCCCCAATAGCCTTCCGCAGAGCGGGATGGTTACCATCCACACCTGTGTCCAGATGGCCGACCAAAACACCCTTACCGGTGATTTTTTGGTCCCAGAGTTTTTTTGCTTCGAGGGCACTAATTCCCCAAGTGACAGCGGTTTTTGGTTTGGCGGCCGCGAGGCGCACTTCTGGCCGGATAAGACTGAGGATGGGGGCACTGGCAACCTGCGAAACATGCTTGTCGTCGGAGCGCAAGGCGGCCAACCCTTGCTCGTCGACAGTCCCAAACATCAGTCCCAAATTTGGGTAAACATGCATCGCGGCCGCTTTGGGCGCTTTCGCGCGCCCCCGGCCGCCGCCTTTCCGAAATGCCAGGGACGATGCGATGGCCTCTTGAGGTGCTGTGTCAGTCACTCGAAAATGACCGCCTAAAGTGCTGGCTGCAGCGGCAGCTCCGGCTGGTTGCTTGAGCACGACAATAACTTGCGCAACTCCCAACGCTTTTATCTGTTCCTCGATTTGATTTGCCATAATTTGTTTCTCGTAATGCGGCTAATATTTGCATTTCTTCCCCGGAGAGACGATTGGCTAATACGCCCAGGCCTGCAAATTGCCTATTTTGTACCGATCAGGCGAATTCCGGCGATAGCACGGGGTCAGAAATCGGCGATGACAAGAGCCCGGGATCGGGTCCGGTCGTTTTCGCCATTAATTTACTCCGTTTGCGAAACTAAAACTTCAGCGTAATCTGTCCGGCCACCAGTTGCTGACCTTGTTGCAGTGTCCCTTGTTGGTCACTGAAACTGTATTGCAACTTGGCTTGTAAATGACGGGTGAAGCGATAGCCGAGGACCGCATCGACGCGCCAGATATCGCGGTCCCAGGGAGTGTTGCCTCCAAAACTGTCATTTATGTCCGCGAAGAATTGCTGGTTCCAACGAAGGGCGGCAAAGAGTTGTGACGTGATTTTGTATTTGGTTTCGAGATAGTACGCAAGCGTGTCGGCGTTGCCAACATTCGGGACTTGAAAGCGGGTGCAGAAAATTTCGCCCCAAAATTGCCAATGCCGCCATTCGTAACTGAGGTCCCCGGCGAAAGTGATTTGATGGTAATCCCCAATACTTTTGCCGGCGGGAAAATTTGGACTTCGTTCAGCAGCCGGAAGCAGGTAAGCCCCATAACTGAAAGAAGCGCCGACATTCCAGGCGGCAGTTGGCCGACAGCCAATCCGGCTGCTGACGGTGGGATGATCCCAGCCGAGATCGCGGGCGTCCCAGTAGGACGAGCGGGACGAGATGGACGAGTTTTTGACTTCGGCTGCATAATCAAATTTACCCACCGAGCCGAAAAGGGATGCACCGCTGCCGTAGTCGGGACCCCAAACGATTGGAAGCCAAATGTCCTTTTGAGCCGGCATCTCTTTTCGGGCGAGAAACGCAGCCGGTGAAGGGACAATCTTTTGATCTGATACAATGGTAACATTGTTGTAAGGTAGCGGTTCGATGATGAACGGATTGTCCCACGAAAGATGCCGCGGAATCCAATTGCCGACGACAGTCGCGAACTTGCCCACCTGAAGGTTTACAACGGACGTGTCGAACGGTGTATAGCGCAATAGATATTCGTCGAAGCGGGCATGCGCTTCGGGCGCGCGCGGGTGAAAGCCGTCATCGAATCGCGCCTGAACGAAGCTATAGAAATGTTTGCCGGCGTGCGCATCGAGAAAGAGGGATAGACGCGGAGTGACAAAGCTGTCGCCACCGCCAAAGATAAGGGCGGGTGGACGCTGATCGATGTAGTAAGCTTCGAGATCGAAAAGGCCGCTGAGATCGACCCGGTAGTTTCCGCCAGGAGATTGTAGGAAAAGAGAATTGTCGATTGTGTCCAGAAAGCGCTGCGCGAAAGCGGGTGCTATCATCAGAAACCACGCGCAAACCAACAGCATCCCACGTGCGAGTCGGTTCCTCATGCGCCTGCAGGTATCCCTTGGATTGCGAGCAGCTTGAAGGCCTGAACTGGCTCGGAAAAGCCTTTGAGCTTCAATGCGGAGGCGGCTTCGACTATAATCGATTCGCCCAAGCGTTCTCTGGTATTTTGATCAATCAAGACTTCACCGCCCGTGGCCTGGCTGCAAAGCCGCGAGGCAAGGTTGACGCGTTCGCCGAGGACCGTGTAGTGGAACCGATCCGACGAGCCCATGCCGCCTGCGACCACGTTGCCCGTTGCCAGACCGACGCCGATCTGCAGTTTGTAGCATGAGCTTTGGTTAAGGTGGGTGCGTTCCTCAATGAGGCGCAGCGCGCAATGAGCAGCATCGTGGGTGTAATTGTCGCGCGGCACGGGCGCGCCAAAAATTGCGACGAGCAAATCACCGACAAAATTATTTAGAACACCGTTATGCTCTTTCACAACACGCGTTAGCGCGGTCATGTGCTCATTGAGCATTTCAATGACCTCACCGGGTGGCATGTTTTGAGTAAGGGGAGTGAACCCGCGAATGTCGCAGAAAAGGACACTCACATCGCGTAACTCGCCGCCGAGCGTAATTTCACCACTGATGAGTTTTTGAGCGACCTCTTCGTCAGCAACCTGGTTCAATATGGTTCGGTACCGTTCTTTCTGCGCCAAACCGTCAGCCATTTCGTTGAAGGATAACGCGAGCTGGCCAATTTCATCACGGCTGCGCACGGGCACTTTGACTTCAAAATTCCCGCGCTGAATCTCACCGGTTCCGGCCACCAGCTCGCGAATTGGTACCGCGAGTCCGTGAGACAAGAGAAAACTGAGGAGGAAAGCTCCGAGTAAGGCCACGGCCCCTGAGCCAAGAATTTTCCAGCGCAAATCTCTCTGCTCTGCCCGCGCTTCCTCCATCGAATAGAGACAGACCTGATAGGCTGGCGGAAAAGCCGAGCCCTGGTTCAGCAACTGGTAGAAAACACGGTAATGCACATTACTGATGTCGCATTCGAAATCGCCTTTTGATTTTTGGGAGGCAAGAATTCTGGAGCTGGTCTTATCGGCCACAATTGCAGCCATCGGTTCGGGGATCACTGTCGGATTCGCGTAGAGATGATCTTCCAGGAGCACTCCTGTTTGAATCGCCTCAGGTTGATTTGTTTGGCCGCCGGTCGTTTCAACTTTGAGCTTTTGAACGATGTCGCGCAGCGGAAAACCGACTACCAGCGCGCCAACAACCTGCTCACTCACAGGATCAACCATCTTGGTGACGATCACCTCCAGAAGTGTGGGCGCGTTGGTTGTGTCAAACGGTTCCACCGCTGGGGCAGCTTTCCGCGCGGCTTTTGCTCTTGGGTTTGCGCGATTGGTGACAATGGTGAGCGCCAGATAACCGACCTGCTGCCTTTCGGGACTGCCAAGGACACCCCGAATTGCCTTTAACTTATCTTCCAGGTGGCTTCTCGGCCCACCCATTCCAAATCGAAATCTATCCTTTTCGGGCGGAGGGACAGCATTTCCTGCGGCATCCAGAAATCTGAGAAGGCTTGCCTGCAGCCTGATACCCCCGGGCAGACCTGCCAGCCTGCTTTCCTGAAGTATACTCCCCATGAGCGCCCTCTCCTGCTCGTCTCCAGTCGTGTCATAAAGAATATTCGCGGGAATTGGATTTTCGTTCATCGCACTGATCAAACGGACCAATTGCGACAATTTCAGGCATTGCTCCTTCATGACATCGAGCCGCGCCTCTTGCGCGCTCGTAAAATAATCGATCTGCCAATCGAATTGCCTCCGAAACATCCGCTCGTAATTCGCCTGCACCCGCTGCTGAGTCACAAACAGTGTAGCGATTGACACTCCGGCCACCACCAGCATCATGGCGAGAACCAGCTTCGCTCGAAAACTGAGGACGGGCATTGGCGTTTAATCGCTAAAAGTCACTGAACGTGTTTACGTATGCGGCGTTACTTCTGTTCAAAGTTGACCTTGAGTGTTTCCCCATCTTTCAGGTCCACTGTTTTGCTGTAAACCGTCTTTTCGTCCAACCAGGCCTTCACTGTGTAATTTCCTGTTGGCAAGTGCGCCAGGCGGTACTTCCCACTCACATCGGTTTTGACAAAGTACGGCGTATCCAGGACCAAAATTGTTCCGCGCATGTGTTCATGAATTTCGCAATACAGCTTAATCACGCCAGGCTTGTCGAAGAGTATCGCCGCCGGTTTTTCGTCCTTCCGATAACGTCCCAGGTCAAATCGTTTGGCTTTGGAGTAAGAAAAGACGTTGTGATACGCATCGTCCAAATTTGGAAAGTCCACCGACGTCCCTTTTTGAATCGGCAATATCCCGGGCGCGAATTGATAGTGCTTCTGTTGCATTTGAACGGATGGACCGTTCGTAGCTGGGCGGACGGGGAAATTTCCTTCCAGGTAAACAACCGCCACAGGTGTATCCGGCGCTGCGACTTCGCCTTGGATCGTATTTTGATATCGCGCCGTGTTCGGCACTTTCGGTGTTATTTTTGGAAGTTGGACGGTCCCTTCAAGGATTGCCTCCGCGCGTGCTTGAGGCGTGGAAATGCCGATCAGGACCCCAAAACAAAGTAAATGCGCGAGGCGATTCATGCAAGCCACATGGCCGCGGAACTCTAGATATCCAACGGCCGATTCTTGGAAGATAGCAATCTGCATTGCACGCGCAATCATCGTTCAATTGAAACTATGCCCGCTTCAGCCAGCGGCGTGTAAAAAAGTCCGGCAGTCCCCGAACATCTTGCGCCCTCAAATCCACAGGGTCGCCGTCGAGCCGAGATCCATACGCGATTCCCGATGGTGATTTGGCATTTGGGCTGCTTATTTCGCAAAAAGAAGTATGAAGGAAACCCCTCAAATGAGGCCGGTTGGGCTTGTTGCATGCTTGGTTGCTGGCACTTTTTTGCAATCGCTCGCTGGCGCAGAGACGTACGTGACACGGACAAACTGGGTCGACAAGGCGATCACCAATATCGTGGAAGTGCGAATGCCGAGGAACGTATTCGTCAATGAATACCACACGAACTGGGTTGAGCAGGTGCACACGAATGTGGTAACCCGGGATGTGCCGCGCAAGGTGGTAGTGGATTTCCTTCATACAAACATCATCACGCATTATTCGACGAACTACATTAACAAATCCGAGGAGCGGATGGTCTACATTGACCTGCTTTCGACGAATTTTGTGGATCATTTCAGGACAAATCTGAAGGTCCTCCATCTGACGAACGACGTGGCAATCAATCTGATGAAGACCAATTTCGTCGACCGATATCGAACCAATTGGCAGACGTTGAACTTTACGAATTTCCAAACTGTGCTCGTGATGAAGACGAACTGGGTGACGCAGCCAGTTACGAACGAAGTGCAACTCGATTTGCCTGCGACCTCGACGGCTTCTCCTCCGGCAGTCGCGGCGAAGCCAGAGAGACCATCATTCAGGAACTCGCCAGGCTCGGCAGATGGCCCCATTTTGGAGGGCACCAAAACCAGCACCCAGCCAGACAATAACCTTGTGGAAGTTTTGTTGAAGGTGCGCTGGCCCGATTCAGGAGACAGGAAATCCATTCATCAGTGGAAGGTTGAACGTGAGGATGGCACTTTTATGAGTGTCGGCCAGGAGCAGACATTTAAGAAAGAATTGCCCGTCGGCAGCTACAAGATTGAAGTGACGTTGAAGTCCGCTCCGCCAGTTCAAGTGGTGCGAGGGACGCTGATAATCACAGCCAATGAAGTGGTTGTCCGGCAGAAACCTTCGGGCAAGAAATTGGTTTCGGCCAATAATTAGAGGAATTGGCGGTTATCTGGCGGACGAATTGGCAACATAATCGCGCCATAGTTGGGATTCGACGTAGAGTTTCAAGAAGACACCCGGACGCAGTTCGAACACGCCACGCATCGGGTGAGACTCTCTTTCCGCAGGCCCGGGATTCAGATGCGCCGACACGATCATAACCGGCGCAAAGGGATCATCTGGCAGTTTGTCCCACCAACCGATCTGGTCGAAACCCCTGAGGTACCACGGCAACGGCCAGTATGCGCCGTCGGGAGCGATAACGTTAATGCGGAGGTGGTGTTTTGCGGGGCTCACTTCCGCGAGGCCGTTCACCGTCTCGATAAGTTCCAGGACGCTGGAGGAAGTTTGAGCGTACACATACGGATTTCGCCGATCGGCAGCGCGAGGGACCGCTGCTTGCCAGGCCTGCGCCGCAAGCTGGGCCGCGCCAGCCAAAAGCAGAATGGTGGCCGCTGATTTGGCCCACTGAAATCGAGCGGCGTGAATGAGCACCGCTGCGCCAACGCCAGCGAGCAGAATCATGCCTTGCCAGAAATTCAGCAGACACCACGGAGTCTTGTAGGAAATCAGGCTGTAGGCGCCAGTAACCGCGAACGTGTAGAGCGTAAGAAATCTTACGAAACTGGCGTTGGCATCTGAAAGGCCCTTGCGCGCAAAGGCGGCGATAGCACCGATCACCGCCAGTACGAAAATAAGCCCTTCGCTCCAAATCGGGCCGTTATGGATGCGAAAGTAAAGGAGCCGCTCGAAATAAAAATACCACGGATGAATGTGCGCAGAGTCGCCCGCGGCGCGGTGAAACCATGAAGAGTAAGTGCGAAAGGAATCGGGCAGGCCCCTGGCATTGGTGAAAAATGACGAGAACATCAGCAGCCAGACGAGCAAACAAATGCCGAATGCGGCGCCGAGGTGAAAGAGGTTCAAGCGAGGGGCATTGATCGGCAAACCGGACGCATCCAGATTCCGATTCCAGAAATGATTTAGAGCCAGAGCGATGCCCGCAGCACCGAGCGTGATGATGAAAGTCTCCTTCGTGGCCCACATGAAACCGACGCCAGCGCCCGCCAACAACGCCCATGGAAGTTTGCGAGTCCGCCAATAACGCCAACCCGAAACGAGCGCGAGAAAGGTGAAAAATACGAGGAGCATCTCGTGAATGTAATCGCGGCTGTAAAAGACGAACGCCGGTGAAACGGCCGTCAAAAGTGCCGCCCAGATGGACGCATTTTTTCCGAGCCCATCGACGAGTAGAGGGATGAGTAGAATCAAGCCGATGCCAAACAGCAGCGTCACCCACCGAAGGCGCGCTTCAGTGAACTGCTCGAAAGAGGGACCGCCGGTCAATCGCTCCACGGCGAGCGTAGCGTAATAGAGAGATGGTCCGTGGAACTCTGTCGGATCGTATTTGTAGGAGTTGCGTTCCCACAGGTCGCGGAATTTAATCGCGTTGACGCCCTCGTCATTGTGCATCGGGCGCTCGCTGAGCCGTGGGCATCGCAGGGCGAAAGCGAGAATTGAGGCCAGGAAAACCGCCACGAGTACCCGCCCCTTCATGGCCGTGGCTAGGAAATTACTCGGCGAAGTGGACTGCGCACGGAGGGCCAACTCCCACAACTTCGAACTGCGCGCGGCATCAGAAAAGCGTTACGGAAGTCGACGGTCGTTGAGCTCATTTCCAATACCATATGCCGTAAACCAGCACGCTCGAGATGACGAAAGAGGTTAACAAACCTGCCCAAGCAAATCGCGTTGGAGCGACAGCCGAAGCGGGAATGATACAGTTCGGAATTATCACTGCGAAGGCGGCCAGGATGAGTACGATGGTCAAAATCAGTTTACTCGCAAGCCAAAGTTTCTGCGGAGCGATCTTCATCTAGCCGAGTGGTTCATTTGGCCGGACGGCCATATACCTCGATTTCGGTATATTCGTTAAGCGCGCTTTCGGTGCTGCCCTTGGAGTAGAAGCGAATGAACTGAGCCTTCTCACCCTTGGCGTTGATGAGCTTGCCCTCGTTTGTCTCGAAGAATTCGCGATCCGTGCCGGCGCCCAGCTTCGAACTGTTGTCCTGATCGTTGTTGAAGATTATGCGGGCATTTTTCGTGAATTCGGCGTCATCGGCGAGCTGAACAACGACGTCATGGTAAACTTTGGCTGAATTGTGCGCGTGCCAGATTACGATGGCGAAAAGTTCGCTCGGAGCGCCCAAATCCATCTGAACGTACTGCGTGCCTTTGCGCAGGAAAATGATGCTTTGGTCGGAAGCTTCTTTGTCGCCATCTGTAATTTTTGCGAGCGTCTCGGAAGTCGCATTGGCATCGCTACTGGTGAGTTTTGCGCCGGAGGCGAGATTCTTCAAGCCCGGCGGGACCATCATCGCCGGGCGTGGCTTATCAGAAAGGGGCTCCACGTAAGAACTGAGCTGGATGTCCTTGGGCGTGCCTTTGAAAGCAGGTGCGGGAAGTTTGATTTCCAGCGGAACCTGGCCTTCCTTCGGCGGTTCGCCGGCAATCGGTTTGCTGGCGAGCAACAGATTCAATACGACTGCGAGGCAAAGCGAGATTTGCAACCCGGATTTTCGAGATATATTCATTGTATTTAAAGCAGCGCAGTAATTAACCAAACTACTCATTGGCGACAAGCGCGATCGCTAATATATCGACGAATTACCGGCTGGCAATATTCGGCCTTGAAACGGCCCGCATCAGGCAAACTGCAGCTTCGTCGTTGCCGCCTCCGGGTCCCAACCGCGAGTCGGTTTGCTGCTGATGGAGGACACGTCTTTAATCGAAATCTGCCTGCCACGCGTCTTGGGCCCTTTGATTTCAATCTCAGCAGGATTGCATGTCTGCTGATTGATCTTCTGGTACGCAGCCGGCTTGTACTTGATGTATAGCTCGGGTGGAGTCTCTGGTTCAAAGAACAGGACTTTCGATTTCGGCGGGATGCAATGGTAAATCTTGTTCATGATCGTGCCGCCGAATTTGAACCGCTTCAGGTAAGTCGCCTCGCGATTCGTGTAAGCACAGGTGAAGATGCGTTCGCGGTTCGGAAGGCCGGCGAAGACAAGGTCAGGTCCGACGAATTGTTTCTCCGGCAACTCGACGACCTGGTAATGACCGTCTTTGAAGACGAATAAAATTTTGTCGAACTTCGTGCATTCGATTTGGAACTCCTGTCCGGAAACCTTGTGCCCGATATACCCGGATTCGCGGTCATACGCCACTTTGAAAGCTTTGAACGCGACTTCTTTGGCATCGACTTCATCGTAACGGCTGGATTTGGTCAGGCGCGGATAAAGCGGTCCGTATTTCGCGAGCAGCGCTTCCAGGTGGCCGATGACGTACTTGGTGAGGTTCTTCAGATTTTTGCGCGTCTCGTTAAGATCGCCTTTGGTCTTTTCGATTTCTTCGCGATGTTTGTTGATGTCGAAAAGTGAGATGCGGCGGATGCGGACCTGAAGCAGGCGATCGACATCCGGGTCAATCAATTCGCGAATCAGTTCTTTTTTGAACGGTTTGAAGCCGTCGTAAACGGCGGCGATGACAGATTCGTTCGTTTTGCATTGTTCGATTTTTTTGTAAATGCGTTCTTCGATGAAGATTCGTTCGAGTGTGCGGAAATGCAGCTCGTCGAGGAGTTTCTTTTCCTTGAGCTCGAGTTCACGCTTGAGAGTTTCAACGAGTTGATCGGTGTTGGCGTGAAGGACCTCGGAGACGGTCATTTCGACCGGACGATTGTCTTTGATGACGGTGATCCGGCTGGCAATGGTGACTTCGCAATCGGTGAACGCATAAAGGGCGTCCACCAACTTCTCCGCGGTGACACCACTCGGCGCCTTGACCTGGATCTCAACGTCTTCGGCGGTGAAATCGTCGACGCTCTTGACTTTGATTTTGCCTTTGCGCGAGGCGTCCTCGATCGAGCCCATCAAGGAATCGGTGGTGGTCGTGGGTGGAATTTGGGTGATGATAACCGTGGACTCGTCTTTGATCTTAATCTTGGCGCGAACCTTGATTTCACCCGCGCCGTCTTTGTAACCGCGTGCGTCCATGAGGCCGCCGGTTTGGAAATCAGGCAGGCACTTGAACGACTGTTTTTTCAGGATGGCGACCTGCGCTTCGAGCAGCTCGGGAAAATTGTGCGGCAAAATGCGCGCCGACATGCCAACGGCAATCCCCTCAGTGCCGAGCATCAACAGCAGCGGCAGCTTGCTTGGTAATACAACCGGCTCCTTGTTTCGTCCATCGTAACTCGGAACGAAGTCAGTGATTTCGTCATTAAAGATTTCGTTGCGAGCAAGTTCAGTGAGTCGGCATTCGATGTATCGAGGGGCGGCAGGTGGATCGCCGGTGAAGACGTTTCCGTAGTTGCCTTGTTGATCGATCAGGTAACGTTTGTTCGCCATGATGACGAGGGCGTCACCGATAGAGGCGTCTCCATGCGGATGATATTGCATGGCATGGCCAACGACGTTTGCGACTTTGATGAACCGGCCATCGTCTTTTTCGTGCAGCGCCCAAAGGATGCGACGTTGAACGGGTTTTAAGCCGTCCGCAAGGTTTGGAATGGCGCGGTCACGAATAACGTATGAGGCGTAGTCGAGAAAACCGCGATCGACTCGGCGATGGAGGGGCAACTCGATTTTGCCGGGTTTGAATGGACGAACTGGGGCTGCGGGGACGACATTTTCGGCAAGGACATGCGCATGGCCATTACCATCGCCATTGGCAGACTTCTTTGGTTTCGCAGTCTCGCCGTTGCTACTCTCGGGCGCTTTAGACGGCGCCGCGTCAGGCTTTTGGTCCGCTTTGGGTTTTCCGCCACTCGCGGGAGCGCCCTCTATGGGCAATTCCGGCTGGTTCGGATTATTTTTGCGTTTAGATGCCATTCAATTTCAACTTAAGATAACAACGCCGAAAGGTAGTGCGAGCAGAAACATTGGACGCTTCCATTTCCCCAAATTGATCAATCGTCAAGGAGCTATTGAATCCTGTGTTCGGCCGCAAAAATCTTCCAATCCGGGCTTGCCAATCGCCCGTTCGCGGACTACTCTCTGACCTCTTTTTGGGCAAAGCCGTAAGGCTCACGGCTCCATTGGCACAGGCCGTCCAACGATTACTAAGATTTATTTTATGGCAGTTAAAATTCGCATGAAGCGGGTCGGGGCTAAAAACGCTC
>JGI1027J12803_100122946_pt1 | contig 12092 bp, 10 predicted proteins | sample IowNatreferecore_FD_12803 | JGI IMG/M metagenome (IMG submission 12803) | reverse complement strand
CGGTCAGCCTCCGTTCGAGATCTCGACCGCGGAGGCTTCGCCAAGGTTCGCGACCTCTCCGAGCACCAGCATCTCGCCTCCTTCGAGTCCCGCGAGCACCTCCAGGAGATCCGCGTTCACTTCGGATCCCGGCTGCACCGACCGTCGTGTGACTCTGCCACCCGCAACACTCCATACGTAGTAGCCGCCCGCATCTTTGCGAATCGCATTCCGCGGCGCGGTTACGAACGGTTCGGCGACCGCCTTGCTCTCGCGCTCGAGGAACCGCACACGTACGGCCATGTCGGGCCGCAGCGCTTCGTCCGGCTCCAGGATTCGCGTCTCTACTCGCAACGTTCCCTTCTGTCGGTTGATCTGCGGATAGAGCTTGACGACCTCTGCGGAATAGCGGCGCGAGGGGAATGCATCCGGGACGACATCGGAGCGTTGACCCAGCTCGACCTTCGCTAGATCGCTCTCGTTGACGTCCACTTCGGCTCGGAGCTCGTCCATGTTCGCAATGCGGATCAGTTCTCCAGAGCCGGCGAAGCCGCCAGGAACCGCCATTTCCCCCACCTCCTTGAGCTTCTCCAGGACGACTCCAGCGGTGGGGGCCCGGACGATCGTCTCCTCGAGATCGAGGCGAAGGCTCGCGATGCGCGCGGTCAACCCCTCGAATTCGGCGGCGGCCACTCGGACTTCGTTGTCCTTCACGTCGAGTGCCGCACGGGAAGCCGCGCCTTGATCCTGCAGGAGTTGCATTCTCGCGAGCTCCTTGCGCCGAAGGTTCAAGTTCGCGTCGGCGATTCGTTGACTCGCCTCCACCTCGTGCAGCGCCGCGGCATAGTGCCGGTCATCGAGGCGAACCAGCGGCTGTCCAGCCTCGACCCGCTCTCCCTCGTTGACGAGATAGCGCGTGACTCGACCCGGTACGCGCGCTCCGAGTGAGATGTAGCGGTCGCCGGTCACCAGGTAACCCGTGCCGCTGAGCACGGGGGCTGGCGAGCCACTGCCGGAGACGCGGGACGCGTACCCGACTTCGACTCGAATCGGATCGACGTGAAGAATCTTCCAGATCAGTCCTGCAGCGAAGCCGGCCGAGCAAACGAGCGCGAGGGTCACCGCCACCCTTCGCGGGAACCGTATCGGCGGTGTGGCGGACGATGCTCGTTCGCGGACACGGTCGATCTGCAGCGCGGTAAGCGCGGATCGCACTTCCTCGCGTCGGCTGGCGTTCATGGCGCTCAGCGCCGCAGCGCCTCGGCGGGTTGGAGACGCGCCGCACGCAGTGCCGGGAAGAGCCCGCCGGCGAGAGCGATCACCAGCACGAGAGCGAACGCGAGTCCGAGATCCGCCCCCGAGATCTGCAAGGTCACGGCCTGGCTCCTTGCGCTGTTCGCGACACCGACCGCCAGGCCGGCGAGCGCACGGTCCAGAACGACGCTCGCCAGCCACGCCAATCCGCAACCGAGCAGGAATCCGCCGAGAGCCAGCAACGCCGATTCCATCAAGATCGAGCGCAGGATGGCGAGGCTCGGAAAGCCCAACGCACGAAGCGTGCCGATCTCGCGCCGCCGCGATTGGACGGACGCGTAGAGCGTGTTCGCCGCCCCGAACGTCGCGGCGGTTCCGGCGAGCAACGCCAGCCCGATCACGAGCACGAACAGCCCATCCGCGGTCTTCGCCTGATCCGCGTAGTAGTCGGTCTCGGACTTCGCCTGGAGCGCCGCCTGCTGATCGTCACCGATCCGGCGCGCAAGCGCGGCGGCCTCCGTGCCCGCCGCGATGCGGAGCCGCAAGCCGGAATAGGGATAGGGGCGGCGGGCATTGTTCGCGAGTTCCCGGACGTCCACCCAGATCTCGCTCTCGAAGGCGGAACCGCCACTCTCGAAGACGCCGACCACCTTCCACTCACGACGGCCGAAACGAAGCATCGATCCGACCCCGTTCACGCCATAGCGCTTGAGCGCCGCCCGGCCGATCACCGCCTCACCGGCCGAGGGTCGGAGCATCTGGCCGGAAGTGAGATGCACGTCGTCGTGAACGTCAAGCGCAACGGCCTCGACGCCCCGCACGACCGCGTTCTCGCGCTGCCCTCCGGGTCGCACGAGGCTCGGCTCGACGACGAGCTCCGGCGAGACGAGCGGTTTCCCGTCGGCGGTCTGGGCGACCCCGGTCAGCAGGCTCACCCGGCGATAGTCCTCGAGGGTGATGAGGCTCGAGCCATCGTTGAGCGCTCCCTTGCGGAGAACGATCAGGTTCCGATCCGAGCCGGTGCTCACGAGCGTTCGCCGAATGCTCGAGGCCAGACCGCAGAAGAGGGTCGTTGCCAAGACGACCATCGCGATGATCGTCACGGTCGCGGCACTGCGACCGCCCCGGACCTTGAGGTGCTCGTAGCTGTAGCGGATGGAGAGCGCCACGATCAGTCCAGCATGCGGAGCGCCTGCGCGGGCTCCACGCGCGATGCCTTGATGCTCGGCAGCAGGCCCGCGACGATCCCGACGGCGAGCGAGAAGCCGAGACTCGAGATCACGATGATCCAATTGACGCTGAAATCACTCAGGACCGGAAACTCGACGGCAAAACGAGAGGCTCGCAGCCAGCCCGTCAGTGCGATCGCCGAACCCACACCCAGGGCACCTGCCAGGCCCGCGAGCAAGGTCGTCTCGCCTACGAGGAGGCCGAGCACCGTGCGCCGCGGAAACCCGAGCGCGCGCAGCAGGCCGATTTCGGTGTGGCGCTCGCGAATCGCGAGGCTCGCGGTGTTGCCCGCGATGAACACCACGCACAGCGCGACCAGTCCGGTGACGATGAGAACGAGGAACAGGACGTCCGCGAGAGAGGAGAAGACCGTCCCGAAATAGCCTTTCTCCGTCTGAGCGACGGCTTCGGCGGGACTGTTCCGGAACAGGGCTTCGATCTCCTGCTGGAGCCTGGCCGCCACCGCCGGATCCCGCGCGCGGATCCAGAGCGTCGGCGCCGAATCGAGCTGGGAACCCTGGGCTTGGAGGGCCTGATCCAGGTACTCGCGCTGGAGCAGGAACAGCGACTTGCCGATCTCGCCGACGATCTGGAATTCGAGCTTGACCGGAAAGTGGCCAGTGCCGACCAGAGTGACGAGGTCGCCGATCTTCCAGCGGTAGCGCTTCATGATGTCCGCGCCCACGAGCGCGGCATTCCGCTGACGAGCGAAGGCTTGGTGCGCCTCGGGAGTGATCGGCCAGTCCGGCCAGACACCGGCAAGCCCCTCGGGCTCGATCGCGAAGCTCGGAAAAGTGAGACCTTCGTCCACGTCGTAGGCGCCGGCCAGCCAGGTCCAGCTCGCGGCAGCCTCTACGCCATCGAGCGACGCGATCTTTCCGAGGTACGCATAGGGCAGTGGGTAGGCGAGGCCGGATTCGTTGGTAACGCTCAAGCGGGAATTGGACGACAGGTTGTTCATGGCGCGATCCATGCCGGCCGGCAGCGTGCGCAGCAATGACACGAGACTGATCGCGAGGGCGACCGCGATCACGGTGAGCAGGGTGCGCAGCGGACTGCGCATCAGGTTTCTAAGAACGAGCGGAACGTACTTCATGCGCTGCCACCGCATCTCCATCGCGAGGAGCACCCGCTAGGTGGCGATGCTCCCGCCGGGTCCGCGCCCCGCACTCTGCCTCCTTCTCTTGCGCCGGCGTCGGTGACTTCGTCGGAGCGTGCAGCACTCCTTTGTCGAGCACATGCACCTCGTCCACGTACTCCTCGGCTCGGGGATCGTGGGTCACCATGACGATCGTCTTGTTGAAGGACGAGCCAAGCTCGCGCAGCAACCCGAGCGTCTCGTGCGCATTATGGGCGTCGAGGTCGCCAGTGGGCTCGTCGGCGACGATGAGCGCGGGATCGCTAACGATCGCGCGCGCGATCGCTACACGTTGCTGCTCGCCACCGGACAATTCGTTCGGCCTGTGGCTGGCGCGCTCCGCCAATCCCACCACCTTGAGCGCGGTTCGCACCCGATCCAGACGCTCCGCCTTAGGCATCCGCGTCAGGAGCAGTGGGAGCTCCACGTTGTGCAGGGCATCGAGGACTGGAATCAGATTGAAGAACTGGAACACGAATCCGACCTGGCGAGCCCGGAACGAGGCGAGAGCGTCATCTTTCAGCGTGCACAGGTCGGTCCCGGCGACGCGGACGCTGCCCGCGGTCGGTCGGTCGAGTCCAGCGAGGATGTTCAGCAGCGTCGACTTTCCCGAGCCCGACGGACCCATCAGCGCGACGAAACGTCCGACCCGAACCTCGAGATGGACGCTCTGCAGCGCTAGCACCCGATCCGCTCCACGGCGATATTCCCGGCTCACATCGGTGATTTCGATCATCATTGCCGCGAGCTTCGCTCGCGACCGGGCCGATGTCCTGACGGAAAGATGAGCTTTTGCTGATGATCTGGTCGCCGTGTCGACGCACCGGCGGGGGCGGGGTCGTGGCGGTCGACTCCTAGAGCCCCTCTTTTGCTGCCAGCCATTCCTGAGCGCGCGCGCGCGCCCAGGCGTCGACATCCGTGACGTCTGCAAGGTCGCGCAGCACCGGACGCGCCGTGGCCTTCGCGTGCTCTTCGAGAAGTGCAGCATTGGCTGCCGCGATGCCCGGGAATGCGACGCCGCCCGCAAGGAACGCCGCGACCGCGATCTCGTTCGCTGCATTGAGCACGGCAGGCGCGGCTTCATCCATGCGCAACGCATCGTACGCGAGTCCGAGGCAAGGAAACCGCGTCGTGTCCGGATTCTCGAAGTCGAGACGTCCGATCGCCGGCAGGTCGAGTAGCGGCAGCTCGAGCGGTAGGCGCTCGGGGTGAGCCAGGGCAACGGCGATCGGAACGCGCATGTCGGGGAGCCCGAGCTGGGCGATCACGGAGGTGTCGTGAAACTCCACCATGGAATGGACGATCGATTGCGGATGAACCACGACGTGGACGCGCTCCGCCTCGATGTCGAAGAGCCAGCGGGCCTCGATCACCTCCAATCCCTTGTTCATCAGGCTGGCTGAATCGATCGAGATCTTCGGTCCCATCTTCCAGTTCGGATGAGCGAGCGCCTCGGCCACAGTCGCGCGCGAGATTCGCTCGGCGCTCCAGGTGCGGAAGGGTCCGCCAGACGCGGTGAGAATCAGCCGTGCAACGGCTTCGCGCTGACCGCCCGCAAGAGCCTGGAAGATCGCGCTGTGCTCGCTGTCCACCGGGAGCAGGGCCACGCGGTGCGCCGCGACCTCGCGTCGCACCAGCGCGCCCGCCATGACGAGGACTTCCTTGTTCGCCAATGCGACGTCGCGGCCAGCGCGCACGGCGGCGAGCGTGGGGCGGAGGCCCACGGCTCCAACCAGCGCCGAGACCACCAGATCAGCGTCCGCGGTGGCAGCGGCCTCGAGACCGGCGCTGCCTACGCCAATCTCCCGCTGCGCGTCGGCGCCGAGGCGCTGCCGTAGTTCGGACGCGCCGGCCGCGTCCGCCACGGCCACCACCTGCGGGCGAAAGCAGCGGACCTGCTCCGCGAGTCGCTCGATCCGCCGACCCGCGGACAGTGCAGTGATCCGATAACGGTCCGGATGGGCCCTTGCGACGTCCAGCGCCTGCTCGCCAACGCTCCCAGTGCTTCCGAGTATGCTCAGGCGCTTCATGGCGGTTTCACTTCTCCCGTGTGAGCGGCGCGTGCGTGGCCTCTGATCGTTCGGTTATCCGCGTTAGGCCGTTGCTGTTCGCCGATCTAGAAGCGAATGGGCAGCTTTGCGTACCCGCGAACCGTACTGGTGTGGATCCTCTCCGCTCGGCTCCAGTCGACCTGCCATCTCGGGAAGCGCGTGAGGGTCTCTTCGAGAGCGATTCGGCCTTCGAGCCGAGCGAGCGACGCGCCGAGACAGAAGTGCGCTCCGTAGCCGAACGACACGTGGCGGTTGATCTTCCGTTCGACGTCGAGGCGGTCCGGATGCTCGTACTGGCGGGGATCCCGACCAGCGGAGCCAGAGAGGAGAAGCATTACGGCACCGTCCGGCACGGTGACTCCGTGCCGAGTGACTCGACCCCTGACCGTCCTTCCCTGAACCGGTGAAGGCGCCTCGAATCTCAGCAGCTCTTCCACGGCGTTCGGAATCAGGCCCGGACGGGCGACGAGCTTCTCACGCTCTTCGGGAAATCTTGCGAGGCAGTCGCCGGCCCAGCCAAGGAGTCTGGCCACGGTCTCGTTGCCGGCACCCGCGATGAGCATGACGAAATTCATCACCTCCTCATCGGTGAGTCGGCGCTTCTCGCCGTTGCTTCCTTCGAGCTCGGCATGCAGCAGATCCGTCATCATGTCGTCGCACGGAGTTCGGCGTCGGTCCGATACGTAGGCTGCGAAGTATCCGGCGAGCCTGCCGCCGATCTCCATGATCCGCTGCTGAGCGTCGATCTCTCCGGGATCGCGACGAAACACCTGATCCGTCCACTGACGAATCTGTTCGCGGTCTGCCTCAGGCACCCCGAGCATGCTCGAGATCACCATCATCGGGACCTTCTCCCCGAAGTCCGTGACGTAGTCGAAGCCGCCGGAGCCTTCCAGGGGCTCGAGATAGCCCCGAACGAGCCGGCGAATCTCGGGCTCTAACGCGTCGATGCGCCGGCGCGTAAACGCACGGCTCGCCAGGGCACGCAGAGACGTGTGCTCGGGCGGATCCATGAATGCGATCGCCTTCAGTACCGGCATCTCGGACCGCATCATCTCCAGAATCGTGCCCCTCGCCGACGAGAAGTGGTCGTGATCGAGGCTCGCCTCGAGGACATCCTCGAAGCGGGAGAGAGCCCAGAAGTCGTAGCGGTCGTTGCGATAGAGGGGGACTTCTTCCCGCAGCCTCTGCCAGACGGGGTAGGGATCGAGGTTGAGCTCGTGGTCGTACGGGTCGTAGTAGGGATGGCTCACGCTCGATCCAACCTCACTGGAAGCCAGATCTGAGGTGTCGACTCGCGGATCCCCGAGTTTCTGCGTCATAGCATCCCACGCCCTCGGAACCACTCGATCGCATCCTCGATCGCGGCATCGAGCGAACCGGTCGTGTAGCCGAGCTCGCGACGCGCTTTCTCCGAGCTGAAGCGGTTTCCGCGACGAGACGACTGACGGACGGTCACGGAGTTCAAGATGGCCTCGCGGCCCGTGACCGACTGCACGAAGTCGCCCGCGCGCCCGGCTGCGGCTGCAATCCAGCGCGGAATCGCTCTGCGGGGTGCGTCGACGCCGGCGACCCTCGCGATCCGAGTCATGATCTCGTTGTAGCTGAGGTTCTCGTGCCCCAGGATGTACCGGGAACCTCTCGTCCCCTTCTGCCAGGCGGCGATCATCCCTCGGCACACGTCTCGTACATCGACGAAGTTGTTGTCACCGGTCGGGGACGCGATGGCGCGTCCGCTCGCCACCTGGAGAATCAGACGGCCCGAGCTCGGCTTCGGATCCCGAGGCCCGAGCATGCAGGTGGGAACGACGATCACCGCATCGACTTCGTGACAGCTCGCGAGCACGTGCTCTTCGGCGCGACGTTTGCTCACGGTGTACCCGTCCGCGAATCCAGGAGGGTTCCAGGGGTCGTCCTCGGTGATCGTATCCATTCCGCGGGCTAGCGCGGTCGTCGTCGCCGACGAACAGTGGACCAGGCGTTTCACTCCGACGCGTCTCACCGCGCGAACCACGTTCTCGGTTCCCTCGATGTTGATCTCGTGCATGACCCGAGTGACCTTCGGTCGCATCTCGATCACGCCCGCACAATGAAAGACGACGTCGGCACCGGTGAACGCCGCATCGAGGCTCGCCGAGTCGCGCACGTCGGCCTCCACCCAATCGACGTCGACGTCGCTCAGATGATCGATGCTGCTCGTCGACCGGCGGGTGCAGCGCACCGTGTGGCCCAACGTGCGGAGCTCGACGGCGAGATTGGAACCCACGAGACCGGTTGCACCGGTCAGCGCTGCCAGCATGTGGCTGCTCCGTGTCTATCCGATGTCGGCCGAGAGCTGCAAGAGCACATGGATCACATCGATCCCCGTTCGATGAAGATCGTCGATCCCGCTCCGGGTGTCCTGACGAGATCCTGATGACTTCGTGATCATGGTCGCGGCGCCGACGTCGAGAGGCTCCAGGTGCGCTGCGTCGAGCGATCGACGAGGACCAACGTTCGAGGACCCCGCATCAGCGAGGAGTCGATCGTCTCATAGGTTCGGGAGGCGAGCTCGTAGCGATCCAGCACAGGACGCAGCTCCTCGAGAACCACGCGCGCTTCCAGGCGCGCGAGCGCTGCACCCAGGCAGTAGTGGGCTCCGAATCCGAACGCAGCGTGCTGGATCGCTGGCCGCAGGATGTCGAAGCGACTCGCGTCGCCGAATGCGGCCTCGTCACGATTCGCAGATCCGAGCGAGACCATCAGCGAAGCGTCGGCGGCGAGATCGATACCTCGGAGCCGGATGGTCTGCGTCACTCGTCGGAACAGGAGCTGCGTCGGCGACTCGAAGCGGAGGGCTTCCTCGATCGTCGCCGGGACCAGCGATTTGTTTGCGCGCAGGAGCCGCAGCTGTTCTCGATGGGTGAGGAGAAGGAAGACCATCGAGCCGATCAGGTTCGTGGTCGTCTCGGCCCCGGCGATCAGGAGCACGAGGACGAACAGGAGCACCTCGGATCGAGACAGCCTGCTCGCGGCGTCGTTCGCGCCTAGGAGCATGCTGAGCAGGTCGTCGCGAGGTGCCCGAGTACGCTGGTCCACCAGGTCACCGAGGTACGCCATGATCGGTCCGATCGCGTGGCCGGGGAGGGCTCCTGTTCCTCCTCGTCCTGCGCCACTGATCGCGGCGATGAAAGCACTCGTGCAGCGGCGGAAGTCCCCGATCCGCTCACGTTCCAGGCCGAGAATCTCGGCGATCACGGTGATGGGAAGGACCGCGGCGAGTGAGCCGACGAAGTCGAACTCGTGCTGGCCGTGCATTCGGGCGAGTTGCGAGCGAGCGATTTCCCGGATCCGCGGTTCGAGTCTCGCGATTCGACGAGCCGAGAACACCCGATCGACGAGCTTGCGCAACTTGGTGTGCTTCGGTGGATCGAGCAGGATGATGATTCGAGGCGATGCCGAGACCTCGCTCTGGACGCTGATCGGCCCGGAGACGCCGCGAAGCATTCCCGCGATGCCATGGGACGAGAAGAGTTCGGGGTGCGTCAGCACGAACCGGACGTCTTCGTACCGGGATACGACCCAGGTCTGCGCGGCTTCGGCCCAATAGACGGGCGCGCGTCGACGCAACTGCTCGTATTTCGAATAGGGGTCCTGCCGGATGTCTTCGGCGAAAGGGTCGTATTCCAGGCCGAGGCCAGCGGAACTCTCGCGAGCCCTCATCGAATCGGCCTGATCGGGAGATCCCGGAGCACCCGAGGAATCTCGAAGCGAACCGACTCCTCCACGATCGGCATCGATTCGGCCTCCACTCGCTCCGGCCATGCCAGCTCCACGATCCGGTCGACGACACCCTGAACCACCTGTTCAGAGACGGAAGCACCCGCCGTCACTCCGATCACCCTGGCCGAGGCAATCCAATCGGAAGTCAGCTCGCCCGCATGCTCGACGCGCAGCGCCGTGACACCGGCCCGCCTTGCCGTTTCGACGAGCCGGATCCCGTTCGAGGACTCTGCGTCGCTGATGACCAGGATCCGCTCCGCGATCCGAGCCAGCTCCTTCACGGCATCCTGTCGATTCTGGGTCGCATAACAGATATCCCCTTTGCGAGGAGCCTTTATGCGCGGGAACCGCTCGGTGAGGATCTCGGCGATCTCGCGCGTGTCATCCACCGAGAGCGTCGTCTGAGTGAGCAGGGCAACCCGGCTCGCATCCCTCACACGCACGGTCCTGGCGTCCTCCACATCCTCGATCAGGCGGATGTGGTTCGGCGCTTCGCCGAGGGTGCCTTCCACTTCGACGTGTCCAGCGTGACCGATCAGCAGGATGTCGTAGTCGTCGTTCGCGAAATGCCGCGCCTCGACGTGCACCTTCGCAACGAGCGGGCAGGTCGCGTCGATCGACCGATGGTGGAGTCCATCCGCTGCGCTGCGCACGGCCGGGGAAACCCCGTGGGCGCTGAAGATCAGGATGGATCCGGGGGGCGCCTCCGCTGGATCTTCGACGAAGATCGCTCCTCGACTCGCGAGCTCTTCGATGACCCTCTTGTTGTGAACGATCCCGTGACGCACGTACACCGGAGGGCCGAAGCGCTGCAGCGCTTCCGAGACGACCTGGATCGCGCGGATCACTCCCGCGCAGAATCCCCTGGGAGACGCCAATACGATCTTCATTCGGGTGTCACTCCCTCCCGCTCCATCGCAGCCGTCCTTCCCCTCACCATCGCGGTCTCAGCGATCGAGTGAACGCGAGAGCGCAACGAGCGGGAGCTCTTGCGCTCTCGGATCTCGCACGAAGCCGGAAGCGCAGAGCCAGTCCCAACCGGTGAACGGCTCCGCGGCGAGTCCCGCGACATTGCGCGTCAGGCGGAACTGGAGTCTTCGATTGTCGCGGTTGCGTCCGAGCATCAGATGTCGCAGCGCGCGGACACCGCAGGACGTCGACGTGAACAGCGTCGCCAGGTTCCGGCTCAGCCGCGAGACGTAGGCCATCGCGGGTCGACGGAGCGACTGATAACGAAGGAGAGCGTTATCGACTTCGTCTTCGTCGAGGGTCTTGGCGGCTCCGAGCTCCGTCGCGAGCGTGCAAGCGTCGAGGATCGCGCCATTCATCCCCTGGCCCGCCAAGGGGTGCACACCATGTGCGGCATCGCCGAGGAGCGCGATTCCGGGTCGGAACCACTGCGCCACGCTGAGGCGCCATGCCGGAGTGAGTTGAAAATCGAAGCGACCGGAGCCGAGAGATTCTCCAACGATCTCGAGCGCGGGGACTTCGCGCAGGACCTTCTGGAGCCATCCCGCGAGGCCTCGCGCACCGATCGATCCGAACGACCCGGTCGGGATCTGGCAGTACATGCGTGCTCGATCGCCGGGCATCTGGAAGAGCACGCGAACTCCGTCAGGCGTCAGGTACATCGCCATCTCGTTTCCGAGCCCGGGCACGTCACGGACATCCAACGACACGAGTTGATGGGAATAGCGCGTGGCTCGGGCGGCGATGCCCGCGTTTCGCCGAAGGATTGACGCCCTTCCGTCTGCTGCGACGACCAGTCGCGTCCGGATCTGCGATGGGCTGCCCTTCGACGTGGCGACCACTCCTACGACCCTTCCATGCGGATCCCGCATCAGCTCGCGGGCCACGACTCCGCGCTGAAGCGTCACGTTCGGTGGCAGCTCGGCAGCGATGATCTCGTTCATGGCGCGGTAGTAGTGCACCAGACCGTAGTGGTAGGGGGCCGGGAGCATGCGGTAGTCCACCGAGACGAGTTCGTCGCCCGTGGGAGTCCGGCAAGCGAGTCGATCGACGCGGACCGCCCCTGCTGCGAGCAGCGGACCGATGACGCCCAGGTCACGCAAGTGCTCGAGCGTCCGAGGCTGCAGCAGCTCCCCCTTGTACAGTTCGCGGGGCACCGGATCCTTCTCGAGGATCAGAACGTTCATGCCCGCGCGGCCCAGAGCGAGGCCGAGCGTGAGGCCGCCGGCTCCGGCTCCGCACACCACCACGTCGAACACTGCGCGCCGATGCGCGTGAACCAGCGGGTCGGGGACCGTCGGCCGCGGCAACCGCGTCGTCACCACGCCGTCTGTGCCGCGACATACCGCGCGATCGCCTGCAGCGCGTATCCGGTCGCGAGGAGATCGTCGCTGTAGAAGAGATCCATGAAGTAGACACCGAGAATCGCCGCGTCCCATGAGCCATCGCTCCGCTGCCGTTCCAGCAGCCATTCGATACCCTTCTCGACGGCGGGATGACACGGATCGACGTGGGCGCCGAGAAGTCCGAGCAACGCCCACGCGGTCTCTTCCGCCGTCGCGGTGGCACTCGCACCATCTCCCCAGCCGCCCGATGCGCTTTGGTGTTCGAACAGCCAGTCGCGGCACCGGATGGCGGTGCGGCTGTCGGCGAGGTCGACACAACCCAACGCGTCGAGAGCCGCTGCCGTACCCGCCGTCGGCGGGCGG
>JGI1027J12803_100024569_pt1 | contig 12099 bp, 7 predicted proteins | sample IowNatreferecore_FD_12803 | JGI IMG/M metagenome (IMG submission 12803) | reverse complement strand
AGTCGATTTTCTCGCCACAGCGTGCTTCTTAACTATCCCTTCTCAAAGATTGTAGCCAATCGCGGGTTCCATTTACTGGCGCGCCTGCTGCTTTTGAGAAGTTTTCGCGACCTGACGAACAACCTGAAATTGATGCACAGACAAGTCGTGCAAGATCTTGAGCTCCGGCAACCTGGTTTTGCCGTTAATGCTGAGACCGGCCTTCAGCCGCTTATCATTGGGTATCGCATTAAGGAAGTGCCGATCTCGTGGATCAATCGTTTCCCTGGAATGGGCGCTTCCTCATTCCATCTGCTGCGCGCTGGTGGCGGTTATTGGCGCGTACTCTTCAACATTTGGATCAAACAGCTATTTGGAGCTGGCCCATATCGAAATTTGCGACGGCACGATGACTGATGCCACCGCAATAATTGAACGAAATTACAATCGGTGTTCTGATTTGAGCTTAACTAACCAGCTGCCTTGCGTCTTTGGTGCAAATTCACTAGGCTCTCTGCGCGTCAGGAGCAGGAGGAGTGATTCCTGGTTCCGAGCAGCGACCAGGCAGGCTGACACTCCTAACATTCCCTTAGCGGTTTAAGTTGTGCCACAAGAGCTATCTATTGTGATGCCCTGCCTTAACGAGCATCGCACTTTGGCGGCGTGCATCACGAAGGCCCAGCTGTTTCTGACCGAGCATGGGATTGCTGGAGAAGTCATTGTTGCCGATAACGGCAGCAGCGATGGCTCGTTAGAGATTGCCAGGAAAATGAATGCTAAAGTGGTGATTGTAGACACCCCCGGGTACGGGGCAGCTCTGACACGCGGCATCGAAGTAGCCGAGGGAAAATTTGTGATTATGGGAGATTCTGATGAAAGCTACGATTTCTCGGCTCTGTATCCACTCCTCGAAAAACTTCGTGCGGGGTACGATCTCGTCATGGGAAACCGCTTCAAGGGAGGTGTTGCTCCAGGCGCAATGCCGCTAATGCATCGATACTTTGGCAACCCATTTTTGACTGCTGTCGGGCGTCTATTTTTCTCTTGCAAGGAATGCGGCGATTTCTACTGCGGTCTACGCGGTTTTAGGAAAAAAGCAGTTCAAGGGTTAAAGTTGCAAAGTCGTGGCATGGAGTTTGCCTTGGAGATGGTTGTCAAGGCGCGAATTCACGGACTCCGTATCACGGAAGTCCCAGTTACGCTTTCTCCCGATCGTCGGGGCCGCCCCTCCCATCTTCGCCGTTACCGGGACGGCTGGAGGAGTCTCCGATTCTACCTTCTGATGAGTCCGCGATGGTTTTTTGCAATTCCCGGTCTGGTTCTGCTGGTCTGCGGCTTTATTGTTTCGATCGTGCTCCTACGCGGCCCGATTTCGGTGACGTCGATCACGTTTGATTATCATACACTAATGTATTCGACCTCAGCCATCGTTCTCGGATACCAATCCATTCTACTTTTCGTCTTTGCAAAGTTTATGGCCATTGAAGGTGGTTTGCATCCGCCCACAACCAGATTCCGGTTTCTCGAGCAACGCAGGACTCTGGAATGGTGCATTGTGATTGGCGGCGCCCTTGTCGCAGTTGGCGTCGGGCTGGGGATTGTGGCTGCACGCCAATGGTCGTCAGTGGGCTTCGGCAATCTGCGACCCGCACTGACTATCCGGTTCGTCATTTGCTCCATACTGTTTTTGTTGCTCGGTGGACAGACGCTGCTGGCCGCCTTCTACTTTGGCCTGATGAATCTAATAGCGGAACATCGGACACAGCGCACAACTTTGCCTCCTGACTAGGGAGCAATCAGCGTGGATTCGATCGGGCAAGAAGAAGACCTGCCGGGGAAGCCCGATGCCCATGAGCCGGTTGCTACTGAGCGGGTAGGAATTAGTCGCCGAAGCACGAAATCGATCACGCATTATTGGGGCGGGACTCTTGTCATCGCGACCGCTCTGTTGGTTTGGGCGCCGCGTCTTAGCGGTCCAATAAATCTGCGTTGGGACGCCAGCACGTACTACGTGCTCGGGACGGCGCTAGCCGAAGCGAAAGGCTACCGGCTACTTAACGAACCCGGTGAGATCGAGGCCGTTCAGTATCCGCCGCTTTTACCGCTAATCGTCGCGGCGCACCAAAGGGTAATGGGCACGAGCGACTACTTCAAAGTAGGATCTGTTCTCCGGATCACCTATTTCGTGCTTTCCATACTATTCTTGATGGCATCCTATGCTGTGACACGCAGACTTGTATCGCCGCTGTATTCGTTGCTGATTGGAGTCATCACGGTGCTGTCTTTTGGCAGTTTTCTCTGGCCATCAGAGGTACTTTACACTGAGATGCCTTTTGCCGCCGTAACGATGGGATTCGTGCTTTGCTATTATAGAAGCGATGAGTGTTTCTTCGGGGTGCTTAGCGCAGTCTTAGGTGTTGCTGGATACCTTTTGAGAACAGCCGGGCTCGCGCTCCTTTTGGCTTGGATAGGAGACAGTTTGATTCGGCGACGCTTCCGCCAAGCTGCAATCCGGGCGGCGATTGCCGCTCTTCCTGTCCTACTTTGGCAAGTGCATATCTGGCGAGTTACCGCGAGTGATCAGTATCATCATCCGAATTACTCATATCAGCGCGCGGCTTACCAATATGCGAACGTGACTTATTCTAAGAATAGCAGCCTGATAGATCCTTTCCGACCGGAACAGGGCCACGTCCAGTTTCACGATTTCATCGGGAGGTTGGCGCGGAATATAGCGTTTGTTCCAATCGCGCTGGGCCAGAGCGCAGTAGATGATCAGGGGTTTGTGCCGCATCTCTTGGGGCAACTCGAGCACATGCTTCACGTTCGTTTTTCGACCGATCGTCGGGCACAACTTAGGGGCGCTTTCCTGGCGGGTCTTTGCTCGGTGGGCGTACTTGCACTGGCCGGCGCCATTTTGGTGGCGACTGGACGTTACTGGTTCCTTTCGCTCTATTTCGCGATCACTATTGTGATGGTGGTAGCGACGCCTTGGGCATATGAATTCTGGCGTTATCTCGCTCCAGTGACGCCTCTTACATTACTATTCTTCTTTGTAGCTCTAATTGCCATTCGTAATCAGTTAAAACGCGTCAGATGGGGGAAGATCGCTGGAGCGCTTGTGATAACGGTCCCGTCAGCTGCGATCTTGTTGGTGCAGATCGTGGTGGCAACTCATATCATGCAAACTTTGCGTCCTGTAAGTTATTATGATGCCACTGGTCGGGAGCGGGTTTTCAAGCTAATCGCCTACGGAAGCGAGTGGCACGCGTTAGATCCCGCTTTCGAATGGATTAAGCGCAACACACCCAGAGATGCGGTGATTGCAACGACTGTACCACATTTGGCCTACCTGCGCACAGGACATAAAGCCGTGCTACCACCGTTTGTCAGTGATCCGAATACAGCACGCCGACTGCTCGACGAGGTGCCGGTGCACTATATTGTGGTCGATAGATTTGGGCGTCCCGGCGTTAGCGAGCGCTATGCGACAACGATAGTCGCGCACAACAGCACAGACTGGCGATTGGTTTTTACCGCGTCCGACGGCAAGACAAGCGTCTACGAACGAGTTAACCGAAAGTCGGGGCCTGATTCTCGTACTTTTCATGTTGAGGGAACTGATATGACCCCTATCAACAATGGCTATTAGAGGAAAACGATCATCAATAGTTATAGTTGTGTGTAACACCCCCAGCATCTTCGTTCTACTCGTGACGCGCACGAGTATTGGATTCGTTGTCGAACGAAAAGAAAGTGATCGAGATGCCTCGGCCAAATGACGTAGTTATATTCGAAGGCATGAATCGCTTCAACAAAATCCTAGTTGGGACAATCGTAACCCGTTATTGGGCCCCCACTGTTGTTGCTGGTCTCGTAATTCTGCTTTGGGCCCCACGCCTCTCGGGCCCCATAGACTTGCGTTGGGACGCCGGCGTTTATTACATATTAGGCACATCGTTGGCTACTGGGCACGGGTATAGAATCTTGAGCGAGCCAGGATCGCCAGAAGCTCTACAGTATCCTCCGCTTTTACCTGCGGTCGTTGCGTTACATCAACGCGCGCTGGGTTCGACGGACCCTGCAGTTGTGGCGCCCTGGCTCAGAAAAGTGAATTTGATAATTTTTGTGCTTTACGCCTTCGGCGTGCTTTGTCTGGCACAAAGGTATCTGCCCATCGGGTTTGCAGTAGCGGCGGTCTCACTGTGTTTATTACACTTTATGACCATCTTTATATCGGACCTTCTTTCCGTTGACCTGCCGTTTGCGTTAACCGCTGTTTTCTTTGTGCTTGTCGCCGGCAGCAGGGCGCTAGCATCCCGTCTGTGGCTTCGCGAGGTGGCTTCCTTCGCGCTCGCTGCGGCGGGGTTTTTTCTAAGGACCGCTGGTGTTGCTCTGTTGGCAGCTTGGGTGCTTGAGGCGGTTGCGCGCCGTCGTTGGCGGCTGGCAATTGTGCGCGGTGTATCAGCTGCGCTGCCGGTCCTGTCTTGGCAGTCACATGTAGCGCGAGTGCAGGCGAGCTACGAGTACGCCCACCCGGCTTACGAATATCAGCGAGCACCCTATCAGTTCTATAATGTGAGCTATGCCGAAAACATAGGGCTGATCGGCGACAAACATGTGCATCTGCCCGCTCTGACGGCGCACCTGGGATCGAACCTCGGCCCAATTTTAACCGGTCTTGGCGAGAGCGTGAGTACAAGCGGGTACTACTGGCGTCAGTTTCTCGCCGATATGGAGCGATTGTGGACTGGGCGGCGCGATAGTCACCCAGTTCTTGTATTAGTACCGATGATGTGCTTTTCGGCGCTTGTCATTACGGGCTTGGTTATTGTTGCAATCCGTCGTGCTTGGCTGATGTTATTTGTTCCCGTTATATCGATCGGGCTCATGTGGGCGACGCCTTGGCCCGATCAATTTCAACGTTACCTGATGCCGTTGGCGCCATTTCTGGTCGTCGCGGCGATGCTGCCGCTGTCCCAGCTGCAAGCGGGCCTGCGAGCTTCGACGGAGGGTCGCCCGTTTACCATCATCGTTGTACGCGTGGCCATCGCTGGATTTGTGCTATTAGCGCTAAGTGTGCAAACGTACACTGCAGGTCAACTTTTCTACCAACGGTGGCGTAACGCTGCAACCTTTGGCCATGGCTCGAAAGCCGGGAGCCATTACTTTTACTTCAGCCGGGGTTGGCAAGCTTGGGAGAAAGCCGTGGCTTGGCTTGGCGCAAATTCGCCGCCAGAAGCGATTGTGGCTACACCTCAGCGGCATCTGTGTTATCTGCGCACTAATCGGCGAGCCGTAATTCCACCAATGGAGACGGATCCCAAGCGTGCAAAAGAGCTGCTTGAAGCGGTACCCGTCTCTTACGTCATTATAGATAAGACCGGTGAAATGGCGTCGTTTGGCCGTCGATACGCCCTTCCTGCTGTTAAAGAGGATTCTCTGAGTTGGCCCCTCGCTTATTCGGTCGATGGAACGCAGATTTATGCTCGTGCGAGCAGCCCAAAATGATTTGAACGTGATGAGACTGAACCAAGATTCGCGGTTAGTTTTTGCTATAGTTGTACTATCCGCGGTCCTACAAATCATTCTTGCTGGCAGGAGCGGACTTTGGCCTGACGAAGTTTTCTCTCTAGCAATGGCAACGGGCCATAGCTTGGAGCATCCGGCCGCTGCGGCGGATCCAGCGAAAGGCGACTTTGTTGAAGGTGACCATCCTGTGCCGGCAGATGAGTTTCGGCGGTACTTGAAGCATAATGACCCTCCCAGTGGCCCCGGGCATGTTACCCGAGCGGTACTACTTTCCGATACCAGCCCTCCACTCTATTACCTCTTGCTTTATGCCTGGACGCTGATCTTGGGCACCAGCGACATCACGCTTCGATTATTCTCAATCGTCTGTTCACTGGCTTGTTTGCCGCTGCTGTTCAATGTTGCACGCCGTACCGGAGGAAGAGAGGCAGCCTTTGCCTGTTGCGTGCTGTACGCATTTTCACCTTTGGCACTCTACTACTCAACCGAAGGCCGAATGTATTCGCTCCTCTGGCTGTGTGTACTCGCGACGATGTGGGCTTCGCTTGTATTGCAGGAGCTTGGAGGAGGTATCGCCATGTATGGTTTTTGGATCGTGGCATCAACCGCTGGATTTTTGACTCACTACTTCTTCGTGTTTCCATGGGTGGCCATCGTCGCCTATTTGTTGATAGCGCCGGGTAGCCTCGCGCGAGTACACCTGGCGGCCTGTGTACTTCTGATCGCTGTGCTAATTCTTCCATGGTACATAAATCTGCCAGCGAGTCTTGAAGGCTGGCGGATCACAAAAGATTGGCTGAAATGGCAACCGAGGGGATTTGATCGGCTGACTGCCTCAGGTAATCTCATGCTGCAGTTTTTCTATTGGCACAACAAAGTGTGGTTGCAGCGTGCAATATTTGAAGTAACCGCTTTGATTCTCTTCGCCCTCATTTTGGTGGCCATGGCGTGGAGACTGCGTTTTCACATTTTTGATGGTCGTCGGCGCCTGCTATGGCTGGTTTTTGCTGGCGCTTGCGCTGGCCCTCTTGTATTTGATCTCGTTCAGCATACCTACACAATAGACGTTCCGCGTTATGCCATCACAGCTTTACCAAGCGCTTACTTACTCGCGGCCGTGGGGCTTGCATGCATGAATCTTCGGCTCAGGGTTATAGTGGTTGGCTTAATAGTTGTAACTTGGATGCCAAACATCCTTTGCATCTATAGCAGCCGGCTGCCTTCATTACCGATGCGTGAGATCGCATGGGCCGCCTCGGCACATAGCAGGCCCTCCGATTTGATCCTCGTGCATTCTATTCCCTCAGGTGTGCTTGGCGTTGCACGCTACGCTACTGGGCCAGCCCCCCTAGCTGCGTGGATCGGACAGCTTGGAAACCGACGGGTGCCGGACTCGGTGCGTGCGCTCGCGACTGGGCGAACCCAGATTGTGTTTGTTGAGGTACACGGGGTAAGGGAGCCAGCACCGGAGGAGCGATGGTTACGTGCCAACGCTTTAGTTCGCAGCGAGACACGTCTGGGTTCTGGCAGAATCGTGGACTTTCAACCAGTCAATTCGAAAACATTCTGATCCAGAGTAACTGTACGAGTGCACAGGTCATTATCATTCGATCCGCTTGCTAAGCGGGCCGCATTAGCTCGCCTGAGCTACCATCTACTGTGGATCGGTCTGTTTTCTTTGATTGCGTATTACGTGCTATTCCGCGTGCCCTTTTGGTTTCCGCCACAGCAAAGACTGTGGTCAGGCTCGTATGCCTTCGGGTTTAATAACAGCATCGCAATATTTGGCACGGCTGGACTCGTAGGTATCCTGACCTTGGCCTATTTTTTTGGGCGGCGCCGTGAACCGCCTGCGAGTCCAATCGTCTTTGCCAGCGATTATGGGCTCAGCGGCCGGCGGGGGCTAGCGGCTGCATTCGCGCTTTTATTCCTGTTCTACGCCGGATTCACGCTTGTGATGTATTTTTATTACATGCGTTCAGCACCATCGCTGATGTGGGAGGCACGCCATCTTCTCCATCGCACTCGGGTAGTGGAAGTTTACGGTCTGCGTCCCTATACCGACGTCGCGGCGGAATACGGGCCAATCCTCACCTATGCACCGCTCTACACGTATTGGTTCCTGAAACCCGTCGGCGCCTCGCTTGAGGAAGCGTATTTCGCGTCTCACTTGCTCTTAAACCTCGCTGGCCTGTGGTGCGCGTATTACGTGCTCTCGCGTGCGCTGATGCCAGCCCGCGCCCGCCTTGTCGCCTTCAGTATTTTGGCCGTCGCGGGTTTCGGTCTGTGGATGGGAGTCAGCGGCACACTGGTGCGATACCTCTTTCCGTTCGCAAGTGTGCTAATGGGTCACCGCGCGGTCATATGGGCTCTCTCGGGCCGAGGCCGCACGGTATGCTGGGCTGGCGCAGCCGCCGCGATTCTCATGTTGTTGTTTGGGAATATCCTGCTCTCGTCGGACGCTGGATTGGCTTTCGCCATCGCATGGTTGGGCTACGCCGTGCTAATGATACGTTGGGATATTCGTGTTCTCATGTTGTCGCTCATTGCTTTAATCACTGCGGTGCTGCTTTGCTGGCTCGTTCTGCCCGCCGCGTATTATGAAACGCTGCTGCGGTTCTCCCAAGGGGCAGTTAATTGGCCGCTGTTACCTGCTCCGCACCTGGTATTATACATTCTGACATTGTTCATTATCGTCCCCCCGCTCTTGGCAGCTAGCTTATGGAGGCGGTCGATCAGTGATCTACCTGCGGCCTCGATTTGTAGCGCCTTTGGGCTCTTATGCGTGGCGACAAGCCCCGGCGCTCTGGGCCGGTGCGATCCGCCACACGTCCTGTTCTTTGGGATGGGAGCTTCAATGCTACTGATGATTCGACTGGCAAACGTATCGCGGCGCGCCTTTGCAACCTACGTGATTGCTTATGCCGGTGTTTTTATCGTTCTCATGCAAGTCATCAATCTGCAGGTCTTCTACCGTGTGTCGCCGGCCACACTACTATCGACGCATGCAGCGACGCATGTGGTTGACAAATTGCGGACTACCACGGGTACCGCCCATCTCGACCCTGCTAAATTGTCTGCGCTCGACCGTTATCCACGTCTTGGTCTCCCATTCGCGAGTTTCGGGGATCCAGCTGTGGAGAGATACATAGTGTCACGGCATCAGTTGGAGCCCGAGTACTATGTCGCTATAATAGGGCTTTATGATGCTGCGGCTATCGAGCGCAAGCTGCGGGACGTAGGGAAGACAGAGTACGTGTTGGTTCCCAGCTCTTTTAATTCTCGGCCTTCTCTAGCGGATCCCTGTGATGGATATCTTAAGAACTTGCGCGAATGGTTTCTATATCCCGCGAAGTTACCTTGCCGAGCCAAGCCGCTTAATCCGATGGCCACTCTCAGGTCGTTTATCGCGGATCACTATGTTACCGTCGAACAGGTTGGTGGCTGGTCGGTTTTGCACAGAATCAACGGTGAGCCAGGGCAGGATGACAAATAGTGCACTTCGCCATCTGCTCTCGAAGCGTGACCACTTATCTATTGTTCCGAGGCTCTCCGCGATTATCCAAAATAGACTGGAAGAGAGGCTACTAGCTAGATCTTACGCAGCGATCGCATCTTTAGAAAATCAACGGTTAGCGACACTTGGAGTCACCAATTCTAAACCAGATTCTAATTTATCTCCTCTTCTCGGCAATTTCCTCTGGTGTTAGAATACGGTAGATAATCCCGTGCGGGCTTACATGGGCGCGCTCGCAGGTCCTTTCCACGTATTCGATCAACTGCCGTTGGTATTCCCAAAAATTCTTCGGTGGCCGATGATAATCGATCGGACTTCTGGCGACAGCAAACCAGCGAGTTTTCTGCAGTCGTAAATTTTCGAATGCTTGGATGGCACTGTCGCCGTCTGGTGGCAGCATCCCCCAATTCCGATAGGGGTCGGGAAAGACCCATCCGCGTCGATGACTATAGTAAATTACGCGCGGATCTCCCATCAGGCCGGGAACCGTAGCCACCAATTCCCCCGGCTGGCTGATTCGGCAAAGTGCCTTCCCCAATTCGTAGTCGTCAACTGCCCTCTGCGAGAGGTTCCAAAACTGTGGCAAGGCTCTAACCGACGAGTACGTTAATGCAATAAGAGGGAGTGAGATTGCTATGAACATAGCGGGTTGTGAGTTGCTGAACCACCGAATTCGGCCAATGAAAATCAAAGCACGCCCGGCGAATGCCGCTGCAACCACGTTGAAAACCTGAAAGTTCCACGGATTCCACACCAGTTCGTAGGCTGCAATAAGGTACAGAGCAACGCAGCCAACAAGCCACCAATGAAATAACCAGGGGCCACTGAACGGTCGAGTTTTTCCCATGTCTGACCTTTTAAGCGAAAAGGATTCGACTAACCCAATGAAGGTCAAAATAATTCCGGGCCAAGTCCATAGCCACCCTGTGAGTTGCGACCAGGCTCTGGGAATAAAATACCAGGATGAAAGCCAACCTTCCTTGTGATTACTCCAGATGAAATTGCCGACCCCAGCCAGATGATATGGCGGATAGGTTTTCGCGACGTGGACAACCCAAAGATAATAGGCAACCACGGGGATCGTGGATATACCCGTGACAAAAAGCAATTTCTGTCGCGCCAGCGAAGGTTCCCTCGGTAGTAACTTTATAGTCGCATAGACCATAGGAACAACCACGACGGCGCCCGGCAGTTTTGTTAGAATTCCCAGAACGCCGATCCCTGCTGCCCCATAGAGGTAGGCAAACCGCCTAGTTTGAAAAAAAATTACATAGCATAGCAAGCTGGTTAGGACGAGTCCCATCATCACTGGATCGGGTAGAAAAGAACGATCGATAACAATTGCGCCGGGGAGAACAGCCCAAACCGCAGCGCTCGCCAACGCATAAGATTCGCCCCAAATGCGCCGAACCAAGAGATAAAGTGAGGTAAGAGAAAGCAAACCAAAAGCAGCAGCGATCGCCCGCCCAATCCATTCATGCTGGCCCACAAGAGCCCACAAAATTGCAACCAAATACGTGAAGGTCTGAAATTCGCGTCCCGTATATGTCGGCCCTGGTCCGGCCCAATTCACCTGTGGAAGAAAGATATTCCAATTACCTCGCGAGAAATTTTCAGCCATCATCGCAGTGCTAGTCTGGCGAAAACTGAACGAATCCACGAGTGGTTCATTGATATGGCTCAGGCGGAGCGCGCCAGCTAAGACAAAGATTCCTGCGAATAAACAAGATTGGAGAAGCGTCGAACTTTGTCCCGAGTTCACAGACTCTTTGGTGAGCACTGTTGGGTCCGAACTCAGGTCATGCGTATCGGGGTTGATCACTTTACCTCGCCAAATATTCGAGAAATTGCATGACTGTTGCAAGTCTAAGGAAAGACGCTCGAATGACACCAATGGCGATTAAAAGCTACCGGTGTTAAAGTGGAGGGGATCTTCCTTGCCACCCTGATTCGCAAGCCCTACATTTCAACCGCATCCGTTCGCATCCAATCTTCTGAATGACCAGTGCACACCAGCGCGATCATGGGTTCATCTGGGTACCTTCGACCCCCCTTCCTCATATGCTGCAGTTGGATGCGTTGCGTGCCTTCGCCGTGCTGGCGGTTCTCATCGCCCACTTTACTCCGAAAACCTCGAAGTTCTTCCTTCCGTTTAAGGTTGTCGACCTAGGTGGAGTCGGCATTCGTCTGTTTTTTGTAATTAGTGGCTTCCTTATTACTGGGATCCTTCTAAGATCAAAGAGTTATTGCGAAAAGGAACGGCTACCTGTGTGGTACGAGTTCCGCCAGTTCTATGCTCGCCGTGTGTTACGGATCTTTCCATTGTTCTATTTAGTATTGGTTATCGCAGCGCTACTCAACATCCAGCCCGTCCGTCAGACATTTTTGTGGCACGCCGTTTATCTGACGAATTTTTATTTATTCCTTGGTGGCAAAGGCGGTTCAGTAAGCCATTTGTGGTCACTTGCCGTGGAGGAACAATTCTATTTCGTGTGGCCTTGGATCATCCTCCTCACGAGTCGGCGCAGGCTAGCCGTCTTGCTTCCAGTCATAATAGCGGCTGGTCCCATTTTCCGACTTATCTGTGGTCTTTATACCGAAAACCCGAAGACTCCAATTTTGCCTCTGAGTTGCTTGGACACGTTAGGTGTTGGGGCATTTTTGGCGCTACGCAGAGACCAGTTTCATCAGCAATATTGTCGGAAATACCCTTTTGGCAGATCGGGTCTGCTCCTGGGCATCGGGATATTCGCGATCTTTGTGCTGTTGCGCGCCACGAACCACGGACGGATGATTGGATATGCCATCTTCGATATCGGAGTCGCTTTGATCGCGGGATGGATCGTGTGGCATGCATCAATCGGAATGCACGGATTTATTGGAAAATTGATGCGGATAAAGCCCTTGATCTACCTTGGAACGATAAGCTACGGCATCTACGTCTATCATAACTTCGTACACTATCTCCTGGACAGCAAGATCACGAAAATCCTGGGGCTCCTGCATGCTCGCTCATTGACGATCCCGTTGATATGCGCCATCACAATTTCCGTAGCAGCACTTTCATGGCA
>JGI1027J12803_100520219_pt1 | contig 12113 bp, 12 predicted proteins | sample IowNatreferecore_FD_12803 | JGI IMG/M metagenome (IMG submission 12803) | reverse complement strand
GATCGCGTGACAGGTCTTCGTAGCGGACAATGGCGATCTGCTGAGGCGAATCCGCTTGGAACTGCAGAGCGTACTCGTTGCGCGTGCGCCATGCTGCGATGTGGCGCTCGGAAGCGATATCGCCTGCGCTGATCCAGCCTTCGCGGTGCATCGAATGCAGCACATTCACCGGATCGCGATAAATCCAGACGAAACGTACATTATAGTGACTGTACTCGGTGCGCAGGTCCAGGAGCGTTCGATCGAATGTTTCGCAAATTGGCTTCAGCAACACTGTGCCCGGCGCGGTGTCGAATAAATGTGCGATATCGCACAACGGCCGCAGTCGAAATCTCGTGTAGACAGCGTTGTCGATATCTTCGTCATATGCGGTCAAAGATTTGTCAGCAGCAAGCGATGTAAAAATGGCGGTCGTCCCGGAACGCTGCACCCCCATCACCATGATCAATTTTTTGGCCACCAGCCGGCAGCTTGAAAAGAGAAGCGTTCGTCTGGCAAGGACTCTTTGCCTTTATTTGTCCCGCGCTCAATGTCATTGAGGCGCTCTACCAACTGAGCTAAGACCCCGAGGGAATTCAGTTGTCGATTTCGTTCGCCGATCGCAACCTAGCGGCCGGCGATCGAAATACCGGCTTTATTCGCCGCTTCTATAACTTGATTCTTTTCAAGCAACAACGTTCGGCCGGCCTCAATCGCGACCGCGCGAATCTTCGCTTCTGCCGCCACTCGAATCGTCTCGATTCCGATTACTGGCACATCGAAGCGAATGTCCTGGTTCGGTTTCGAAAGCTTGATTACAACCGCCCGGTCGCGCCCGAGCTCTCCACCGCGCCGGATGGTTTCGTTAGTGCCTTCGAAAGCTTCAACGGCGAGAACGGTCCCGTTTTTCACCACGATCGTTTGACCAATATCGAGCGAAGCAATTCGTTTCGCGATCTCCCAACCAAATTCGATATCCGCTTTTTCGCGACGCCCTAATTTAGGCCCAGCAATCAAGCCTGCTACGGCCAGAAATTGTTCAAGAAATGTCGTCGCGGGAAGAAGCGTGACATCCGCTTTCTCGAGCTCAGTCGCAATCGCACTGAAAATCGATTCGGCATTCCGGTGTTTCAGTTTCGCTAACAATAAAAGGGCGCGCCAGTCAGGATGAAGATCGAACAAATTTCGCGGCGCGATCTGGCCCGCCATGATCGCCTGGCGCACGCCGGCTTCACGCATGACCGATAGTAATCGATTCAACTGACCGACGCGGAGCCACGAGATTTGATTTACTAAATCGTTGAGTTTTGGATCGGTCTCGCCGGTAAATGCGACTGCTGTGATTTTGGCGACACCGGCTGATCGCGCTGCTTTTGCCAGCACTTGTGGATAAAGGCCGTTACCGGCAATAATTCCGAGATGATCCAGCGGCGCCTGCAAGATCGCGCAGCGAACGGCTAGGGATGTCGACGACGCTTAACGTGCAATTGCGCAAGCGCTTTTTGCAACGAGGCCTGGATCGCAGCGACGTCTTCCTTGCTATGATCGCCCTTCATCGCCGCTTGCGCACGTGCTACCGCTTCTTCAGCGGCATGCTCGTCGATCTGCTCCGATCCCAGCGCCATGTCCGTAAGGATAGAGACCCCATCCCCGGTTATTTCGACGAAGCCTTCGCCCACCGCCAATGAGCTGACCCGGCCATCCTTCACCACGCGTAATTCGCCCGGCTTTAGAATCGTTAACAACGGAACGTGATTGGGATAGACTCCCAGTTCGCCTTCGGATCCCGGCAGAGTCACCATTTGGACATTCTCCGAGTAGGCCGTCGATTCCGGCGTTACTATTTGCAGTCGAAGCGTGGCCATCAGCTCTCGTTGATTTGGTCGATGCTGCCTTTCATGTAGAAATTCGCCTCCGGCACGTCGTCATGTTTGCCATCGAGGATTTCCTTGAAGCCGCGCACGGTTTCGGCAATCGGCACGTATTGCCCTTTGTGACCGGTGAAAACTTCGGCCACGTGAAACGGCTGACTGAGGAAACGCTGGATTTTGCGCGCTCGATAAACGGTCAGTTTGTCTTCGGGGGAAAGCTCGTCCATTCCGAGGATGGCAATAATATCCTGCAAATCCTTGTAGCGCTGCAACACTCGTTGAACGCCACGGGCGACGTTATAGTGATCATCGCCCACCACCTCAGGGGCGAGCGCCTTGGAAGTTGAAGCGAGTGGATCGACCGCCGGATAAATACCCAGCTCCGCAATAGACCGCTCCAGCACAATGGTCGAATCCAGGTGTGCGAACGTGTTTGCCGGCGCCGGATCGGTAAGATCGTCGGCCGGCACATAGACAGCCTGGAAGGAAGTAATCGAGCCCTTGTGAGTTGAAGTGATTCGCTCTTGAAGGTCGCCCATCTCCGCGGCCAGAGTCGGCTGATAGCCCACCGCGCTGGGGGTACGTCCCAGCAGCGCCGAAACCTCCGAACCCGCCTGAGAAAAACGAAAGATGTTATCGATGAACAACAACACGTCCTGACCTTTCTCATCGCGGAAATATTCGGTCATGGCCAGCGCCGAGAGTCCGACACGTAAGCGCGCGCCCGGCGGTTCGTTCATCTGACCGAAGACGAGCGCGACCTTTGATTTTGACAAATCCTTCTGGTCGATAACGCCGGCTTCGCTCATTTCCTTATAGAGATCGTTTCCTTCCCGCGTTCGCTCTCCTACACCGGCGAAAACGGAAAAGCCGCCATGTTTCATGGCAATGTTATTGATCAACTCCTGAATAACGACAGTCTTGCCCACACCGGCACCGCCAAATGCGCCTACTTTTCCGCCGCGGGTAAAAGGGCAGATGAGATCGATGACTTTGATCCCGGTTTCGAGAATGGAGGCCGTTGTTTCCTGATCGGTAAGGTCCGGCGCTTTGCGGTGAATCGGATAGCGCTTTGTGAACTTCACCGGACCCTTCTCGTCGACCGGGTCGCCTGTGACATTAAAGACACGACCGAGCACGCCGTCGCCCACCGGAACGGTTATGGGACCACCCGTATCGGTTACCTTCATGCCTCGCTTCAATCCTTCGGTTGAAGACATGGCGATCGAGCGCGCCCAGTTGTCTCCGAGATGCTGTTGCACTTCGAGAGTGAGTTTGGTCGGGTTGCCACTTACTTCATACTCGATTTCAAGCGCGTTATAGATCCGCGGCAGACGCGTGCCCTCGGGAAATTCCACATCGACTACGGGGCCGATGACCTGAACGATATTACCTGTATTCATAAATTTACTGGCCTAGGGCCATCTGCGCGGTGGCGATCTCGAGCAATTCGGTCGTGATACTATTCTGGCGCATTTTGTTGTATTCGAGGGTTAGATCTTTGATGAATTGCAATGCGTTATCGGTGGCATTCTTCATCGCCACCATCCGGGCGCTGTGCTCGGAAGCGCGCGCGTCCAAAACTGTTTGAAACACCTGATACTGCACGTAATAAGGCAGCATCGCATCCAGGACCTGCTCCGGCGCGGGTTCGAAAATGTAACCAAGCATCGGATCGTCGACGTTTTCGTCTTGTTTGGTGAGATCGAAAGCGCTGATGGGCAATAACGTCTCGACCACTGGTCGCTGATTGATCGTGTTAATGAAATGGGTGAAAAGCACCGATACTTTGTCGACTTCTCCGCGTAAGAATTTCTCCATCGCAAAATTTGCGATTGGCTTCGTCTCGATGAATGTAGGCGAGTCTTTTAGTTGGAAATCGGCAAGCAATTCGCGTTTTGTCCGCGCCAGGAACTGGCGCGCCTTCCTTCCAGATACGACAAAACTTGTTTTGGTTTCGTCAAAGCGAGCGGCTTCGCGCAGAAGATTGGTATTTAGCGCTCCGGCCAGGCCTTTGTCCGTGCTGATAACAATCACCAGCTCTTTTTTTACCGGCCGGACCTGGAGCAACGGATGCAGTTTCGCATCGGTGCGTTTTTGAAGTGAAACGAAGACTTTGTTCATGACTGCGGCATAGGGCCGGCCCGCGAGCGCATGCTGCTGGGCCCGGCGCATCTTCGAGGCCGCGACCATCTGCATCGCTTTGGTAATTTGCGCGGTATTGCGGATCGACTTGATCCGGCGCCGAATGTCCTGGGTGTTCGCCATCGAATTGTTGTTAGCCGACTGGTTTGGATGCGACGAAGTCTTCCAAGGCTGCTTTCAAGTCTTTTCCCAGCTCGGCATCCAGCTCTTTCCGTTCGCGAATTGCGCTCAGGAGAGATTCTTTCCGTGTTTGGAGAAAATCCTGGAGCTTATTTTGAAACTCTTTGACGCGCTCTACCGGAACAGAATCGAGAAAACCGTTCTGCATCGCCCACATAACGGCCACCTGGAGCTCGACTGGCAGCGGATTATATTGTTTCTGTTTGAACAATTCGACGATGCGCTGTCCGCGATCGAGCCGTGCCTTGGTGGCAGCGTCCAGGTCTGAACCGAATTGAGCAAATGCCGCAAGCTCGCGATACTGAGCGAGGTCGAGTTTCACTTTACCAGCGACCTGTTTGATTGCTTTGATCTGCGCCGCGGAACCAACACGGCTGACCGATAGACCGACTGAAATCGCCGGACGAACGCCTTGGTAAAACAAATCCGTCTCGAGATAGATCTGACCGTCTGTGATCGAAATTACGTTAGTTGGAATATACGCCGAAACGTCCCCGGCCTGTGTCTCGATGATCGGCAACGCGGTAACCGAGCCGCCACCGGCCGCTTCAGTCACGCGCGCGGAGCGCTCAAGCAAGCGAGAGTGCAAATAGAAAACGTCACCGGGATAAGCTTCGCGGCCGGAAGGCCGTTTGAGCACGAGCGAGACCTGGCGGTAAGCAACCGCGTGTTTGGATAAATCGTCGTAAATGATCAACGCATCCATGCCGTGATCCATGAACCACTCGCCCATGGAAGCGCCGGCAAACGGGGCCAGATATTGGTTCGTGGCCGTGTCCGATGCAGGCGCAGAGACGATCGTGGTATAGGGCATCGCGCCCTCCTTTTCCAGAACGCCGAGCGTGCGCGCGACGTTGGAGTTCTTCTGTCCAACCGCGACGTAAATGCAATACAGCGGCCGATGGTCCTTCAATCGCCCTTCTTCCGCGGCTTTGTTAAGCCGGGCCTGGCTGATGATCGTGTCGATCGCAATCGTGGATTTGCCTGTTGCGCGATCACCGATGATCAGTTCGCGCTGACCGCGACCGATCGGAATCATGGCGTCGATGGCCATAATTCCGGTTTGAACCGGCTGACTCACGCTCCGTCGCTTGATAATGCCGGGCGCGATTTTTTCGACCGGATAAAACGTGTCGCTTTTGATCGGCCCTTTACCATCGAGTGGTTGGCCGAGCGTATCGACGACGCGCCCAAGCAATTCTTTTCCGACAGGGACCTGGAGCAGCTTGCCCGTCGTCCGCGCCTCGTCGCCCTCGGAGATTTTGACGTTATCACCGAGAAGAATGGCTCCGACTTCCGTTTCTTCGAGGTTGAGGGCGAGCCCGAAAACACCGTTCGGAAACTCGATCATCTCGTTCAACATCACGTCGCTCAGTCCTTCGATGCGCGCGACTCCGTCTCCCGTTTCGCGAACCACGCCAACGTTGCTTTTGGTCGTGGACGTTTTCAGCCCGGCGATCTTTGTTTCAATTTCTTCAAGTATGCTGCTCATGGTGGTGGTTTATCAAAGTTGCTGCTGCAAACGCTCCAGGCGATTTCGCACAGTGCTATCCCAGACATCACTTCCCACACGAATCCGCATTCCGCCAAGCACTTCCGGATTTACTACGAACTCGGATGTGAGATCAGAGCCATAGCGTTTCTTGAGATTGCTAACAATTTCCGAGCCGGTAGCTGGGGCAAGTGGAGTCGCAGTTTCAATTCGCGCATGTCGCTTCTCCACTTCCAGTCGCAGAAGTCGTTTATAGTAATCGAGAATCTTAATGCAATTGTGCGGTCGCTTGCTCATAACGGAATCGACTACCGAAGCAACGCGACCCGGATCGAGTTGATTATCGGTGAAACTTGCGTGCAATAGCTCGCGCGCAATCTGTCGTACTTCCTTGGAAACGCGCATCGACCTCCTATGCCACCTGGCGGCTCGCTTCCTCCTGTAACCGGCGCTGATCGTCCGGAGTAAGAACTTTGCCGGTTACCTTGGCCGTCGTGTCCACTACGAGCCGGCCGAGCTCACGCTTCAATTGCGCCATCGTCCGCTCGTGCTCGATGGCGCTCGCTTCGCGCGCCTTGGCCACGATTTGTTCCGCCGCCGCAATCGCCTCCTGCTGCTTGCGCTCACCTACGACAGACGCACTATTGCGCGCCTCATCGATGATCTTCTGAGCTTCCGCGTTGGCTTTAGCCAAAATCTCGGCATGGCGTTGCTCCGCTTCAGCCAGCTGCTGCTTGATCTTCTCCGCGTTCAATTGCGCCTGAGCGATCTGTTCGCGTCGCCGGTGCAAAACCGCCAAAATGGGCTTGTAAGCAAACGCCCTCAGCGCGACCGCGACGATGACGAAGCTGATCACCTGGGAGAGGAAAAACCACGGGTTCCAGCCGAAGGTTTCGGCGGTATCGCGTGCGATTTCGCCGATATTCCCAGCCGCGAGCAAAAGAGTCATTTTTCGAAAGCAGCGCGGGTTATTTCACGAGGAAGAGCGCATAAAACACAATCGCTTCGGCAAAGGCAATCGCGAGGATGGCCTGTACCAGGATCGGTGTCGCAGCGCCAGGATTACGGCCGACGGCGGAAGCGGCTCCCATACCGATTAAGCCAACGCCAATGGCCGAACCAAGTGCGGCCAGGCCGACGTGAATGCTTCCGGCCATTTCTGCAAGTAGTGGTAGTATCATGTTTGTCTTTTTCTTTTTGGTTTTTGTTAGCGACCTCCGCGGGAACCACGGTCATAGCCGCCAAAATCTTAGTGGTGGACCTCGTGTTCCGGTTCGTGTTGCGCGATCAAAAGGGTGAAGACCGCGGTCAGAAGCATAAAGACAAGCGCCTGCACCAGACCAACGAGCAGTTCCATGAAATAAAACGGAATCGGAATTAGCCAGGAAAGCGACGGCACAAGATTCGACATCGATTCGAGCATTGTTTCACCGGCGTAAATGTTACCGAACAACCGAAAGCTGAGCGAAATCGGCCGGAACAGGATCGAGACGACCTCGAGCAAACCGACCAGGAAGAAAATAATGATGAGAGGAATTTTCATGAACCCGGACGTCTCGCCTTTAGGTCCAAAAAGATGGAGAATCACCCCGCCTACGCCTTGGGCCTGAATGGCCCAGATGATCCACAAAACAAAAAAGACTGCCGCCATCGCGAAGGTCATGTTGAGATCCGCGTTGGCGCCGCGGAATAAGGGGCGATCGATGTGAAATAGCCCGGTCGCGGGGTCGCGATGTCCCCACCCAATGGTTCCAACACCCGGAATGAGCCCGGCCCAGTTGGTAAACAAAATGAAAATAAAGATCGTGGCGAAAAACCAAAAAGTTTTCTTGACCAGATCGCGTCCGATAATGCTCTCCAGAAAATTGTAGAGGCCCTCCACCATCCATTCCCAAAAATTTTGGGCCCCGCTCGGCACCGTCTGAATTTTTCGCGTTGCCATTTGTGCAAAGATGATCACCGCTACCGCGGCAATCCACGAAGCGACCATCGAATTGGTTACAGCCAGCTTACCAATCTCAAACAGAGGCGCGGCCTTCAGTGACACACCCTCGTGCTCAACGGTTTCTGCCGCCTGCACCGGAACGCTTGCGCAGGCGAAGATCACCAGCGCGAGTAGCGCTAGCGTCCTCCGTAAGAAACAATGGCGAGGTAACATGAGATGTTGCAAACGAAAACCCGATTTCACCTGAGGCGGAAAAGCCATGACGGTCTCGCGCTCGACCCGTGGGTGCTTGCCGCGCTTATCAAAGCCGCTTTTAGCGCGAAAACAAGTTATTTCGCTACCGCTTCTTCGAGTGCGGCACGAACGTGGCCTGAAACATCGCGCTTGGCCAGCTCCCGCAGGGATCGGGGAGAGGTTACTTCCGCGTAAGTTTGCTCCAGGTCGCGAATCGTTTTCACCTGGTCGAAATTCTCGACTACGGATGCGCGCGCAAAGTGGCCGCACCGTCTGTAGAGCTCTGGCGAGCTGGCAAGCGCGACCATGGAACGCCCGAGGCCCTCCCAGTCCTGTTCATCACTAAGAAAACCATCTACGTTTTCTCTCACAGCCTCGGGAATTCCACCGTGACGGGTCGCAATTACAGGTAACCCGGTCGCCATCGCCTCAAGGATCGAGTTCGGAACTCCTTCCTGGTTTTCGTCCGGCGGCGTTTCGCTCGGGTGAATAAAGATATGCGACCGTTCATAGAGCCTTCGCAGGTCCTTCTGGCTCAGAAAACCACAGAAATGAACACGCGGGCCAATGTTGAGTTGATTAGCCAGTTCCTCCAGTTCCGGCTGCAGCGGTCCTTTGCCTGCGATAACAAATTCGGAATTGGGAAACTTGACTGCGAAGACGGCAAAAGCCCTGATCGCCGCCGCCACCCCTTTTTTATCGATAAGCCTACACGCTTGCAATACACGCCAAACACCGTCCCGAGGCGGTTCGCGTTCCACGAACGGAAAATCGGCCAGCGGAACACCGCTCCGGTTAATTCGAATCTTTTCCGGCGGACAACCGAACTTCATCAGCCGCTGCGCGAGAGATCGCGACCGTGCCAGTACTGCCGGTACCGAATCGAACAACACCTTCAGCTTCCCCGGGTAGTCGTCGATTTTTGGGTTCTTGGCCAGATCGAAGCCATGGAATGACACGACGCATGGCCGATTCCATTCCTGGATGAACGGCAACAAGTGAACACCAGTATGACCGAAATAGATGTGCATCATGTCGGCGTGGCGGCGGGCCAGAATCGAAACGAGTAGTTGATGTTCGCCGCGATAAATCAAGGGCGGGCGGCGTTCGATAAACTTCATCCAGCCGTGCCGGAATAGGTTCCGATGTGGCCGGGGAATCAGTTCGATATCCTCGAACGGAAAACGTCGCGCGTTCTCCACCTTCTTTGTCATCACAAAGGTTTCAACGCGCCGCAGAGAGGCGACCTGTCGGTAGACATGCAGCATTTCCGATTTCAGAAACGTGCTGCAATAGCTGGCGATGACGAGTTTAGCCATTAAAGAAGCCCCGACTTTGTTTGAGGTAGCACGGCTTGTCTAATTATTAATCGTTACCAGCACCAAAATTCGTTTCGCGCCCGCTGGCAAGAGTAGATTCCGAAGAAATGTACGATTCCAGCAAAGACTTTAATTCTTCAATACCCTGTCCTTGTTTGCCTGACACTGGTAGAACCACCAGTTGAGGGAAGCGAGCCCGAAACGCGACCACGTTCTCCGCCGCCGGAGCCAAGTCCATTTTATTCGCAACCACGAACCAGGGTCGCGATGAGAGCCGTGAATCAAAAAGATCGATTTCGCGACGAAGCGATTCCAAGTCTGCAATTGGGCTCCGGCCTTCGCTGCCGGCCATATCGACAATGAAAACCAGCAGACCACAACGTGTAATGTGTCGGAGGAAATCGTGCCCGAGTCCAAGGTTGCGATGCGCGCCTTCAATCAGCCCCGGTACATCAGCCACGGTTATACGGCGATAACCACTGAGTTCGACGATTCCTACTACTGGATGCAGCGTAGTAAAGGGATAGGATGCGACCTTCGGTCGCGCGGCTGACAAACGTCGCAGAAGCGTCGATTTGCCAGCATTTGGGTAACCGACTAACGCCGCATCTGCAATCATCCTTAGCTCGAGAAAGAAATAGCCACTTTCTCCCTCACCTCCCTCGGTGTACTCGCGCGGCGCCCGATTGCGCGAACTTTTAAAGTGGACATTGCCTTTCCCTCCCCCGCCACCCCGTGCGAGCAAGAATTCCTCGCCCTCGCGCGTCAGGTCCGCGATCAGTTCGCCTGTTTCAAAGCGCGTCGGCTGCGATTTGTCCCCTTCGGGTTCGTCCGCGTCGATCGGAATGGCACGGTAAACACTAGTTCCGACCGGCACCGCGACCTTTTTCGTTGGTGCACCTTTGCCGTGCATCTTTTTGCCCTGTCCATGCGCACCATTTTTTGCGCGGACAATGGGCTCGTAAAAAAGGTTGGCCAAATGATCGGTATGCGGATCAGCATACAAAATGATATCTCCTCCGCGGCCCCCATCGCCGCCATCCGGTCCACCTTTGGGTACAAATTTCTCGCGGCGAAAGCTGACGCAGCCGCGCCCACCGTTTCCCGCCTGCGCGAAGATTCGGACGCGATCAACGAACATGCGCGATTATACCGCGGGTTGGGTTCATTGCTCGCGTGTTGGAGTCCGGCTTTTTCGGAGACCGATTCGAGAACTCTTAGCGAGCCAGCAGTGACTGGTAAAGCTGCCTGGTTTGCTGCGCGATTGCGCGCCAGCTGAATTTCGCCTCCGCTCTTTTGCGTCCTGCTTTGCCGAACCGAGAGCGTAACTCTTCATCCTGCATCAGTTGGTTGATCTTCGCCGTCAGATCACGGGCAAACTTTTCCGGGTGCAACGGTTCAAATGGACTTTCCTTCATTTGCTCGAGCGGGACGAGAAAGCCCGTTTCGCCATCAACCACGACTTCTTTTATTCCACCGACGGCGCTCGCCACCACCGCTGTTTCGCACGCCATCGCTTCAAGGTTGATGATTCCAAACGGTTCGTAGATCGACGGGCAACAGAACACCGCCGCATGGGAGTAGAACTGGATTATGGCCGGACGATCGAGCATCTGTTCAATCCAGATAATGCCCTCGCGGCTCTTTTTCGCATGCGCCACCACAGCCTTCATTTCTTCGGCGATTTCTTCTGTATCGGGCGCGCCGGCACAAAGCACGATTTGAAAATCTTTGTCCATGAATTCAATCGCGCGAACAAGATGAATAATCCCCTTTTGCCGGGTGATTCGACCGACAAATAAGAGAAATGGCTTGTTACAATCGACTCCGAATTTTCGCGGGACATCATCGGCAGCAGTTGGTTTGTATTCCTCCAAATCAATGCCGTTGTAGATGACGTGCAGACGCTCCGGGCGAACACCAAACAGCCGCTCGATGTCGGACTTGGTATCCCGCGAGACAGCGATCACGGCATCGGCCATTTCCAACGCGGTTTTCTCGAGCCAAAGAGTGAAGTCATACCCACCGGCTAATTGCTCTCGTTTCCAGGGGCGCAGCGGTTCAAGCGAGTGAACGGTGACGACAAGAGGCAGACTGTAATGGTAGCGGGCCAGAATCCCGCCCCAGTGGCTGTACCAGGTGTGGCAGTGGACGATTTGCGCATCGATGCCGGCAACATTGAATTGAGTGCAACGTTCGACCGCGCCGAGAGTGGAGCGGAGAGGCTTCGGGCACGGCCACGCACTCGTATCCAGCTCAAAGCCGCGTACGGTTAGATTAGCGCAGGTGAAATTCTGGTCGCCAAAACAGCGGACCTCCACCGGCATTAGTTTTGCCAGTTCTCTTGAGAGGTATTCTACGTGAACACCGGCGCCCCCGTAGGTGTAGGGGGGATACTCGTTTGTGAGGATCAGGACCTTCACTCAGCCAGCTAGTAGTCGGGTCCTCAGACCAGGGCAAGCTCAGGCTTCGAGCTGACTCATTTCAAACGCGGCAACCCGATCGTTACTTGCCCGCGCGCAGCAAGAGCACCGGCACTTCCACCGCGTGACGGACTTTGTCCGCGGTCGCTCCATACAAGATGTCGCTGATGAACCGATGACCATGAGTTGACATGGCGATAAGGTCCACGTCCCGCGTCTCGGCCAGTTTAATGATTTCGTCAGCAGGTTCGCCCAAAGCCAGAACAGCATCACAGGAAAAGCCGTCGCTGCTTAGCTCGCGTTGCCTCTCTTCTAAATAAGCGCGGTCCTGCTTCATTTCTTCGCTTTCAGCAAGCTTGAGTTGATCAAAATTCCGCGCCACCCAGCCGTCGGCGACATGCACCAAAAGCAGTCGCGCCCCGGTCATGCGCGCCAACAGTTTGACGTGATCAAGAATGGTGCGGTCAGCGGAACTGTTCTCAAGCGGAACCAGAATATGGTGGTACACGTTATTGTGTTGGAGCT
>JGI1027J12803_101180782_pt1 | contig 12140 bp, 9 predicted proteins | sample IowNatreferecore_FD_12803 | JGI IMG/M metagenome (IMG submission 12803) | reverse complement strand
ATTCTTGGGATACAGTGCTTTATGCCTCTCAAAAGGGCTGAAAACCGGCGGAGAACTACACACCCTGGAAATTGACCCGAAAACAGCTGCCTTCGCCATCGAAAACTTTAAGAAATCTAAAACAGGGAATAAAATAATTTTGCATACCGGAAATGCGTTAGAAGAGCTCAATTCCCTGGACAAACCATGGGACCTGGTTTTCATTGATGCCGATAAAACAGGATATGTCGAATACTACAAGGCCCTGGTTCCCAAATTAAAATCAGGTGCTGTGATACTTGCAGATAACGTTTTATTTCATGGTCAGGTGCTGGAAAAAAATGTGAAAGGGAAAAGTGCAAAAGCCATTCAGGAGTTCAATGATATGATACTGGCTGATGAAAGAGTTGATAAAATGATGCTGACCTTGCGTGATGGCGTCTATTTGATCCGGAAAAAATAAAAATGACAGATGATTTTAAAATTTCGGATACTGGCTTCGCTTCTGATGTTAACGCAGATTCTTCCTGCACAAAGCCCCGGTCAGATTAACAACTATATAAATAACTATAAATTTCTGGCCATCTCTGAAATGCAGCGGTCCGGAATTCCCGCCTCGATTATACTTGCACAGGGAATCCATGAAACCAGTGCCGGCACCAGCGATCTGGTGCTTGCTTCCAATAATCATTTCGGAATAAAGTGTAAAGCCAACTGGACCGGGCAGGTTGTTTACCATGATGACGACGCCCGAGGCGAATGCTTTAGAAGTTATGCGGCGGCAGAAGATTCTTATCGGGACCATTCCGACTACCTGAGCCAGACACCCCGGTACGCATTCCTGTTTAAATTAAATCCGGAAGATTACGAATCCTGGGCCTATGGCCTGAAAAAAGCGGGTTACGCAACCAACCTGAAGTATTCTCAAATATTGATTAAGCTGATCCAAGAATACGATTTGCAGAAGTATAGCCTGATAGCCCTCGGGAAACTAGCCCCGGAAAAAGTCACTGATGACCGACTTACGAAAGACATAAAGCCCGAAGTAATTGAGGGATTCGCTGACTCTTCATTGCAAAAATCTCCTTCTTCTTATCCGGAAGGCCCGTTTTCAATCAATGAAGCAAAGGTAATTTATGCCAGGGCGGGAGTTTCGCTTTTGTCACTTTCAGTCCAATATGAGATCCCTCTCTCCCGGTTACTGGAATTCAACGATATGAACCAGGAGAATGTATTGGCAAATGATCAACTGATTTATCTCCAGCGCAAGAGGAAAGCAGGTTATATAGCCATCCACATTGTGCAACAGGGAGAATCGATGTATAGTATTTGTCAGACTGAAGGCATCCGTTATGAAAATATTCTGGAATACAACCACCTGAAACCGGGCGAAGAACCAGCTCCCGGAGAAAAGATTTACCTTCAGGTGGCGGCTGGTAACAAACCGGCGTTGAGAAATGCGGTTAATGTGAAAACTGCAATCCCCTCTTCCTAAAAAATAATATGACTACCCTTCGAATACATGACAAGAACTTTAAATCCTATATTTCCGAAGAAGAGATCCGGCAGAAAGTAAAGGAATTGGCCAACATCCTGAACCGGGATTACCAGGATAAAAAACCTATTTTCATTGCAATCCTAAATGGTGCCTTTGTATTTGCAGCCGACCTTTTTAAATCTCTCACTATCGATGCGGAGATTTCATTTATCAAGCTGGCTTCCTATAAGGGCATGAAATCTTCAGGTCAGGTCCTCACCGCAATTGGCCTTGATATTGAATTATTCAACCGGCATGTGGTAATACTTGAAGATATTGTGGATACAGGTAAGACTTTGCATGAGTTTCTTCCGCAACTTTGGCACCAACAGCCGGCTTCGCTAAAAATTGTCGCACTACTGCATAAACCGGAAGCAAAGGTGTTCCCGATGAATGTTGACTATGTGGGTTTTGAAATACCCGATAAATTCGTTGTGGGATATGGACTTGATTTCAACGGCCTGGGAAGAAATACCGCAGCGATTTATCAGCTTGTTGAATAAAAAATCGTATAAATACGCCAAAGCGCTCCGTAACCAAAAACTTCTAATTGAAACTCCTGCTTGTCATATGCATTGCCTTATTTTCCTGTGTTCAGGGAAACAGCCAGTACTATCTGCGTGGAGAAATCAGGGATGAGCAAAAAAATCCGCTGAGCAATGTCAGGATAAAACTCAGTTCCAGTGATTTTCAATACTATTCCGGAACTATGGGCGGATTTGGTATTTCCATTCCCCACGCTGTTGATACAATGACAATAACAGCTGACGGCTTCTACACAAGTACAATAGCCGTAAACGCAGGTCAATACCAAACCATAACACTCAAAGGCCGTTTTGCCCCAATACCAAAACCGACTAACCAGTTGATGTCTCTGACGAAGAATCTATCGGAAGAAATGCGCAACCGATGGACGGTTGGAGCCGAAACATATAGCTCACTCATTGAAAATCCATTTATACCTGCTGAAAAATTTCCGGAGACAGGATTTGCTGTGAACATCAACAAAGCTTCCTATAGTAATATCCGACGCTTCATCAATATGGAAAATATTGTTCCTCCGGATGCAATCCGACTGGAAGAAATGATGAACTATTTCAATATTCATTACACACAACCCTCAGGCGACAGTGTGTTTAATTACCAGTCTGTTATTTCAGATTGCCCATGGAATCCGGAGCATGAACTATTATTTTTAAATATTTGCGCAAGAAAAGCCGTCCTGGAAAATATCCCGCCTGCCAACCTGGTATTTTTAATAGATGTATCGGGATCAATGGACTTACCCAACAGATTACCCCTGCTAAAATCTGCTTTCAGTTTAATGATCAATAATCTCCGGGAATCAGACACGGTTTCAATTGTAGTATACGGAGGAGTGAATGGCGTTTGGCTTACCCCGACCGGAGGGTCCGAAAAAAAGAAAATCCTTGAATCCATCAGTCAGTTAGAAGCCGGCGGAGCCACGCCCGGCGAAGGCGGAATCCGGGCCGCCTACCGTCTGGCAAAAAGCACATTCATAAGGAACGGTACCAATCGTGTTATCCTGGCAACAGACGGCGATTTTAATGTCGGGCAACAATCTGAAGACGAACTCAACAACCTGATCTATAGTTATCGTTCATCCGGAATATATCTGACCTGCCTGGGGGTGGGTATGGGAAACTATAAAGATTCAAAACTCGAAGTGCTCGCGAATCGCGGAAAGGGGAACTTTGCCTATCTGGATAATGAAAAAGAAGCTGAAAAAGTTTTAATGGAAGAATTCGCCCAAACCATTTATTCCGTGGCAAATAATGCCTATGTGGATATACATTTTGATCCGGCCCTGGTAAAAGACTATCGGTTAATTGGCTTCGATAATAAATTGAGTGCAATAGAGGACAGCACAAATGAAATCCAGGGCGGAGAAATCGGGTCCGGACATTCGTTGATGGCACTTGTGGAAATCGATCCGGTCCTCACGGAATCCGGGAAGCCCATTCATACCGGTTCTTTTGCGCGATTAAATATGCATTACCAGGTGCCGGGAATTAATACAAAAGTTCAGGAGGAGTACATAATTCCCTATTATTATAAATCGTTCTCTGAACTTCCCAATTACTTTCGTTTTTCAGCATCGGTTGCATTATTCGGTGGCATGCTGAAAAAATCTTCTTATACTCAAAAATCAACCTGGGATGATCTGGCAATCCTCGCCAAATCCAGTTATGATCCAAATGACGTTTCACAAAGTGAATTTCTGGTTCTGATTGATAAAGCGAAAAAGATCTATCATAAGGAAAAGAAAAAAAAGAAAGAGAAAACTCAATCGGATCAGTAGATACAATTTAATTTGTTTCCGGATTACAGGGCCTTATAAGCAAATAACATTTTAGGTGAAAGCAACTGCATTATTATCCATGCCAGCAGATAGGCTACTGCACAGATTCCAAAAATAATATTGTACCCTGTATTCAGGAAGCCGATCAATTTAAAATGATCCAGCAAAATCCCAATAAGCAATGGAAATAGAATTCCTCCGACTGAGCCGGCCATTCCTCCTATACCGATTACAGAGCCGATTTTATTTTTGGGAAACATATCCCCCGCCAGCGTATAAATTGTAGCACTCCAGGCCTGATGGGCGGCAGCCGCCAGGCTGATCAGGCATACAGCAGGCCAGATACTGTTTGTGTAACGCACAAAATAAACGGGCACTACGCAAAACGCAAAAATGAGCATGGATATCCGCCTGGCTTTGTATATGGGCAACCCTTTTTTGATCAGCCAGCCTGACAGAAATCCTCCCAGTATGCTGCCGAAACTGGCTATAACGTAAACAGTGGAAACATGAATAGCTGACTTCGTCAGATTCAAGTGATAAATGGTGTTGAAATAAGAAGGTATCCAGAAAAGATAGAACCACCAGACGGGATCTGTCAGGAATTTTCCCAAAATAATCGCCCATGTCTGCGGCAGCCGGAACAATTCCGACCAATTGGATGATTTCACGTCATCATCAGTTACTTCTGGCGGATCGCTATGGATATAACGATATTCCTCAGCAGACACTCTCTTTTGCCTGGATGGAATTTCATACAACCACCACCAGAATATTAGCCATATAAAGCCCAGGCCGCCTGTCCATAAAAAAGCTTTCTGCCAGCCATAGGAAGTAAAGATCCAGGCAATCAGCGGTGGCCCTGCGATGGCAGCAATATTAGTTCCACTGTTAAAAATACCTGTTGCGAAAGCGCGATCTTTTTTAGGAAACCACTCGGCGACTGATTTAACTGCTGCGGGGAAATTCCCTGCCTCACCAAATCCCAGAGCAGTTCTGGCAATTGCAAACCCGGGTGTCCCCGTCGCCAATGCATGGCACATTGCTGCAACACTCCAGATAATAACAGAAATTGCATATCCTAATCGGGTGCCTATTTGATCTATCAACTTCCCGAATATTAATAAAGCAATCGCATAGGCTGTTGAAAATGCCATGACGATCCGGCTGTAATCTTTCTCAGACCAGTTAAAATCTTTCGCGAGATTATCCTTCAACAATCCGATCACCTGACGGTCCAGATAGTTTATGGTTGTCGCAAAAAAAAGAAGGGTGACTATTACCCAACGGTAGTTACCTATTGGTTGCCGCATCGTGGCATGAATTTATGCTAAAGAAGAACGTATTGCAGCAATTTGTTTGATCAGTTCACTTGCATCCGATTTTAACTGCTCCCAATTACCTGTTTCCACGATAGTCTTGGTTATTAAGCTGCCACCCATTCCAACAGCAGACGCCCCTGCGATAAACCAGGATTCCATATTTTCCTTATCCATGCCGCCTGTTGGCATAAATTGAAGTTCAGGAAAAACTTCCCTTGAAGATTTTAAAAACCCTGTCCCAACTGCATTGGCAGGAAATAATTTAATAAGATTCAAACCATCATCCTGCGCCTGAATTAGTTCAGTAGGCGTTATGCAGCCGGGAATCCAAAGAACATGCTCATTCACCGAAAACCTCGATAATTCTTTTGTGTAACCAGGGCTCACTAGAAAATCGGCGCCATTTTGAATTGCCTTCCCGGCTGTTTTTGGGTCAAGGATTGTACCGAGTCCCAAAATCAATCCCGGAAATTGATTATAACTTTCTTTCACGAGAGTCCTGAAATTTTTTAACGCCTGCTTACCCCGGTTAGTATATTCAATCACGCGGATGCCGGATTCATATAATGTCTGCAGAATTCGTAAGCTTATTTTTTCATCGGGATGAAAATATAATGGCAGGATACCCTGCTGGATAATTGCCTTAACAATCTTTTCTTTATTCATACTGCTTTATTCGGTTCCTGATTGTATTGAGGTCCTGGTTGGTGGTATCTCCAATTTCAAAAAATTTCCCAAACCCTGCGGCAGCGGCAAATTGAATTACTTCCTGTTCAGGCAAATGTTTATATAATCCGTAAATGAGACCTGCCATAAAACAATCCCCTGTTCCAACTTTGTCTAAAATCTTATCACTCTCATAAGTAGCTGAATCCGCCCATTGATGGGCAGAATACAACGAAGCATAATATTGTATGCCTACTCCCTTTTCAAATCTGAACGTGAAGGCTACCGTTTTAACGCGAGCGAATCTCTTTAATATTTTGACAGAGGACTGATGTGCATGCTGAAGATATTCCTTTTTGTTTTTGCTCTCAATTAAATGTGTATCCAGTGGAATGCCTAGCAAATCGTGCGCTGACCATATATTTCCCATTACCACATCGCAGTACGGGAGTAATCCTGCCATTACGAGGTGCGGATTTCGGTTCTTCCACAATTTCGGACGATGGTTTAAATCAACAGAAATGGTGATATTTCTTTTTGAAGCAGCCTGTAACGCTTCCAGACAGACTTCAGCGACCGATTCATTTAATGCCGGACTAATGGCGCTGAAATGCAGCCAGGATACATCATGCAGAACATTATCCCAATTGATTGTTCCTTTGCGGATTTCACCAAAAGCAGAATGTTCACGGTCGTAGAAAACTGAATCATTTTTCAGGTCCTTTCCCTGCGCGAGGTAGTAAATTCCGATCCGGTTGCCCTTCATCAAAATCGAATCCGTAAATAACTGTCGTCCCTTTAACTCTGAAAGTATGTCTGCAGACAAAAAATTGTCAGGCATAACCGTAAAATATGAAACAGGCAGACTCCATTTGACGAGTGCCGTGGCAACGTTTAACTCAGCACCGCCCAGGTATACCGGCATTTCATTCCTTTTCAACCATTGGCCATCCGCAGATGGTGAGAATCTCAGCAGGATTTCACCAAAACAAAGAATCTTTCCCATGGCGTTTAATTTTATACTCAATCATAATTCCAGTCAAAGAAATTTCGGGCATTATAATAGCTGATATTCTTCAGCATCATACCTGCCCATTCCGTGTCGGCCGGTATTTCACCATTCTCGATCTCCTTACCGAATAATCCACATATAATGCGCCTGAAATATTCATGCCGGGGAAAAGAAAGAAAACTGCGGGAATCTGTAATCATTCCGATAAAACGGCTGATCAGTCCCATATTCGATAAGGCATTCAATTGTTTTGTCATACCGTCTTTCTGATCCAGAAACCACCAGGCCGATCCCCATTGCACTTTCCCGGGTATTGTTCCGTCATTAAAGTTACCAATCATGGTGGCCATCATTTCATTGTCGGCAGGATTATTATTATATAAAATTGTCCGGGCAAGCCGGTTGTTTTTATCCAAAGAATTCAGGAAAAACGAAAGTGCTTTCGCCTGGGGGAAATCGCCTATGGAATCCCATCCGGTGTCCGGACCGAGGCTGCCAAGCATACGGCTGTTATTATTTCGTAAAGCTCCCAAATGGAATTGCTGTACCCAGTTTCTTTCAAAATCCCATTCGGCGAATTGAAAAATTAATGCAGACTGAAATTTCTCCACTTCTTCCGTATTAACTGTACTTCCGCCCCTTGCTTTTTCAAAAATATTTTTCAGTTCCGGTTCAGTCCAATCTGTCGTGTAGAATTGCTCCAGTCCGTGATCTGAAACACGGCAGCCCATAGCATGAAAATAATCATGCCGGCTCTTTAGTGCATCCAGGAACTGGTTAAAATTGTCAATGGAAATATTTGCGGATTTTCCAAGTGTTTCCAGGTACGCCTGAAAGGCCATGGGTTTGCCAATAGAAATAGCCTGGTCAGGCCGGAATGCCGGAAGTACTTTTATTTTAATTCCCTGATTCAGAATTGACTGATGGAATTCCAGGGAATCCGCGGGGTCGTCTGTAGTACAAATCACTTCCACTTTCATTTTTTTCAAAAGTCCCTGTACCCGAAACTCTGGTAATTGTAGTTTTTGATTGCATTCATCATAAATTTCTCCGGCTGAATCTGCATCCAGTATTTTGTCAATGCCGAAGTATCGCTGCAACTCGAGGTGTGTCCAATGATACAGCGGGTTGCGTAGTGTATAGGGTACTGTCTCCGCCCATTTTTGAAACTTATTCCGGTCCGATTGATTACCCGTAATAAAAGACTCATTTATTCCATTGAACCGCATGGCCCGCCACTTATAATGATCCCCCTGGAGCCAGATTTCAGCGAGATTTGCGAATTGATGATTTTCAGCAATCAGGCGCGGAGACAGGTGGCAGTGGTAATCAATGATCGGTAAATCGGCCACATAATCGTGAAACAGCTGCCTGGCCGTTTCCGTTTCCAGTAAAAAATCGCGAGAAAGAAATTTCTTCATGCAGTAAAAGATTTATAAGGAAACGCCTCTTTTCCAGGGTATAAAATCATCCTGGTTGAGCAAGACAGCTTTAGGAGTTATTTCGCCACTGGCAGCCTTTATGCAATAAAACAATATTTCTTCTCCCATCTCCTGCAGGGTTTTCTCTCCGTCGATTATAGGACCAGCATCTATATCAATAATATCGGGCATACGGCGGGCGAGGCCGGTATTCGTTGAAATTTTGATTGTCGGACAAACCGGGTTTCCTGTAGGTGTTCCAAGACCTGTTGTAAATAAAATCAGGGTCGCTCCTGATGCAGCCTGACCAGTGGTCGCTTCAACATCATTGCCGGGTGTACATACCAGACTGAGACCCGGGGTTGTGGCTGGTTCCGTATAATCAAGTACATCGGCCACCGGCGCACTGCCACCTTTTTTTGCGGCTCCTGCTGATTTCATGGCATCGGTAATCAACCCATCGCGGATGTTTCCCGGTGAAGGATTCATATCAAAGCCGGATCCCGACCGCGCCGCAGCTGCCTCATAGTCCCTCATGAGTCTGATAAACTTTTTAGCCACCGTTTCATTTACCGAACGATCCACAAATTCCTGTTCCACCCCGCACAATTCCGGAAATTCAGCCAACAAAACTTTACCTCCGAGGGCGACCAGAAGATCCGCACAGTATCCGACTGCGGGGTTGGCTGTTATACCGCTGAACCCATCGCTGCCACCGCATTTAACACCAATACAAAGTTTATCCAGTGTGGCCGGCTTTCTTTCAAGTTTATTAATTTGAATCAGACCTTCAAAAGTTTTACGGATTGCTTCCTGGATCATTTGTTCCTCACTTCGCGATTGCTGCTGTTCAAAAATATAAACCGGCTTATCGAAGCCCGGACTTGATTTTTTTATGTCTTCCAACAACTCCGGAGTTTGCAAATGCTGACAACCAAGACTCAGTATGGTGATGCCGCCCACATTAGGATGATTGGCATAAGCTGCCAGTAATTTTCCCAGTAGCGCAGAATCCTGACGGGTGCCCCCGCATCCACCTTCGTGATTCAGAAATCGAATACCGTCTACATTTTTAAAGAACCGGGACCGGGTTTGGGTTGCGGTAAAATCCGTCATACCCGGATTGTTTAAAATTTTCCCTTCCTGACTTGCAAGAATAAGCTCGCGCGTGAACGCTCTATATTTTTCCGTTACCGAATAACCGAGTTCATTCTCTAATACTTCCCGGATCACGTCAAGATTTCGGTTCTCGCAAAATACAGTTGGAATGAACAACCAATAATTAGCCGTACCTACCCGTCCGTCATGACGATGGTACCCGTTAAAATGAGCTTTATTAAACTTCGCAGTGTCGGGAGCCGTCCATTCATACTTTTTCCCCCTGAAATCATAATCGCCGGAAGCATGTTTAAGGTTCTCAGTAGACACCCTGGTCCCGGCGACTACATCTGCCTGCGTTTTGCCAACAAGCACTCCATACATGATTATATCGCTACCAGCGGGCGTGTCATTCATGTAAAACTTGTGCTTAGCAGGAATATTCTCTTTCAGCGTATACATTTTTCCGTTATGCTCAACAGACTGGCCTGTTTGCAGGTTTCGTAAAGCGACCAGGATGGAATCTGACGGATGTAATTGAAGTATGCTGTTTTTCATCTTTAGATTAATTCAAGCGGCTACCCAAATTTACGGAAGCAGCGTCCATAGTTTTAAAAACTATATTTGCAAAGAACGAATTTACTGCAATGAAATGGCTCTTTCCCCTTATCAGCTTCCCGCTTTTGTCTTTGTCCTCGCTACAAGCTCAGGACTCAATCACAAAAATCTGTATTGACCAGGAAGGCTATTATCCGAAATCTCCCAAGATTGCGATTGTAGCAAGTGTGCCTACGACAACCAGCGATTTCCCCCGTAGCGAATCTTCCTTTTTTGTAATCAGGGAAGCTGATCGTGATACGGCATTTCGCGGCAAACTTTCACCGGTACGTTCTTCATCCAATTCTTCCATGGAAACCAGGATCGCAGATTTTTCAGCGCTATCGGAAGCCGGAGAATACCGAATTTCGGTTGAAGGCTGTTGCAGGTCATATTTATTTCAAATTAAAGAAAAGGTGCACCGCCCCCTGGCCATGGCCTCGCTCAAGGCTTTTTATTACCAGCGTGCATCTATGGCGTTGGGCGTTGAATATGCCGGTCAATGGAATCGCCACTCGGGTCACCCTGATGATTCGGTCATCATACATCCTTCAGCGGTTTCTGCGAACAGAAGAGCCGGATATATTATATCAACCCCGGGCGGATGGTACGACGCGGGGGATTATAACAAATACATAGTAAACTCCGGTATTACAATGGGAACATTGTTATCGGCCTATGAAGATTTCAATAAATACTTTGATACACTACGTACAAATATTCCGGAGCTCCCTGTAAAAATTCCGGATATACTAAATGAAACTTTATATAATCTTCGATGGATGCTAAGCATGCAGGACCCGGATGATGGAGGCGTTTATCATAAATGCACGAATCCTGTTTTTGATCCGATGGTGATGCCCGATGCATGCCATCAGCCCCGTTACGTGGTTCAAAAAAGTACTGCAGCAACGCTGGATTTTGCAGCTGTTACAGCACAGGCAGCCCGCATATTCAATAAATTTAAAAAGGAGTTACCAGGGTTAAGCGATAGTTGTCAGCGGCAGTCGGAAAAAGCCTGGGGCTGGGCACTGATCCATCCGGATCTGATTTACGATCAGAATTTAATGAATCAATTAAACACACCGAAAATAGTAACCGGAGGTTATGGTGATAAAAAATTCTCCGATGAGTGGTATTGGGCAGCCTGCGAATTATATATTACCACAGGAAGAGAAACTTATCTGGAATCAATTCGAAAATTAATGAATGAGCCATTTGGATTGCCATCCTGGTCTGAAACGGGATTTCTTGGTCATTACAGTCTGACAAAGCATAGAATTCCCGGCATTACCGATACTGAAATGAATGGGATCCGATCCCGGTTAATTCAAATGGCGGACAGATATATCGAGGATTCAAAGAAAAGTGCATTTCTAACGGTTATGGGAGGCCGAAAAACTGATTTTAACTGGGGTAGCAATTCCAATGCAGCCAACCAGGGAATACTTCTCATTCAGGCCTATTCTTTAACAAAGGATACAAAATACCTGGACGCCGCGCTGGGAAACCTGGATTATCTTTGTGGACGAAATGCTACCGGCTATTGCTTTGTTACCGGAATAGGAAGTTTCTCCACCATGCGTCCGCATCACCGGCCCTCAGTTGCAGATGGTATTTTGGCGCCTGTTCCCGGATTATTGGCCGGAGGACCTAATCCCGGAGAACAGGACCATTGTCAATATATTTTTCATGAACCTGAGACAGCCTATGTGGATTCTGACTGTGCCTATGCTTCAAATGAAATAGCCATCAACTGGAACGCACCTCTGGTATATCTGGCCAATGCACTCGAAGCACTGGAAAATAATTTTTGAAATTTTAAAAAGGAAGCCATGCGTCAGATTAAAATTGCTACCGCCCAGTTTGAAAATAAATCCGGGGACAAAGCCTACAATTTATCCGTAATTGACAGGCTCTCAAAAAAAGCCGCTTCGGAACACGCAGATGCCATTGCTTTTCATGAATGTTCAATCACGGGATACAGTTTTGTCAGGAAGCTATCCCGGGAACAATTGTTTGACCTATGCGAATTCATACCCGACGGGGAAAGTGTTCGAGCTCTGCAATTGATTGCCGAAAAAAACAGTATTACTGTGCTTGCAGGCCTTTTTGAAAAAGATGATCTGGGTGATATTTATAAAGCTTATGTATGTGTGGATAAATCCGGTCTCGTGGCCAGACA
>JGI1027J12803_101008890_pt1 | contig 12176 bp, 8 predicted proteins | sample IowNatreferecore_FD_12803 | JGI IMG/M metagenome (IMG submission 12803) | reverse complement strand
GTCAAGATCCACAAGGTCGGTGAGAAGAACTACGTCCTGGTCAGTGACCGGAACTTCGGCCTCTACATCTTCGACATCTGATCACGCGCCGAGCACGCGCTAAATGGCATCATCTAAATCTGGGGAGTCTAGTGTGCCCAATCCGACCATGAGGTCTACTGAACCCGAGTTCGCTGCTGGCACCGAGAGACCAACTAAGGCTCATGTGGTGATCATCGGTAACGGCGCGCTCGGCCTGTTTCTTGCTGACGAGCTGATCGAGCGCCAGGTCGGATCAGTGGTGGTGGTGGGTCCCAGCCATCGCGACACGGGCGCGAGCCAGGCGGCCGGTGCGATGCTCGGCTGTTTCGGTGAGACCACAACCGAGTCGCTGCGGACCGACGCCGCGCGAACAAGGTTCGAGCTCGGCGTCTCCGCCCATGACAAATGGCCTGAGACGCTGCGACGGCTTAAGGAGTTCGCGCCATCCGACCGGCCGCTGCAGACAACGACGGAATCGCACATCATATTGAACTCCGTCGGTGCCGAATTGGACACGGTGAACTTTGCCGCAATGATCGACGCCCTCGACCAGTACGACAAGCCGTGGAAGGAGGTCGCTCCGAACGACATCCCCGGCTACAACCCCAGGACGGAGTCGCGGGCATTGCGTGCCATTCATCTGCCGACGGAGGGGGCCGTGGATGCTCGCGGGGTGCTGGCGTCGCTGGAACGCCGACTACGGCATGGCGGAGCGATTCTTCTCGATCAGAGGGTACGGAAGCTGGTTGGCAGCGGTGAGGAGGTGACTGCGGTCGAGCTGGACGACGGCCATATCATCGAAGCCGGTAATGTCGTCGTAGCCGCCGGCGTCCACAGTGAGTCGCTGGTACGAACCGTGTTCGACGTGCCTGAGCTGATGCCGATCTTTCCGGGGCTTGGCTTCGCAATGATCGCCAAGCGGACCGGGGGTGAACCGTTTACCAGCGTGGTTCGGACGCCGAACCGCGGTTTCGCCTGCGGACTGCACGTGGTGCCGCAAGGCGGTGGGCTGGAGTACTACGGCGCAACCAACCGCTTGGTGCACACCATCTCCAGTGTCACCTGGATGGCCGACGTCCGCTTCTTGGCCCAGTACTCGATGCAGCAGCTCGACGAGCGGGTAGCCAGCCACGAGGTCATGAGATGGTGCAGCGGCAACCGCCCCGTCACGCTCGATGGGTTCCCGTTGGTCGGCTGGATGCCGCTCTCGGGCCTGTATCTGATGACGGGGACCTACCGTGACGGCTTCCACTGTGCGCCCCTGCTGGCCGAGCACGTCGCTAATGAACTGCAGGGAAAATCCGGAATCATCGACTCGCTTTTCCAGCCGATGCGCAGGCCAGTGGCGACCAGGACCGTCGAATGGTCGATCGACGAATATGTCAAACACAGCCTTGCCGCCTGGTTCGAGACCGGCGCACAGGCCGCGCCACAAATGACGACCTCGCAGATCGCCGACTACTATCGAAACATGGCCGTGCAGGCCTATGAGCAACTCGGCGCCGACTACGCCCTGGGCCCTGATATTCTCTTGTATGCGCAGGGGAACCTGCATGGTGCACGTCGTGTCGCGCGCTATCTGCGTACCATCAGGGGCGGTGGTGAAGTGGCCCAACCGGCTGGTGCCAGCACCGGCGCCGGGGGGACGCGGTAGCCATGCCCGTTTCTCAACCATCTGTCGCGGACACCGTTCGTAGGCTCGTGACGGAGCAGCTCAACCTGAATGGCTTCGGCCACGAGCTTCGCCCTGACGAGGACCTCTGGCGCTTGGGCATGACATCCTTGACCTGCCTGGGTTTGATGTTGTCCATCGAGGACACTTTCGAGATCGAGCTGCCGGAGGAGGCGCTCCAAGATTCGACGTTCCGTAGCATTAACACGATATCCGCGGCGGTTAAGAGCTCTCGCAAGTAGGTCACACAGATCGCTGGAGAGAAGCGTATTCACCGCAGGAGTTAGAGGTAGCAATGCCGACACGTGAGTCGCGCCCGAGAAACCCGCTCCCACTGTTTCGTGACAGCACGGCGAGCAGATTCCCGTTGTCGGCGGGACAGGAGCGACTTTGGTGGTTGCGCCAACTGGACTCGTCGCATGACCAGTACCACATCACCTGTGGCTGGAGATTCGCGGCAGAGTTGAGCCGCGAGGCATTGCTCGCCGCCCTCGGCGGTATGGTGCAGCGCCATGAGATACTGCGGACGAAATTCCTCATGTTGCCAGACGGGACAGTCACCCAGGAGATCGTCGACCACGTCGAGGTCCCGCTCATCTGGGCAGGCCGCGACTGGCAGGGAGCCATCGAACAAGCTGCGGTCCGGCCATTCGACCTCGTGCGTCCCCCGCTGTTTCGAGCGGTGGCCGCAGAGTTGGACGACGGGCCCGGGTTGTTCGTGGCGATGCACCACATCATCACCGACCGGTGGTCGATGGACGTATTTGCTAGGGATCTGTTCGAGCTATACGAGGCAGCTCTGGCGGCTAGAACACCGCGCCTTCCGGAGCTGGCCGTCCAGTACGGCGACTACGCCAGATGGCAACGCGACTTCCTGACCGACGACCTGCTCCGATCCCAGTTGAGCTATTGGACGGAGACGCTGGCCGGCTATGAACCGTTGGAACTGCCCCTGGATCGGCCCCGAGCCGCGGCGATCGACGCGACCGGCAAGACGGTTGTCCTCGAGCTACCGAGGGAGGCCACGGGGGCTATGACCGCCCTGGCCTGGCGAGCACGCGCGAGTCCGGCGATGGTGGTCAGTGCCGCGTTCGTCGCGACGCTCAGAGCCTTCTGCGGCCAGTCCAACGTCGTCATCGGCGCCTTCATGTCCGACCGGACACACCCCGAACTGCAGGACCTGATCGGATTCTTCATCAACACTGCGATCCTGCGGGTCGACCTGGGTACGGCAGCGCTGACCTTTCGCGAGGCGATCACCCGAACCCGGGACGCCTGGATGGCCGCGGACGCGCACCAGGACGCGCGGCTAGAGCAGATCGTCGGTGCGCTCAACGCCGGGTCGGAGGCGCACCGGAATCCGATCTTCGACATCGTGGTGAACCACGCCGGCGACCGGACAGATCTGGCCGACGATCCAGACGCGCCGCTGTGGTGGGACCCTGACCTACCCGTGACCGCCAGGTTCGACCTCTCGCTCACCACTCAGATCGTCGACGGGCGGCTGCGGGCGACCTTCGTGTACCGATCCGCGCTGTTCAACGAGGCCACGATCGCCACGCTCGCGGACCGCTACATCCGCACGCTCGAGCAGGGGGTGGCGATGCCGGACGCGCCGATGCGTGAGTTCGACCTCCTCACAGAAGCCGACCGCGAGCTGTTGCGGCGCGGCAACGATCGGACTCCGGCGTCCGGGACAACTATCGTCGAACGTCTGCAGACCTGGGCCGCCCGCACGCCGGACGCGCCGGCGGTGGTCGGCGACGGCGGCCAACTGTCCTATAGGCAGCTGAACGATCGCGCGAACCAGCTGGCCCGACATCTGCTTACCTTGGGCGCCGGACCGGAAAGAGTGGTTGGCGTCTGTCTGGAGCGCACGGTCGAACGATTTGTGGTCCTGCTCGCGATCGCGAAATGTGGCGCAGCGTACCTTCCGGTCGACGCGGACTTCCCAGCCGATCGGATCCGCTTCCTGATGTCGGATGCTGCCGCCGTCTTGATGATTGTCAGCTCGTCGCTTCTCGCTCGGTTGCCCTTGGGTGGAACGCCAGTTGTCACACTCGGGGATGGCAGCCTGGAGCTAACCGGATACGCCACTGAAAATCTTCCAACCCGCCCACGCCCAGACGGTCTGGCCTACCTGATATCGACATCAGGATCGACCGGAAACCCCAAATCGGTGGCGATCTCACATCGAGCCTTGAGCCGACTGGTGGATGGCGCGCCACGGTATCTCGAGGTAGGCCCGGGATCGGTGTTTCTCCAGGCTGGTCCGCTGACATTCGATGTCGCCGTGCTCGAATGGGCACCGCTCGCCCACGGCGGTCGAGTGGTGGTCGCCGACACCGGGTCCCTCCTCGACGGCCTCCGGCATGTCCTGCGAGAACACCGTGTAACAACGCTCAAGCTGGTCTCTCCACAGCTCGATATCCTTGTCGAGCAGGATGTGCACATCCTGTCTGGGCTGCGTCAGCTCGTCGTCGGCGGCGACGTGGTCAACCCGAGGAGCTTCGTCATGGCCGGCGAGCTCCTACCTGGCTGCCGGGTCGTGGCATCGTACGGTCCGACCGAATGCACGGTTCTGGCCACCATATTCGAAGGCGGACCATGGTCGGGCAGAGTTCCCATCGGCCGCCCCGTCTCACACACAAGTGCCTACATCCTCGACGAGGATCTCCAGCCAGTCTCGGTCGGAATGCGCGGTGAAATCTATTTGGCTGGCGACGGATTGGCCAGAGGGTACTTTTCCCGCCCTGGTCTGACCGCAGCGTCATTTGTTCCCGATCCGTTCGGACCGCCCGGATCGCGTATGTACCGCACTGGAGACCTGGGCCGCTACCTGCCGAACGGAGACATCGATTTCCTCGGCCGCGCCGACAACCAGGTCAAGATCCGTGGCTTCCGGATCGAGACGAGCGAGGTCGAACACGCCCTGCTGCGCCATCCCGACATCACGTCGGCTGCGGTCGTCCGGGCCACCCTGGAGACCGGCCCCGCGCTGGTCGCCTACATCGTGGCGGCCACGACAGTGGACGAGGGCGCGTTGCGCGGAATGCTCCGCGAGGCACTGCCCGCGTACATGTGTCCCGACCACTTCGTCACGATCCCCCGATTCACCTTGACCGCGAACAACAAGGTCGACCGCGCTGCGCTGCCATCGGTCACCGCCGCCGTAACGCACACCGGAGAGGATCTGCCGCCGACGACCGGGCTCGAAGCACGTGTCGTTGCGGCATGGTCCGCCGTCCTCGGTAGACCGCTGTCGGCCTTCGACGACTTCTTCGACCACGGCGGACACTCCTTGCTAGTGCCGCGCGCGACCGCGACGGTTCGGCGCGAGCTCGGCCGCGAGGTGCCGCTGCAGCTAATGCTGGAATATCGGACACCTGCGAGCTACGCAGCCGCGATTCTTCGCGAGAGCCTGCCCGACCTCAGTGCGGCATCGCGTGAAGACCGGCTCGTCCAACGAACGTGGCAGGGCGAGAAGCTCGCCGGCTGTCGACGCGTGGATCTGTTCATCTCAACCGAGAATCCAGTCAGGAAGAACTCCGGCATCCAAATGCTGATGGTGCTCGACGGCTCCGAGTTCGTGGAGATCATGCGCCTCCCAGCAATTCTCGACCGGCTCTCCCTCCAGGATCGGATTCCGACGACAGCGGCGATATTCCTGAGCCCGATCGAGTGGTCGACACGCCGGAGAGAGCTACTCGATGACGGGATCGTCGACGCGCTCGCCGACGAGCTCGTCCCCTACCTGCGCACCTGGCTCGGGAACCGGCCGGTCGGTCGCGCCATCGCGGTGGGCGCGAGTCTGGGTGCGGTCGCGGCGATCCGTTGCGCACTTGGCCGACCGGATTGTTTCGACGGCGCCGTCGCCATCTCCGGCCCACTGACGGAACATCGGCTCGGCACGGCGACGCCCGACCAGTCGAGGGGTGGGTCTCGGTTCTTCCTGTCCGCGGGCCGGGAGGAGAAGGACATCATCCTCGACGACGGCCTCAGCTTGGTGGAAGCGACCGTACGCACAGCGGAGGAGCTTGCGGGCGAAGGACATGTCGTGCGGAGCGCGATTGGGGAAGGCGGCCACACCTACGCGGCGTGGGAGTCGATGCTCCCCGATGCGATCCGCTGGTCGCTGGACGACCAACCATAATCGATAGGTGGTGCCACCATTTTCTGGATCGCCATTGCGGAAGGAATCGACAGCGAGTGGACCGACATGCGACCGCTGAGTTTGCGCTGACGCGGGGACCAGAGTGGCGAAGCATCTGAAACACGAGGGAGTTGCGGTGCAGGATTCTCGACGGTCGGCCCGGACCGCAGGTGCACGGACTTTGGTCGATCTCCTGGAGCGCCAGTTTCGCGATCGGCCGGCGACCACGGCCATCCGGACCTCGGCACGCTCGTGGACCTATGCCGAGCTCGATCGGCTGTCGGCGAGACTCGCGCGGCGGCTGGTGGCTGACGACGCCGGATCGATCATCGGTCTACTCGCGCATCGCTGCCCGGCCGCGTTGATCGGTATCGTCGCCATCCTGCGAAGCGGTGCGGCGTGTCTGCCGATGAGCCTCGACGATCCGCCACTGCGCAATCGTGGGGTGCTCGACGACGTCGACTGCAGGCGAGTTCTTGCTACTGCGCCAGCCGAATGGCTACCCGACGCTCAGCTCATCGACGAAACCGGCCCGGATCTGGGCCACGATAGCCCCACCGCCACGAAGCTCCCCTCGCCAAGGCCGCTCGACTTGGCATACGCGCTCACCACGTCAGGCTCGACCGGGCGCCCCAAGATCGTCGGCGTTCCGCACGAAGGGCTCATGAACCTGATCGTCGCCTCGTTCGAGGACCTCGACCTGATCAGGACTGACGACGTGATGCTTTGGACGACCGCGCTCACCGTGGACAGCACAATGCACGACTGCCTGATGCCGCTCTGCTTCGGCGCCTGCGTCGCCATAGCCGACGGCGGTGACCTGCCCGCCAACCGTATTCTGCGCGCCGTCCGCGCGCTTGGCGTGACCGCGCTGGAAGTCCCGGCCGCCGTGCTCGGGCCGTATGGAAAGTCACTGCTTCCTCGGCTGGCGGCTGCAGGCGTCCGGCTGGTCATCACCGGCGGGTCTCAACTCGACGGGCCGGACTTGGGCAGCAACGACTCGCTGGTCGTCCACAACGCCTACGGCCCGACCGAAGCCTCGGTGGCCGCGACATGGTATCCCTGCGACAGCTCGACTCCGCGGTGGGTCCCGATTGGGCGCCCGATTCGCAACGTCCGAACCTATGTCCTCGACGAGGAGCTGAACGCCGTCCCAGCCGGTGATACCGGCCAGATGTACATCGCCGGAGCCGGTCTTGCCAGAGGCTATCTCGGCCGTCCCGGGCGCACGGCGGCCTCATTCCTCCCGGACCCGTTCGCCGAGATGCCTGGCGAACGCATGTACGCCACCGGGGACAATGTTCGACTTCAGCCGGACGGGAACTTCGTGTACGTCGGCCGAATCGACGACCAGGTCAAGATCAGCGGATACCGTGTCGAGATCGGCGAGGTGGAGCACAATCTGCGCGCCTGCCAAGGCGTGGTCGACGCGGCGGCATTGTTGCGCGAGGACACTCCGGGCGGCGCGGCCATCGCCGCCTATCTGGTCGGCGAACGGTTACCCGACGAGTTGCTCACGAGCCAACTGGGTAGCTGGTTACCCGCACCGATGATTCCACGCTTCTACGTCTGGTTGGACGAGATGCCTCTCAACCGTTCGGGAAAGATCGATCGTGGGGCGCTCGCCAAGATTCCGCTCGTCAACCATGCCGGCCAACCTCATCCGGTATGAGGAGGAACCACGTTGTCAGCCGAGACCACGCCCGTCGAAGCCGCCAACGAAGGCTCAGCCACCGGTCGACCCAGGATCGCGGTCGTCGGCCGTGCTGCCCCGCACCCGCGGCGAGGACAGGTGGTTCCGGGACTGGATCCAGACCAACCGTACGGGAGCATTGATCCATTGCTCCCGTGCAAGTGTCGAATCGTCCTCAGCTGCTTGCGTGGAGGACCAGACAGGGTTCAGCGAACGAACTGTCCCAGCCGAAGCCGGCCAGTCTGAACGACCTGGGCGTACGTGCCGAAGCAGGCGGCCCGCCCCAGCCCGGCCACGGGGACGCGGTAGTGCCGGGCCAGGGCGGTGAGCACCGAGCGGTCCGGCGGCAGTCCGGCATGCCCGAGGCCCGGAACAACACACCGTGGGGCGGGCAGGACCACGCGCAGTACAACCTCACCGATGCGCAACTCCTGTCCCAGCTCTGGGTCTTGCGGGGCATCGACGACCAGGTTCGGACGAAACCGGTCCGCCACAACGTCGACACCTCCCATCCGCCGGCCCAGCAGCGCAAGCGCACCGGTCGTCAGAACGTGCACCGCGCCCAAGTCAACAAAACGGCCGAACCATCCCGGGCCTTCCATCTCGGTGACGGTCTCCTGACCCGGCCGGACATCATCCATCCAGTCCGGCACCATGTCGACCTCATCGGGCACTCTCCGGTGCAGCCGGGCATCGGATGGGAGGTCTCGACTCAGCCGCACGGAACGGCCCAAGTGATCGCTGAGCGCGGCGTCGGCATCCGCAGACCCGGCCCGCACCGTTCTACCACCAACATCCACCATCAGAGCGGAGTCTGGCCCGTCGCCCAGCAGGCGCGTACCGACGTCGAGCAGGCGGCCCCACCGGGTTGGATGCTTGGCGCTGCCCACGGTCCCGTCCACGCAGTCGATGCAGGCCCAGACCCGGTCACCGTGCAGACCACTGGGCTCGACGTCAACCGCCTCAAGCGACTCACCCCGAGCGCTCTTGAGCGGATAGCGCCACAGTGCGACAACTGTCTGCATCACGACCATTGCGGACCGCGATCGTGGCCGCAGGCGCGATCCAGCTCCGCGACGATCGCGGGCCGCAGAGCGTCGGGTAGCGGCGTGCTCTCGGGGTCACACGCCCGGGCGGACATCGTCTGGATCGGCAGCGCTGTCGGGTCGTATACCGCCTGATCAGAACATCGGGTAGATGGACGCATCGTGCTTCTTCCTCTTCTTACGTCGAAAAAACTTGGCTATCGCCCGCAGAAGCGCCACAGCGAAGTCACCTCCCCTCGCCCGTAAGTCGACGTCTATGCCTCACGACAGCTCGAGGCTCTCGGCGAGCAGCCTCGCGACGACGTCGTTACCCTCGTCGTTGAGATGCCCGCGATCGACGAAAAGCCAGTCCGACGGACCTACCGCCGCAGTGAGCCGGGAGTTCATGTCGACGAACGGGACGCCCTTGCGCGCGCAGGCCGCGCCGAGGGCAGCCGCGTAGGCGACTCCGGTCGCGATGCTTCCGACCTCGCCGTAGCGCTCCTCCCAGGCCCCGTACTCGGAGAACTGATCGAACTCGTCGAACAGCAGCTTCTCCTGGGGGGCCGGCTCCTTTCGAAGCCAGGTGGCCAGCGGCTGCAGGACATAGCTCACCCGGGTGCCGGTCGCGCCGGCCATCACGAGCCAGCTGTCGAGGTGCCGCATCGTCAGGTCGACGGCGGCCTCGACCATGGGCGCCGGCGGCTGGGTCGGGTTCGGCGACTGTTTCGGCCCGGTCCGCCACCGCGGACCCTTGACCGGCTTCGCGTACCGCTTCCGCAGTTCCTCCATCTTCTCGAAGTACTCGTTGCAGAAGAAGAACGGGCCCTGTCCCTGGAGCTGCAAACCGGTGAGCTGCGCCATGACGAGGTTGTTGAAGCCGCTGAAGATGACGATCTCATCGACCGGCGGAAGCAGGTGCCGGTAGAGCATGAACAGCATCAGCTCTTGGGTGGAGTTGAAGTACGGGGCGCCGAAGTTGAGCCAGGGCCGCGCCGGCGCGTGTTTCATCCAGAGCCGGGAGGGGAGCGTGGTCGCGTCACTCGTGGCGCCGTAGCTCAGAGCCCCCGAACCTCCCACCAGCAGGCGCACCGGCCCGTCGAGCTGGTCCCCTCCTACCGACGCCTGGCCGGTCGGACCGTGGGACATCCGAAACCCGAACTGGTCGGTGTTGATAACGGCTGATCGGAAGTTCGGCCGGTTGAAGTACATGAGATAGGGGAGGTAGTTCGTTTCCCCGCGGTCTAGGAAATCGAGATAGTCGGAGGTCTGGGGCGTCAACAGCTTGCTCGGCCGTACCACGATGGTCTCTCCTTCGCTCGTCACCGTTCAACGCGACGTCGGCTTCGCGCAGCGGGGAATGGTGCACGGCAGTGCGGCAAGAACCGGCCGGACCTCCTGCCAAGAAACCTAGCGCCGTGCCATTGGGGGGCCGTGTCCCGTAAAACGGCCCCGCCCCGCGCCGGCCGCCGTGTCGCCGGTTCACGTGACTGCGCTGGGACAGCCGGCGCTACGTACGGTCGATCTGCGTTCACGAGCGACGAGCGGCATTCATCCGGGTCGAACCACCTCACGGATCGGGCCCGTTGACGGCAGCCGGCAGGCGTGCCCGGGCTACGTCGAAGAGTACTCAGGAAAGGTGATGGTGAAATGATCGAGCGCGAGCCTCGACGGTTATGGCGGAACAGCCCGGCCGACGCCATCATGCTCGGGCTCAGCATCGCGCAGTTCGCCGGGACGATCGCGTTGGCCGCGCTGACGCCGGACGGGCTGTGGCCGCGGCTCGGCTCGGCGATCCTGGTCACCGCCATGATCACTTACTCGGTGCTCATAGTTAACCACATGTTCGTGCACCAGCCCTGGTTCGCCGACGACCGGCTGAACGCGGTCGTGTCGTTGGTGATCTCGGCGAACATCGCGCAGTCGGCGCAGGCGTACCACCTGAGCCACGTCCGCAACCACCACCGGTACAACAACGACCGCAAGCGCGACGGGATCACCGCCGATCTCAGCTCCACCTACCGGTACAGCCGGGACGACGAGCACGCCCCGCTCTGGCGGTACCTGGCCTACAGCCTCGCCGCCTCGGTCCAGGAGTTCGCGGGCACCTGGGCGTCCGTGCGCCGGTTGTGCGGCGTCGGCCCCCGGGAGACCACGCTGCGAGGGCTGGCCGCCCGGCACCCGGCCCGGCGCGCGGCCGAGCTCGCCCAGGTCCGCTACGACCGCCTGGCACAGCTGATTTTCACCGTGCTGCTCGCCGTCCTCTCTTGGCAGTGGGTGCTGCTGTACTACCTGCCGTCGGTGGCAATCGCATTCACCTTGGTCAACGTCCAGAACTACTACCGACACTTCGGCGCGGAGCCGGACAGCCGATACGCGAACTCCGTGAGCTACTACGGCCGGCTGTACAACTGGCTGACCTTCAACGACGGATACCACCAGGAGCACCATCTGCGCCCCATGACGCACTGGACCCGGCTTCCCGAGGTCGCGGCGCAGTATCAGCAGCGGCTCGACGAGGCCGGTCGTGTCGTGTCCCCGGTGCCGCCCGTGATCGGCTTCCTGGACACCGGTCGCATTGGTCGCATTGCCGCGCGCTCCTCAGCGACCCGACCCACCCGGATGAGCCGGGCAGACGTCGAGGAGGGAGCGGTACGTGAGGAATCTCGGTACGCCGGATGAGCCGTACGACGTGATCGGACTGGGCTTCGGACCGTCGAACATCGCGCTCGCGATCGCTGCCCAGGAGATCGCGCCGGATCGCCTCTGCCTGTTCCTGGAGCGCTCCCCGGACACGCGCTGGCACGAGGGCATGCTCATCGACGGCGCCCGGATGCAGATCTCCTTCCTCAAGGACCTGGTGTCCCTGCGGAACCTGGCCAGCCCATTCACCTTCCTGCAGTACGAGAAGGCCAAGGGGCGGCTGGAGAAGTTCGTGAACCTCGCCGAGTTCCGGCCGACCCGGCTGGAGTTCCAGGACTACCTGCGGTGGGTCGCCGCACAGTTCGCCGGCATGGTGCGCTACCGGTCCGCGGTCCGCGCGGTGACTCCGGTCCGCGATGACGACGGCTCGCTGTCGCTGTTCCGGGTGGCCGCGACCGACACCACGACCGGCGAAGTCGTCGAGTACCACGCCCGTAACATAGTGCACGCGCTCGGCGGCGTACCCCGCGTGCCGGAGGCGGTGACGCTCGGCCCGACCGTGGTGCACTCCAGCGCGTTCCTGCCGACGATCCCCGAGACGTTCACCGACCACGACCGCGAGTGGGAGTTCGCGGTCGCCGGCGACGGGCAAAGCGCCGGCGAGATCGCCCACTACTTCCTGGACCGCTACCGCAACGCCCGCGTCCACCTGATCCTGCCGGGGTACTCGCTGCGCGCCACCGACAACAATCCGTTCGCCAACGAGCAGTTCTTCGAGGCCAACGCCGACGACTTCTACTCCCGTGACGAGGCGAACCGGCGCGCCTGCGCCGCCAGCCTGCGCAACACCAACTACGGCGTGGTGGAGGAAGGCTTTCTTGACGACCTGTACCGGCTGGCGTATGCCGACGAGGTGCGCGGCCGCACCCGGCTCCTGGTGTACGGCGGCTCGAGGGTGACCCGGGCCGG
>JGI1027J12803_100569726_pt1 | contig 12196 bp, 10 predicted proteins | sample IowNatreferecore_FD_12803 | JGI IMG/M metagenome (IMG submission 12803) | reverse complement strand
GAATTGGTTGGCTGCGGAGTCCGGTTGTGCCGAATCATTCTGCCTCCTCGCTTAGCAGGGATCTTGCAATCTCGATGCCAAGGGAAAAAGCCGATTAGAAGCCAATTACAAAGCCGCTTTGGCGGTACAGTTTCTGAGAACTCGGAGTTTCTGCAAACATTTCGGCACTCTGCCCAAATATGGGCGGAGAAGCACTCATGTGGTTGAACTTGCGCTTACTCCGGACATCGCCGAACGTTCGGCAATTTCTATGACTTCATTCCCGTAGATGGGAAGGGAGTCGGTTTCCTGGTGGCCGATGTGACGGGACACGGCGTTCCCGCAGCGCTCATCGCCTCGATGATCAAGGTGACAGTGCGATCCGTCGTAGCTTCGGCCGATCAACCCCGAGAGGTGCTGCGCGGGTTGAACCGTATCCTTCTAGCGCAACTGCGCGAGCAACTGATCTCTGCTGCCTGACTGTGGGTTGACACCGAGAATCGCATCGCATTGTATTCGGCAGCCGGGCATCCGCCTCTCCTACGCTGGCGGAAGGGCAACCTCGAACGCATCGAAAGTAATGGTCTATTGCTCGGCGTCATAACGGATCCCGAGTATCCTGTTCGTGACTTGACGATCGAGTCGGGTGACCGATTCTTGCTTTACACCGATGGAGTCATTGAACCCGAGAACTCGAGTGGTGATACGTTTGGGGACAACAGGCTTGAAGAAGTCGTTCACAACAATCAAGGGCTCCCTCCATCTGAGCTGCCGCATCAACTTGCTCGCTCAGGATCGGCCGCTTGGTGGCGGAGGAGCCTTGGGACTGGCACACAACGGTATACTCCAGTATTTTGAAGAACATCACATCCCTGTCGATGCAGTGGCCGGCACCATTGCTGGAAACCACTGATTCAAGCGCACTCCGAACGGCATCGGCTTGTTTGGCGCTGAGCATATCTGGCTTCCCGAACTGATTCTCTGCTGCCATGTCGCCCTGCGAGTAATCACTTAACGTCGCTTAACGGGTATCGGGCCCGAGCACCGTAACTCTCAGAAAAGAATGGGAAAAGAATCCTCACATCCTTCTTAACGGTTCAGAACCACCTTACGCTCGACCCCAAGAGAGCTTCTGAACTGTTTCGAACATTACGACCACGCGCCTCTTCGCATACAGTGCCTTCCAACGTCACGGGGCTCCAGGATTTATGGAGGTGGATTATGGGGCGCATTAGGATTGCTTTTAACGATAACTGCATTACAAAAACAGGTACGGGGAAGGTGGGCGGACGGGAAGATCAACTGCGGTTGAAAGTCCGGTCTGCGCTAGCGCTTTTTGGGATGACCCTGTTCACGTTCCTGCTCCTATGTCTCCCCGTCTTTGGCTTGGATCACTCGGCGCATAGCAGAGTCTCTCTGGCGCACTACCGGACAGATTGGTTTGTCGCAATGTGCGCGGTCGTATTCCTGGCACTCCTCTGGGGAGCCTCCCAGATGCGTCTCCGGCGATTCCATGATCAGTTGGAGATGACCTTGGAGGCGCGAATCGGTGAGCGGACCCGCATCGCGCGGGACCTGCATGACACTCTGCTGCAGAGTTTTCATGGTTTGCTGCTTCGGCTCGAAACGGTATCGCAGCTGCTGGGGGAGTCGGAGGCCAAAACGATACTGAACTGCACGATCGAGCAGGCTGCCGATGCCATCGCCGAAGGCCGGAATGCGGTGGAGGGGTTGCGCACCTCTATTAACGGATGTAGTGACCTTGCACAGGCGATAAGCAGTCTCGGAGAAGAGCTCGCGACCACATCGAAAAACGATAGATCGGCATCGTTCGTTTTAACCGTCGAAGGGAAGCCGCGAGATCTGCATCCCCTCGTTCGCGATGATATATACAAGATTTCCGCCGAGGCACTCCGGAACGCTTTTCGCTACGCAGAGGCGGAGCGAGTGGAGGTCGAGATCCGCTATGACAATGAGCAATTCCGGTTGCGCGTTCGTGATGACGGAAAAGGCATCGATCCGGCAATACTCTCGGGCCAAAATGGCAAGCAACACTATGGCTTGTCCGGGATACGTGAACGCGCCACACTCATCGGAGGTAGGCTCGTGGTATGGAGCGAAGTCGGAGCTGGTACCGAGGTGGAACTCTGCGTCCTTTCCAATATCGCATTCACGGCAGCGAAACAGCGCCAGCTCGTTCGGAAGTCGCGAGAAGTTCTGGGAGTTGAGCGAATTCGGTGAACCGTCATCCTGGTTGAGTCTTGTTGATGAGGGTCTTCGAGTTCTTGATGCGCTCGCGAGCTTGCGGCGTTCTTCCTCGGCCTGCTTCACCTGCAGGCCGCGCAAGCCGCTGCCAAAGGATACACAGATGGAGCTGGCGAAGGCTAAACCGCCGAAGGAAACGAAGCGGGCAAGAAAGCATAAGACGAAGTAAGGATTGAGCGAAACTATTGAGGCGGGCTTCGGCCCCGCCATTCTTAATGGGCGATTGATCGCTTCGAAAAAATCCTGCTTCTCCCCTCACTCCCCAACTCCGCGCACGTTTTTCACCCGAACCTTGATCTGTGATCTGGGTTACATCCAGCTACCACTTAGGTGGTCTACGATCATCGCTGATCGGCATTGTTCTGAGCTTCGAGTTCTTCTGAGTCGCTGTTCCAGATTCGGAACAATGTTGGCATTAGCAAAGGGCCAATGGGGCCTTCACACTCTCGAAGAATCAATGGCAATGTGTTGATGTTCCAGATTCGTAACAAAGACAAGTGAGTCAATTGGAATTGTAAGTAGAACGTGATACTTTAGTCGAAGTTCAACAGAATCAACTTAGTCCTGTTTTGGGTGCGTAGACTGGACACGCGGTCGGTCGGCATTTCCAGCCCGCGGCGCTAGGTGCGTAGATTTCATTTCGCTCCCGGGCGCGAAAATCGTATCCACTTTTGAAGACAACTTAAGTGTTCGCGGGTTAGGTCACAAATTCCCAACTAAGTGACAGGGGCGAAGCCCGGCCCATTGGGGCAAGTAAGTTGGTGCACGCTTACATTGCAGCAGTGACAAGCCTTGTTGTGGATACTCGTTGCCGAGAGGGAAGTAATTGCTGTATGGAATGGTACGCCGTATCTACGCGCTCTAGGCATGAAAAGAAGGTTTTCCAGAACCTTGTGGTGCGAGACTTTGAGACCTTCCTTCCCCTTTATCAAAGCTTGCGTCGTTGGCGCAACGGGATTCAGGCGGAAGTTGAGCTTCCGTTGTTTCAAGGATACGTCTTTGTTCGTCTGAACCTCCGCGACCGCGTGCGAGTTTTGGAGGTTCCGGGGTTGGTGAATATCGTGAGTACTGGTAACACCCCGGCACCGCTGCCTGACACCGAAATCGATATCTTGCGACGCGGGATCGCGGACTTGCGCGCCGAGCCGCATCCCTTTCTGAAGGTCGGCGACCAAGTGCGGGTGAAAAATGGAGCGCTGACCGGCGTGGTCGGCCGATTGCTTCAGAAGAAAAGCCGAACCATGCTTGTGATCTCGGTAGACCTGCTAATGCAAGCCGTCGCGGTCGATATCAACGAAGCTGACGTCGAGCCAGTTCTGCCGACATCCCTGCAAGGGGTAATTACTCCGGCCGCAGTACGAAACGACCAGAAGCCTTACTTGATCCGATCCTCGACACATTGATCGGGAGGGGCGATCCGGGTTCTCGTCATCAGTCAACGCAATCCTCCCCGTCGCCAACCTGAAGTGACTAACTTCATGATCTACCAAAAGAGACTAAACCGATCGTCCGACGCCGCCGAAACGCGGCTGAAGATCGTGCGTGCGGCGGCCGAAGAATTTTGCGCACAGGGGTTTCGTGCCACTACCGTACAAAGCATTGCTACGGTAGCAAAGGTAAACGAGGTAACCGTCTATCGGCATTTCCCGCAAAAGCAGGAGCTTTACTGGGAAGCAATCACATACAGACTTAACAGTTCAACGCTCGCTGAGTCATTAGCCAAACCGCTCCCACAGGCCTCAACGCCAGAGGAAGTAATCCAGTTACTCACCGAGCGACTGTGGAAAAGCCTTCGAGCAGACGCAGGGCTGACCAGAATCATTTACTTCACAATCCTTGAACTGGACACCGAAACGCGAGAATTACGCGACAAACACTTCGCGCCTCTGCTGAACGAACTTTCGCTGCGAATTCAATGCTGGATTAAAGAAGGCAAGATCCGCTCTGTTGATCCCCAATCGGCGGCACTCACGGTTATGGCGGTGATCATGAGCCAGTGGAATCTAACCCTCCTACTAGGCCCGGCGATGAGGAACAAGAGATCTTCCTCCGAACTTGCTGCCGACTGTGTCGACATCTGTTTGAGCGGCTTGACCCTGCACAGCACCAGATGAGCATTCGGGATCAGATGATTGCAGTGTGAGAAGTTGCAAACGAGTGGCAACGAAGCCACCTAGGGGTTGGCAGGCCCTCGAATAGATCTGCCAATGCGTATCGAACTCATCGTACAAGACAAAGCAAGCGAGGTGATGGAGCGAGGTGCTCGGCGAGCGAAATCTGGCTCGCGCCGAGCTAGAGAACATCGAATCCATCGCTACCTTCCGGCTTTCAATTCGTAAGGATTCATTCCATTTGGTGAAACGGGCGTGTGTAGCGCCGCACCATTGTATATACAAAACCCCTGTGAGCAGGAACCATAGCGTCGACCAGTGCGACTCCAGGAGATTCCTGAGAAGGGCAGAACTCGAGAGGTGATCGATGATATCGAGGCTTAGGCGTCTACGTGGCCTCCTCCGGGCGACTATCTACAGCCTACCGGTTCCAGCGTTTCTCGTGGCCGGTTATGAGCGATTTGGTCTCAATGTCTTATTACCTAGATACGATGGCGGCAGTTATTTGTATCTATTGTTATTTACTGTCCTGGTCTGGCCATTCATCGCGGATCGCTATGCAATATCTTCCTTCGACGAACTGTACACGGAGAACACCGCACTAATTCGTTCACTATTTGCAAGTGGAGCCGTATTCTTGCTCGACGCGGCTGTACTTGCCCTCGGCAAGAGCCTCGTCATTTCCCGGATCTTCTTCATTGTTGCTTGTGTACACCTTCTTTTGATGGCGGTCATCACCCGTTTTATATTTCGGAGCTTGGTGAAGCCGCCGACAAAGCTAGCGAAGCGAATCAAGGTGCTGGTGGTCGGCGCTGATAAACATGCCCACTGGGCAGCGATTCGTCTCAACTGTGCTCCACTTGCGAACTGCGTTGTGAGCGCTTACTTGGCGCTGCCGGGACAGGACATACGCGTCAAAGGCGCTCCGATCTTTGGAATGGAGGACTTCGAACAGCTCCAAGAGCTCAACGTAGACAATGTTTTTGTAGCCGTGGGGCCTGATCGTTATGCCGAAGTAGCGCGTCTTTATGGATTTTTCAAGAAGCTGGGAAAGCCTATTTATGCCGTACTGGACTTCGGCTCCAAAATCCATATTCGCGAGAAGTTTTTTCAAATTGGTCGCCTGCAAGTCGTGAACCTTGAGCCGTCCGCAACCGAGAGGTTTGGATACTCTGTAACGAAACGTGGTTTTGACCTGATCGTCTCATCAGGAGCGCTCCTAGTCTTGAGTCCAGCTCTTGCCATGATTGCTCTGCTCGTGCGAATGACGTCCCAAGGGCCCATCCTGTTCCGGCAGGAGAGAGTAGGGCTGAACGGTATGCCTTTCGACATGTACAAATTTCGCACAATGCGCTGCGCTCATAGGGACGAGAGTGACAAGCGCTGGACGACCGAAAACGATCCCCGCCGGACCAGGCTCGGTGCATTTCTGCGAAGAACCAGCCTTGACGAGTTGCCTCAGTTGTTCAACGTTATGAGGGGTGACATGAGTATCGTAGGGCCGCGGCCGGAACGGCCCCACTTTGTCTCCAAGTTTCGAGACGAGATTGAAAAGTATGACTTACGGCACCGGGCCAAGGTCGGAATCACCGGCTGGGCCCAGGTCAATGGGTTGCGCGGAGACACCTCAATACGCAAACGGGTCAATTACGACGTTTATTACCTCCAGCACTGGAGTCTTACCTTTGATCTACGAATCATCTTCTTAACGTTGCGCTCGATCATCTTCGATCAGCATGCGTACTGATTTCGGTTCGCACTACAACTGAAACTGCGATTCTTAATCCTAGCCATCGCCGTTGGTGCGGGCTATCACACGCGGACTGTAATTCAAAACATTCAGAGGAGTACATGAGAGGTATTATTTTAGCGGGCGGAGCGGGTACGAGATTGCATCCGCTAACACAAGTTATTTCGAAGCAACTGCTCCCGATATATGACAAACCGATGATCTATTACCCGCTTAGCACGCTCCTGCTCGCGGGTCTTCGAGAAATCTTGATCATCTCAACTCCACAGGACACAGAGCGATTTTCCGACCTTCTCGGAGATGGGTCGGATTGGGGGATTCGTCTGGAGTACGCTGTTCAACCCCGTCCGGAGGGGCTAGCCCAGGCATTTATTATTGGCGAAGCGTTCATTGGTGGGGGACCCAGTTGCCTGATGCTTGGCGACAATATTCTTCACGGCCAGGATCTTTCGCGGACATTGAGGACCGCAGCAGCGCGTTCTCACGGAGCTACGGTGTTTGCATATCCAGTGAATGAGCCGCAACGGTACGGAGTTGTCGAACTGGGAGGCAACGGCGAGGCCATCTCCCTGGAAGAGAAGCCAAAACAGCCAAAGTCGAGGTTGGCCGTGACCGGTTTGTATTTCTACGATCAGGAGGTAGTGGAGGTAGCCAAGTCTCTCAAGCCATCGCCGCGCGGTGAACTGGAGATCACGGATGTAAACCGGTGGTATCTCGAGAACTCCACGTTGCATGTGCAGCGTCTGGGTCGGGGGATGGCCTGGCTGGATGCCGGTACGCATGATTCGTTGTTCGAAGCAAGCGCATTTGTGCAGACCATCGAGCGCCGGCAGGGACTGAAGATTGCTTGTCCAGAAGAGATTTCATTCCGCAATGGATTCATCACCACGACCAAGCTCGAGGCACTCGCTGCCAAGATGGGTAAGAGCACATACGCTGAGTACTTGATTGGCGTGGCGCGGGAGGCAGAAGTGGAAACTGCTCGGCCGGCCCATATAACGGCATGAAGATCCGGGCGACCCAAATCCCAGAGGTTCTACTCGTCGAACCCGCGGTATTTCAGGATGTTCGCGGCGAGTTCATGGAAGTCTTTAATCAAAAGCGGATGGCCGAATTCGGATTGCCGCATTTTGTGCAAGACAATCTTTCGCACTCGAGGCGTGGGGTCGTGCGCGGACTCCACTACCAGATAAGACAGCCGCAGGGCAAGCTCGTTCGATGCACCAGTGGTGCCGCATTCGATGTGGTGATCGATTTGCGCCGCAGCTCTCCATTCTTTGGTAAGCACGTAAGCGTTGTTCTTTCAGAACGGCGGAACATGCTCTGGATTCCACCAGGGTTTGCTCACGGTTTCCAGGCCTTGGGAGACAATGTGTGCTTCGAATACAAGGTGACCGACTACTACGCTCCCGAGCATGAGCGGACGATCCTCTGGAATGATTGCGATCTTGGAATCGCGTGGCCCTTAATCGACGGAGATCTGGTTGTATCGGAGAAGGATAGGCAAGGTGTCCCGTTCCGGGAGGCAGAAGTTTTTCCATGAAAACCACTCTCCCCAAGATTCTCCTGTTCGGCAACCGTGGACAAGTTGGAGCAGAATTCTCTCGCCTTCTGGAGGTCAACGCGTGGCCGTTCTTCGGCGTCGACCGTGAAGAATGCGACGTATCCTCGCCGAAAGCAGTCCGCGATATGATCCGGTTTGCGGACCCACAAGTGATCGTTAATGCCGCCGCCTACACTGCCGTGGACCGCGCCGAGTCAGAACGAGAGCTCGCCGCGGCAATCAATGCAACGGCCCCCAGGGTTATGGCGGAGGAAGCGATGGCTCGCGGCTGCCTCTTTATTCATTATTCTACGGACTACATCTTCGACGGAAAAAAGCAACTACCCTGGGTGGAGGACGACATCCCAGCTCCATTAAACGTGTATGGAGCCAGCAAGCTAGCGGGAGAAAAGGGTGTGCTTGCGGCTTGCGATGCATCGTTCGTGTTCCGGACGAGCTGGGTTTTTGGCACAGAGGGAGTTAACTTTTTGCGAACCATGCTCCGACTCGGACGCGAAAAGGAGGTGCTTTCCATTGTTGCCGATCAATTTGGTGCCCCTACCTGGTCTCGAAGTCTTGCAGATCTCACCTTGCATACCCTGCGGCAATTTATCCAACGGGGAGAGCTGGATCTGGGGGCAGCGAGGAGCAAGGCCGGTACTTATCATGCTACCTGCCGGGGTATGACGACTTGGCACGAGTTCGCTTGCGTGATCTTCGAGAGTGCAAGGAATCTCGGAATGAATCTCAAAGTCCGAGAAGTAGTTCCGATTACCTCTGGGCAGTACCCGATGCCAGCCGAGCGTCCTCGCTACTCCATCCTTTCCAACGAAAAACTGAAGCGGCGACTCGGGTATGAATTGCCGGATTGGAAAGTAGCTCTCCGGCTTGTCATGAATGAAGTCAGCCAACATAACTGCTAGCCTGTATTCTCGATGAACAGAGTTGCTTGCGTTTCACTTACGGCCGAACAGTAGGTCTCCTTCTGAACATACGTATCTTTTTTTACGGGCTGGCGTTTCGCAGTATGGTGCTGGTTTGCCTAACCGCAACACTGGTGTCCGCCCAGCAAGCGCCATCGCCCGCCGACCGCCCATCAACTCCTGAAGAAACCGCCGATACCGCTCCGCGGATTAATCCTGCGGAACCAGCGGAGCGAACCGCGATTTCAAACATTCCAGGAAATATTCTTTCAGATCAACAGCGAATCTGGAGTAGTCCGTTGCACTTTCGATCCAAGGACCTGCAGTGGGCTGTTCCACTTGCATTTGGGACTGCGCTGGCCTTCGGGGTGGACCATGCGGTTGAGCGTAAACTCCCAAGCCTCAATTCGACAATCCAGCGTGCGTCCAGCTTTTCCAATTATGGAGCTGCTGGGTTCGCTGGAGCCGTTGCAGGAAGCTATCTTTGGGGACTGCATACGCATGACGATCAGCTTCGCACGACCGGACTGCTGGCGGGCGAAGCGGCGGTCGATTCGATGCTATTCAGTAGCGCCCTCAAGATAGTGACCTGGCGGGAGCGGCCGACTGAAGGTTCTGGACAGGGAAGGTTTTTCGAGAGTAGCAGTCATTTCGGGAGTTCTTTTCCTTCCCAGCACGTTGCGGCAGCCTGGGCGATTGCCGAGGTTTTTGCTGATGAGTATCCCGGGCCACTGACGAGACTCTTCGCCTACGGAGGGGCCTCTGCGATAAGCCTGTCCCGTATCGTCGGCCAGAACCATTTTGCCTCGGATGTCATGATTGGTTCTGCCTTGGGCTGGTATGTTGGACATCAGGTGTATAAATCGCGATCACCTCGTGGCCATGACGCTGACTACGGAACCTTCGTGCGCGACCGCGGTGAACGAAACCTGAGAATGATGGCATCCCCATATGTGCCGCTGGATAGTTGGGTGTACCCCGCCTTCGACCGTCTGGAGGCCTTAGGGTTTGTGCCTACAGCCCTGATGGGTCTGCGTCCATGGACGCGCCTGGAGTGTGCGCGACTGTTGGGTGATCTAAACGAGAACTCAGAGTTACTTGAAGTAGCCCAAGACGAAGTGCCTGAGTTACTTTCTGCTCTCAAGGAGGAGTTTGCGCACGAGATTGCACTGCGCAACGGCGAACGAAATCTGAGGGTGGGAATAGACTCGGTTTACACAAGGACAACCGTCATCTCGGGGCAGCCTCTGCAGGACTCCATACACTTCGGGCAGACGATCATCAATGATTTTGGGCGTCCCTATAAGGAAGGAATTAACGAAGTAACCGGTGCTTCCGCCGACGCCGAGGCAGGTCCTCTTGGAATTTATGTGCGTGGCGAATACCAATACAGTCCATCTGCCAATCCCCTCTCCCTGAGTACAAGAAGCATCGTCGCCGCCTATGATCGATTACCCCTCGTCCCCGGAACCCCGATTGCCACTGTAACCCGATTCCGCTTGCTCGACTCCTACGTCGCGTTAAACCTAGCTGACTGGCAACTGTCGTTTGGGAGACAAAGCCTGTGGTGGGGACCGGGAGTCGGGGGTGACCTAATGATGAGCGACAATGCCGAACCGGTCTGGATGCTGAAGATGTCACGCGTTTCCCCAATCCACTTACCAGGTCTTTTACGCCTAATGGGGCCGGTCCGTACGGAAGCTTTTGTAGGTCAGATCCAAGGCTACAACTTTCTGAGACTGGGTCCCAACTTCGACCTCGTCGGATCATGGACGAGTTCTATCAATCCTCAGCCATTCATTTGGGGCGATAAGTTCAGCTTCAAGCCGACGCAAAATCTTGAGTTTGGCTTCTCCATCACCACAGTCTTTGCGGGTCTCGGAAGGCCGATGACGCTGAATACGTTTGCACACACCTTCTCCGGCAGTGGCAACGCACAGTATGTCGAACCCGGAGATCGAAGAACAGGATTTGATTTCGCCTATCGCCTTCCTGGTTTTCGGCGGCGGATAAAGTTGTACAACGGCTCAATAGCCGAAGATGAGCCGAATCCGATCGCATACCCAAGGCGTTCCGCCATGAACCCAGGTATATACATCAGCCGTATTCCCAAGCTCCAGAAACTCGACTTTCGGGTTGAGGGTGTATACACGAACCTTCCTGGATTGGTTCACTCCGGATTTTTCTATAACAATATTCACTACTCCGGTGGCTATACAAATGATGCCAAGCTGATGGGTAGCTGGGTGGGCCCTCAAGGATCCGGCGTACAACTTTGGAGTACATACTGGTTCAACCCGAAGAAGAAGCTTCAGTTCGGATTTCGCCAACAGCGTGTGGATCGGTCGTACATTCAAGGTGGGAGTCTTCAGGATTACAGTGCTCGATATGATTTCCAACTTCCCCACAGCGTGGATGTGAATTCTTGGCTCCAATTCGAACGATCGAATTTTCCGGTGCTGCAAAATCGCGCCGCTAACAATGCCACAGTAGCAATCACGCTGACGTATCACCCCACCAAAGCGAGAGGAACGAATTAGAACTTCTGTTGGCGTTTGGTGAATTGCAGGTGAATAGTAGAATCGTAAGTCAACTTCAAACAAAACAGATAAGGTTTATGAAGACTTGTTGGATGGTATTGGTAATACTGCTGATGATGGTAGGTGGGGTGGTTGGACAGCAAGCGGAGCCTCAGCCCCAGGACTCGCTGGCTCCTAATCGTGGGGTAACATCTCCGCGAACCCAGGACTGTGCTGTCTTATCAAGTGAGGACTGTCAGGACGTAATTCCACCAGGACAAGTTGCAAATCCTCAACGTCCAATCCAAGCTCCGCAAGAGATTCGTATACCGAGATTGCCGAATGCTCGTCCCGATCCCTACCAGTATCCGGATGGTCCCGCGAACCCATCGAATCGCTCTACGGTGTCTGCTCCGCCGCAGCCGCGGACTGAATTTGAGCAGATGGTTGCGGATTCAGCCGGACGCGTCTTACCACTCTTTGGCCAATCGCTGTTTAGAGAGGTCCCAAGTACGTTCGCTGCCACGGATCGAGTCCAGGTGCCAAGTGACTACACCATTGGGCCGAGTGATGAACTTCAGATTCGGATCTGGGGTCAGGTTGACGCGGATCTGCGGGCTACCGTTGATCGATCAGGTCAAATTTATGTGCCGCGTGTCGGCCCAATTACTGTCGCCGGCACCAATTACAGTGAATTGCCAGCACTCCTCAGACGTGAAATCTCGAAAATATACAAGAACTTCGATCTCACGGTGAGCATTGGGCGATTGCGCTCTATTCAAGTTTTAGTGGTGGGCCAGGCGCGATTTCCGGGCACTTACACTATTGGCTCCCTCAGTACTCTGGTCAATGCGCTCTTTGCGTGTGGCGGTCCCTCGCCTCAGGGCTCTTTGCGCCATATCGAAGTTCGGCGCGAAGCTAAAACCGTTACTGATTTTGACTTCTATGATCTCCTCATAAAGGGCGATAAGTCCAAAGATATTCGCTTGCAGCCAGGTGACGTAATCTACATTCCGCACGTTGGTCCCCTCGTTGCTATCACGGGGTCTGTAAATGTGCCTGCAATCTATGAGGCGAAACAGTCTCCCTCAGTTTTCGACCCACAC
>JGI1027J12803_100703078_pt1 | contig 12221 bp, 14 predicted proteins | sample IowNatreferecore_FD_12803 | JGI IMG/M metagenome (IMG submission 12803) | reverse complement strand
AAAACGAGTCCGCAGTCGAGGAGTTTCAAGGGATCGTGGGAAGCAGCCAGACATTCCTGAAAGCCCTCGATTTGGTCCGCGTGGTTGCGCCAACCGACTCGACCGTGCTGATTCTGGGAGAGACGGGAACCGGCAAAGAACTGATAGCTCGGGCTCTCCACCAACACAGCGCACGCAGCGGACGCCCCTTTGTGAAATTGAATTGTTCAGCCATTCCGTCAGAACTTTTGGAGAGCGAACTGTTCGGCCATGAAAAGGGCGCTTTCACCGGCGCGCTCGCGCAGAAAATCGGCCGCTTCGAGACTGCGGACGCTGGAACCATGTTCCTCGATGAAATCGGAGATATGCCACTGGCCCTGCAACCCAAACTTCTGCGCGTGCTGCAGGAACAGGAATTCGAGCGCCTGGGCAGCTCGAGAACTCATCGCATCAGTGTCCGGCTCATCGCAGCCACGAATCGCGATCTGGACGAGATGGTGAGTCGCAGCGAGTTCCGCGCTGATCTCTACTACCGCTTGAACGTTTTCCCAGTCCTTGTGCCGCCACTCCGCGAGCGTCGCGAAGACGTCGCACCCTTGGTCGCGCATTTCGTTGAGACCTTTGCGAACCGCATGAACAAACGGATCGAACATATTCCGCAGGAAACGTTGGAAGCGCTAACCTCGCACTCCTGGCCGGGCAATGTGCGCGAACTTCAGAATCTGATCGAACGAGCCGCAATCCTCTGCCATGACGGGATTCTGCCGAATCCCTTGCCCCTATCCGCGAAGCGACTTGCCGCGAATCCGCCTGTCCCCATTTCCCAGGGACCGCCGGCTGTTTCAGGCACGTTCATGGATTTCCAGAGAGACATCATCTCGCAAACCCTCCGAAAAGCCGGGTGGGCAATCGGGGGGCCCTTAGGTGCCGCGGCCCGGTTGGGACTGAAGCGGACCACATTGATTTCCAAGATGAAGAAACTCGGGATCTCGCGACCATCCGGCTCATCCGTTTAACGTTGCAGGACTTGACTTGCATAGTCCCGCTCCTTGTTTCAGTTTCTGGTCTCTACTTTCCGAGCATGCGTAGAAACAAACCTGCCAATCCGCCACCGATGAGCGGACCCACTACAGGCACGATCGCATAGTTCCAGTCTGAGTTTCCTTTGTCTGCAATCGGAAGTGCGGCGTGGGCGAGGCGTGGACCAAGATCGCGCGCCGGATTGATCGCATAGCCCGTGGTCCCGCCAAGAGACAGACCGATTCCCCAAACAAGCGCGGCCACCAGAAGGACTCCTCGATTTTTTCCGGGCCACCCGATGAAATAACGTCGGTGTGCGTCGAGGTTTTGACAACGAGCCTTGCGAAAGACGGCGGCCAGCTGACTCTTCGAATGTAGAGACAAGTGAATTTCATGAGATTGGAATCTGCGCTGCGACCGTACGCATCCTGCGCGTTCACAAGCGATCGGGTGGATTCAATACTAGGAAAGCCTGGAGGCACAACTGAATCTGACGCGAAGCTCGAGCTACCGATTACGCCGCTTGCAACGACCGCTCGTCCGGCTGCGCTAGACCGCTTCCTCCCTCGCTTGCACCGCTGCCCCGCACTTGCGTCTTGAGATGGATGTTCAAGGTCAACGATCTTCGCCCGCGATGCAGGCGCGTTTTCAGCGCGCCGACGGTCAGTCCAAGCATGCCGGCCGCCTCCTTCAGAGACAACTCTTTCAGGTCACACTGCTCCACGGCGCACCGCGTTTGCGTCGCCAACTGCTGCATACCCCACTCGAGCAGACGCTTTCGTTCCGAGCGCTGACAGATTTCCTCGGCCGTCGGCGTGGGATCAATCATGAACTCCCGCTTCGCCCATTCCTGAGAATCTTCCTCAAACTGGTCCCAGGAAATAATCCGATTACGACGCAATTTCCGAATCTGAACCAAAGCCGCATTGATAACGATGGCCGTCACCTAGGTAAAGAAATCGGACCGCCCTTCGAAGCTCCCAAAATGTGTAAAGGCAGCCAGCATCGCGTCTTGCACGGCATCCTCCGCGTCTTCTCGCCGATGCAGGATGCGCCTGGCATGCGTGAGCAACCTGGGGCGGCATGATTCTAAGAGTGTCTCAAGGGCTCGCCTATCCCCGTTCCTCGCTTGAGCCAGGAGCACTTCTCTTTGCTCAATTTGCTTTACAGACTTCACGATCTCTCTTTGTTCGTTGCGCGGACATTGAGCTCGCGCGCGGCCTATGAGTAGCACCGCCCTTCCAAACTCGATTCGCCGAGGCGCGCGCGCCACCACCGCTCCCCTCCGCGGATGAAGTCGGCATACCGCCGCGGCCGTCGCCATCTCAGCGCCAGGGACCCTTTCTTGCTTCACCACAGTTGGAACTCGAGTTGCTGCCTCACTCAGCGGCTTCGCAGCCGGATCGGCGGGCAACAAAACCACGGAAGGATTCGGGGGGTATCAGTTCAGCAAGGAATTGTCGCGACAGAGGGACCCAATGGACTTCATCATCAGAGTGCTGGTCAAACTGGGTACTCTCAGAGAAGACCTCGACTACCACTTCATTCGCTCTTCCCTGGTTATCAACTTTTTGTTTTTCGGTTATCAGAAGTGGTTTGACTACGAGGCGCAAGCTCTCATCCCTTATATCAGTCACGGTCCGCTCATCTTCTGGATGTACTCGGCGTTTGGTGTGCGGGGCACATGCTGGTTGCTGGGCGTAGCCGAATGGTTCTTCTGCACACTGCTCTTTTTCGGTTTCTGGAACAAACGGCTTGGTATTCTCGGTGCCCTTGGCGCTATTTTTTCTTTCCTCGCCACAATCACCATCATTCCATTTATCCCGGATGGATGGGCCGCTTCCGCCGGTGGATTTCCCGCTATGACGGCAACCGTGGCCTTCCTTCTGAAGGATCTTGTCCTTCTCGCTGCAACCATCTACTTGCTTCGTCAGGATGTGGTCCGGCTTGTTCGTACTCCTGCCAGGCCTCGGCGCGTTTGAGTTGTTGACCGTGTCCCGCGTTCGATAAGGGTACGGAGCTGGCGCCGCGCGCGAAACAGGCGTGCCTTCAATGCACTCTCGGAAATGCGCAGCCGCCGCGCCGCTTCCCTCAAAGTCTGTTCTTCAAGTTGAAGACCCAGCACACTGCGGAAATCCGCGCTCAGTTGTTGCATGGCTCCGGACACGATTCGCGCCTTCTCCTCCGTTTCGTATGTCTCTTCTGGATTCTTCCTGCGGTCCGCAATTTCGACAAAACATCCCTCGTCATCACCCCCGAAATGTTCCTCGAACGAAACTTCCTTGCGGACCCGATCTTTGCGCAACCACATCAAGGATTCGTTGATCACAATCCGGGTCAGCCAAGTGGCGAAAGCAGCCTTGTCATGAAAGCGCCCCAGATTCAAGAAGGCTTTCTCAAAACTTTGTTGAACCACGTCCCGAGCATTCTCACGATCCCGCGTGATGTTGAATGCAACCCGGAACATCCTCGCTTCATGCCTCGCGAAAAGAAATCCGAAAGCCTCTGGCTTTCCGTCTCTCGTCGCAGCAACAAAGACAGAATCGCTTTCCTCGCGAAGTATGCTGCCCGCCGACCCACTCTTCATTTCGGTCTTCTCCTCAGTTGCTTCGAGTTCATGGTTGCCGCCGGCAGCTTTCGAACTTCTGTGACTGCCACGACGCCTATGGCGAATGCACACAGCATTCCAAACTGTTCTTACTCCCGTGTCGCGGGATTCGTTCGAGCCAATCAATTCCGGCTACTCGCATGGATTCACGCCTCCCGTCTTTGGAGCGCACCTTCACTGTCGCTATTGCGACACCACGCCGTCTGCTCGACATCGGCTTCTATCGAGAGCCCCCGCAATTCGCCGATTCGCCCTGGTTCCACGCCAAAAACACGCCTTTCTTGCACTGGCCCCGCGCTTGCATTTGTAAGTCTTCGAGTGAAGAGCGCGAAACATTGAGCTGCCTTTGACCGGTCTCGTGACCGGGCAATGCAGCCACTCAGATCTGCGAGACGAACAAATAAAATGATCTTGAAACTCTCCATCGCCGCCCTCGCCTTGCTGGTTCTCGCCGGATATCAGGAACCGAAATCCAAATCGCAGAACAACTACGGTGGATTCGATCTGGTCGACAAAGCTGGAAATATTCTCAAGCCAAACGATTTCCGGGATCGCTACCAGGCCCTCGGGACCTACATGATCCTCAACCCGAAGGGAAACGAAATGCACGTCACCTACGCATCTCCTGGGGCGGCGGAGAACTATCGCAAAACAGGCAAGTTCGCCGATGGGACGGTTCTGGTGAAGGAAGTGTTTGCAACTGATCACGCGCAGTTGACCACGGGCGACGCGCATTGGGCGTCGGGCACGAAGGTCTGGTTCGTGATGATCAAAGACGAAAAAGGACGCTACGCCGATAACCCGCTGTGGGGAGATGGATGGGGTTGGGCTTTGTTCAAATCCGATGCTCCCGACAAGCAAGTCGCTACCGACTACAAAAAAGACTGCCTGGGATGTCACATCCCCGCACGAGGAACAGATTGGGTTTACGTCCAGGGCTATTCGGTTCTTGCCTCGAAGTGACCGGTACTTCCAGGCGAGAACAAGGTTCGAAATCGCTGCAAAGGAGATCGCGCAATGCGAAAAATCATCGTGGTGTTGATTCTGGGACTAGGCGTGCTTGCCGCGAGTTCGCTGACACGTCACTCGGACCGTGTCGCGGCAGCTTCCACGCAGTCAACGGCGGTGTTTGATGCCGAAGGGAAATTGAAGCTGCCCGAAGGATATCGGCACTGGGCTTTTGTCGGTGCCCCGTTGACACCGAATGGCCTCAACAACGACAAGGCCGGATTTCCCGAGTATCACCACGTCTACGTCGAAGAAAAGAACCTCAACGCGTATCTCAAGACCGGTTCCTTTCCGGAAGGTACCGTCCTCGTCAAGGAATTGACTCGCGTCCTCAATCCCACCTTTCCCGACGGCTCACGGACTGAACCCTCGGGGCGAGGATACTTCAACGGCGAATTCAATGGCCTCGATGTCACCGTGAAAGACGGCAAGAAGTTTGCCGCAACGAACGGCTGGGGCTTTTTCAATTTCGGCCATCACCCGCTTCCTTACTCTGCGTGGTCCAAAGAAGCCTCGCCAGCTGAGTGCGCAGGCTGCCATCAGTCCTTCGTCTCCAAAACCGATATGACCTGGGTCCAGTTCTACCCGATTCTGCGCGACGGGGACAAGACCAAATAGCCAACGACTGGGCAGTCGGAAAACTTTCGCAAGGGCTTGCGTCCTTTCAGCAGCTCATTCGGGTCCAGAGATGAAATCGTCAGTCGGACTTTTATAAGCAGACCGAGTTTCAGCAATGCAAAAAAATAAACAACACAAGAGAGGAACCATGTCGAAATCAACGGGAATGTCGAATGAACGGGGCGGTCATCTGTACATGCAAACGAATGAAGTCAAAAACGCCATCATTCACTATCGTCGGGGCGAAGACGGCAAAATCACCGAGGTCGAACGTACCTCCACGGGTGGCGACGGTTCCGGGACGTTCAAACCTATTAGCGGCCAGGAAAGCGCGCCGAATTCTTTCGAGGGCGCAGGCAGCGTCATCCTTTCTGCCGATCGACAATTTCTATTTACCACCAATGGCGGCGACAACTCCGTCTCGAGCTTCGCCGTGGCTGCCGACGGCCGGCTCACCCTGCTCGACCGCAAGCCCACGGGGAATCCCATCGACGGAAAAAGTGGAACTGCGAAGTCGCTGGCCTTTGTCCCATCGAAAGGCATCCTGTATGTCTTGCACTCGTTCGGGCCCGATCACCTTACTTTGATGTCGGTCGATACCGGAGGCAAACTGACGACCCGCAAAGAGCGGCACACGGTAAATACCCGGGACAAGAACGACCGTGTTCCCACCATGGCCATACTCTCGCCTGACGGGAAATTCCTGCTGGTCGGCACCACCTTCGACCGCCCCATCGCTCACGTGGGCCTCTATCCCGACGGCTCACCGATTCTGTGGGTCCCAGAATCAAACGGCACATACAGAGTAATCGCGTCGAACGCGCCCGATCCCGACGGTCTCGTCGTATTCCCCGTTCGCGGCGACGGCACCCTGGGGGAAGCGAAATTTCACGATGCAAAAGCCGGATCTCCGTTTTACCTGGTTTTCCTGAACGGCCGGCCCGATACCTTCGTCATCGGATACGCCGTCGGCGACGGATGCGCTCTGGCAACCATCGATGGAAACGGGAACATTAACGTCGGCCCGCTGGTGAAGATCGATACAAGCGCGGGTCTGCCTTCTGAGTTGTGCTGGCTCGCCGTCTCTCCGGATGACCGATTCGTCTTCGCGACGAATTTCGGTTACAGCTACCTCACCAGTTACCGCATCAACGGCAAAGGACTCGAAATCGCGAAGGATCCCGCCTGCTTGAAGGTTCCGGGCGATGGCACCGCGAGAGGTCTCAATACAACAGTGACCAGCGGACCGAGCGACAACTGGATTACTCCGGATGGCTCTTTCCTGTATCAAATCTACGGCAACGCATCCAAACTGCTCGGCTACTCCACACAACCAGACGGCTCGCTCAAAGAAGTGACCAGCGCCAAGATTCCGTACAACAGTCCTCAAGGCTTGGCGGGTTTCTGATTGTCCCAAGCGTCGGGTGCGAAAAAGCCGCCTCGGGATTCGCTTGGTTTGCCAAGCCCATCCCGGAGGCGGCCGCACCGCCTGTTGCGCCCCATACCGCAATTGAGGGAGATGGGAACAATCAACGTGCGATCTGGGAAGTGCTGATGCTCGAAACCACGCTGTTCGCTCGCTCGAACGAAAACAAGAACGAGATCCCAGCGCAGCACAGAGAGAATTCGTCGGACAGGATTCTGCAAAGAGCGGAAGGTGCTTGCCGAATTGTTGTTGGCGGATCCTCAAGAGGCACTTGCATCATGGACGTATTTCAAAAATCTCCGATGCGGGTCGTTTTCCCTAATACGGGCGACGACCGTTCACGCGAGGCCGTCCTTCTAAACACATCAGGAGGAATTGCCGGTGCAGACCGTCTCCAATCGGAGGTTACAGCATTGGGGACCGCTTCGCTCGCGGTCACCACACAGGCTGCCGAGAAAATTCATCGAGCAATCGATGCGCCCGCAGAGATCAAAACCACTCTCAAGCTATGCGACTCTGCAAAACTTGCATGGCTACCTCAGGAAACAATCGTCTTCAACGAAGCCCGCGTCCGCCGCCGGACAGAAATCGACATTTCCCCTGGATCGGAACTCTTGGCCCTCGAATGGTTCGTACTCGGTCGGACCGCTCGCGGAGAAAGCATGCTCGCGGGAAGTATCACCGACACCTGGCTCGTCAGGAAAAACGGTCGTCTCATCTGGGGCGACACCCTTCGTCTGACTGATGTTGTTCTCCCACATCTTCCGCATAAAGCGTTGCTTTCGGATTCGAAGGCCATCGCGACGCTCCTCTGCTTCGGCGAGGCCCTTGAAGCACGTCAGCAGTTGATTCGCGACCTGTCCGGTTCCCTTGACTGTCAGTGTGGCGCAACGCTGGTGGGCGGCCTGCTGGTCGCTCGCTTCGCTGCCAGATCTTCTTTCGAGCTGAAGACTGCTCTACGCCACCTGCTGGAAGAATTCCGGAAACAGATGGGGCCGGGACCTTTTCGCGTCCCCAAAATGTGGTTGTGCTAGAGACGGATTTCAATTGGAGCGAGGCATGAATCTCACGCCCAGGGAAAAAGACAAGCTGATGATCGCGGTCGCGGCACAAGTGGCCCGCGCCCGCCTGGCACGCGGCGTCAGGCTCAACTATCCGGAGAGTATCGCGCTGATAGCGGATTTTGTTCTGGAGGGAGCTCGCGATGGCAAATCCGTTGCGGACCTCATGTCGGAGAGCGGAAAAATTCTAAGGCGGGATCAGGTCATGGAAGGCATTCCGGAAATGATTCACGAAATGCAGGTGGAAGCCACGTTTCCCGACAATACGAAATTGATCAGCATTCACGACCCGATTCGTTAGGAAGGTGCCAATGGTTCCAGGAGAGATTTTCGCTGTTGCTGGAGAGATCGCCATGAATGGCGATCGTCAGGCCATTTCATTAAAGGTCGCAAACGCGGGAGACCGGCCAATCCAGGTCGGAAGCCACTATCACTTTGCGGAAACAAACACCGCCCTCTCTTTTGACAGGAAAGCAGCGCTCGGATACCGGCTCGACTTACCAGCGGGCACCGCGGTGCGATTCGAACCGGGACAGTCGCGCGAGGTCCAGCTCGTTCCCTATGCCGGCGCGCGGCGAGTCTACGGTTTCAAACAGGCCGTGATGGGCCACTTGCCGAGTGTGCGGCCCGAATGAAGAGCTGCCGAGACGCGGGGTAATTGCGAATGCCTCACAAAATGAATCGAAGCGCGTATGCGCAGATGTTCGGTCCAACCGTTGGGGACAAAGTACGGCTCGCCGATACCGACCTTGTGATCGAAGTAGAGAAGGATTTCACGACGTACGGGGAAGAAGTGAAGTTCGGTGGCGGAAAGGTTATCCGCGACGGGATGGGTCAATCCCAACGGACTCGCAGCGAGGGCGCCGTCGATACCGTCATCACCAATGCGCTCATTCTCGATCACTGGGGAATCGTGAAGGCGGATATCGCCATTAAGGACGGCCGAATTGCGGCAATTGGGAAGGCCGGTAACCCCGATGTGCAGTCGGGCGTAGACATTATTATAGGGCCCGGGACCGAGGTCATTGCCGGTGAAGGAAACATCGTGACCGCCGGCGGGATTGACACGCATATCCACTTCATCTGCCCCCAACAGATCGAAGAAGCGCTCTTCTCTGGCATTACCACAATGATGGGAGGTGGAACGGGACCAGCCGCAGGCACAACCGCGACGACCTGTACCCCCGGGCCCTGGCATCTCCGCAGGATGCTCCAGGCCGCGGACTCCTTCCCCGTCAACCTCGGCTTCTTCGGTAAGGGCAATGCCAGCACTCCCGCTGGACTCGTCGAACAAATCGAAGCAGGTGCATGCGGCTTGAAGATTCACGAGGACTGGGGTGCAACCCCGGCGGCAATCGACTGCTGTCTTTCCGTTGCAGATGACATGGACGTTCAGGTCTTGCTCCATTCGGACACCCTGAACGAGAGTGGATTTGTCGAAGACACCATCGCTGCCTTTAAAGACCGGACCATCCACACGTTCCATAGCGAGGGCGCGGGTGGTGGACATGCGCCGGACATTATTAAGGTGTGCGGCTTTCCCAATGTACTTCCCGCCTCGACAGGCCCGACGCGACCGTACACCGTCAATACACTCGAAGAAGCACTCGACATGGTCATGGTTACGCACCATCTCGACCGCCGGATACCCGAAGATCTTGCGTTCGCCGAAAGCCGCATCCGGAAAGAAACGATTGCGGCAGAGGACATTCTTCAGGATCTTGGCGCGTTATCGATTATGTCGTCGGACAGCCAAGCGATGGGGCGCGTAGGTGAAGTCATTCTTCGAACCTGGCAAACCGCGGACAAAATGAAACAGCAATTCGGCCGTCTTCCCCAGGAGACGGGCGAAAACGACAATTTTCGCGCTCGGCGCTACGTTGCGAAATACACGATCAATCCCGCAATCGCTCAGGGAATTTCGAACTATGTCGGCTCGATCGAGGTCGGAAAACTGGCCGACCTCAGTATCTGGAATCCCGCGTTTTTCGGAGTAAAGCCGGCGCTGGTGCTGAAGAGTGGAATGATTGCCGCCGCGATCATGGGAGATCCCAATGCTTCCATCCCCAATCCGCAGCCGGAGTATTATCGCCCGATGTTTGCAGCCTTCGGCCGTGCCATGGCGGAGTGTTCAGTTACTTTTGTGAGCCAGGCGCTGCATGCGAGAAGCGAATCGCTGGGTCTCGCGAAGGCACTCTTGCCCGTCATCAACACCCGGAAGATCGGTAAGAACTCGATGATGCTCAACAATCTCACACCCCGCATGGAAGTCGATCCGGAGACCTATGAAGTACGGGCTGATGGGCGTCTACTCACCTGCGAACCGGCGAAAGTTCTCGCTTTAGCGCAACGATATTTTCTGTACTGAGGGCGCCATGCACAATGCTTCCATCCATCGACCTGCAGGACACTGGCCAAGCGAAAAGGCGGTCGGCACGATCACGCTTGATTTCGACGCGCGGCATCGGCGCCGGATTCGTCTCTCCGCCGACCATGGAGAAGATGTACTTCTCGATCTTCCGAAAACCGTCGCGATGGCCGATGGCGATGGATTGCAACTCGACGATGGCAATTGGCTCAGGATTACGGCCGCTGCCGAACCCCTTGTAGAGGTCAGGCATCCGCATCCCCATCAACTGATACGGCTCGCATGGCATCTCGGAAACCGGCATCTTCCGACCGAGATTCGCGGAGACTTCCTTTTCATCCGCCCCGACCACGTAATCGAAGACATGCTTACCGGTTTCGGAGCCCAGTTGACTAAGATCGAAGCGCCGTTCCAACCCGAAGGCGGAGCATATGGCGGTAGCGAACATAGCCACCACCATAACGGAGAGGACGCACACCACCATGCGTGACGCCTTTCATCGTCTTCAACCGCTCGCGTTCTTGCGATTGCAGAGTTGGCTTTCGCCGGCGTTTCCCACGGGCTCCTACAGCTATTCCCACGGTTTGGAATGGGCCGTAGAAGCAAAACACGTTCACGACCGGCGAAGCCTCATCGACTGGCTTGCAGCGGACCTGCGTTATGGCTCGGGGCGTAACGAGGCAATTTTCTTTTGCGCAGCTTGGTCTTGCTCGGCGGATGACGATCGTTCGAAGCTGTTCGAAGTCGCGGAGTTCGCCGCCGCTTTCCGCGGAACGGCAGAGTTCGCACGCGAATCTGCGCAACAAGGGTCGGCCTGCCGCGCAACACTCAGCCAGGTGTGGGGCAATCATCTCCTCGACTGGCTGTCCAAAACCCTTTTTGAACGCAATCTGCCTGCGGCCCTCTCCGCCGTGCTTGCCGTTCGTGCGGCCCAGGAAGGCGTTCCTCTTGTCATCGCATTGCCTGCTTTCCTGCAAAGCTATGTCGGCAACCAAGTAAGCGCCGGAGTTCGGCTTGTGCCCCTCGGTCAAACCGACGGTCAGGCAGCAATCGCCGCGCTTGAAGATGTTGTTCTTGCCACCAGTTCGGATGCCGCAACAGCGACGATGGACGATCTCGGGTCCGCAGCATTCATGGTGGATCTCGCTTCCATGGCTCACGAGACTCAATACACGAGGTTGTTCCGGTCATGACCCCTAGCACACTCGCAGAAACCCGCCCGCTCCGCGTCGGAGTCGGCGGACCGGTTGGATCGGGGAAAACCGCTCTCGTCGAAGCACTCTGCAAACGCCTGCGGGAACACCACGACCTCTATGTAATTACAAACGACATCTACACCAAAGAAGATCAGCTCATTCTTACTCGCGCGGAAGCTCTCCCGGCGGAACGTATCATGGGTGTCGAGACGGGCGGCTGCCCTCATACCGCGATTCGCGAGGACGCTTCGATGAACCTTGCTGCCATCGATGAAATGAACGGCAAATTTCCCGATGCCGAACTTTGCTTCATTGAATCTGGCGGAGACAACCTCGCCGCAACCTTCAGCCCCGAGTTGGCCGACCTCACGATCTACGTCATTGACGTCGCGGAAGGCGAAAAAATTCCTCGCAAAGGCGGTCCCGGCATCACCCGCTCCGATCTCCTCATCATCAATAAAATCGATCTGGCTCCCCTTGTCGGCGCCAATCTCGATGTGATGAAGGCTGACACGATACGAATGCGCGGCGAGCGGCCCTTTGTCTTCTCAAATCTGAAAAGCGGCGAAGGCGTCGATCGGATTGTTGGCTTCCTTGTCGAAAAAGGCGGCTTGGCGAGTCCGGTTGCGTAGAACAATTTGCTGCAATCGCGCCAAGCAAGACTCTCCGCGTCGCTATATCGACACCTGCGAAGTGTTCCGATAGTGGCCTGCGCGGTTTCCTTCGATGGCCTTGCGCATGCAACAATTCGCGTTTGATAGACCAAGCAGCTAATCGGGGAGAGTTCGATGTCTGAAAATCAAGAGCGGCTTCATATAGAAGATGGGGCCAAACGCGTCCGAACCTATTTGGGCGGACAACTGATCGCCGACACCAGGCACCTCAAGCTCGTTTGGGAGGTTCCGTACTATCCCGCGTATTACTTTCCGCGCCGAGA
>JGI1027J12803_100531028_pt1 | contig 12221 bp, 8 predicted proteins | sample IowNatreferecore_FD_12803 | JGI IMG/M metagenome (IMG submission 12803) | reverse complement strand
CAACTCACGGCTGATTTTGAACACCCACCGTATCAAAATCGGACAGTTTCAACTCTTTGACCGAGCACAATATATTGTTCTGCAGCGATATAGATCTTGGGTATTGAATTTGAAATATTTGCCCTCATATAACTTTCTACCCATGGGAAAGCCGGATCGTCTTTGGATTTTGATCAGCAGAAAGCTAACAGGTGAAATTTCTGAAAAAGAATTGCCGGAGTTAGAACAGGTCATCAAGGAGAATCCGGCGATACAGGCATTTATGGAATTGGCAACCGCCATGTGGAAGTCCGGTCCTAAGGTAAATATGATTGAAGTAGAACAGGCGTATGAAAGTCATATAAAACGCATGGGGGAAATGGAAGCGCAGCGGCAGGCGGTGGAGAAAGCTATTTGGGTGAACAAATCAGATAACGTAAAATCGTTTAGCCGGTATTTTAATCCCGGGATTCTCACCAATTATTTCAAGGTCATTTACAGAAACCTCTATCGTTTCAAAAGCTTCTCCGCGATAAATATTACAGGCCTGGCTATCGGTATGGCGTGTGCCATTCTTATTTTATTGCATATACAAAACCAATTGAGTTTCGACCAGTTCCACGAAAAGAAAGACCGGATCTATATGGTACTGGATCGGGTGAATGTCAATAACAAGATAGAAATTTATGGAACGCCAAGCGCACTAACACCGGAATTGCAGGCGAACTACCCACAGGTGGAGCAGGTGACCCGCCTGAATGGCACGGGCCCGATTGTTCTGTCTGCGAATGAGAAACAACTGGAGGTGAAAGGTTTGATGGTTGATCCCGGCTGCCTGAAAATATTCAGCTATCCGCTCTTAAGAGGAAATCCCGACAATGCACTGAATTCTCCGCGATCAATCGTACTCACCGAAACATTTGCCAAAAAATTATTTGCAGACGGAGACGCGATGGGTAAGGCGATCAGGGTTGACAGCAACAGCAATTTCATTGTTACGGGGATCATGAAAGATCCGCCGATCAATACGACGTTCCATTTCGAATATCTTCTCCCCTATACATATATGAAAGAAGTGGGCTGGGAAAGACCGGGCTGGGATTGGAATGACTGCCTTACCGTGGTATTGCTCAAACCCGGCATAACAGAGAAAATGGCCAACGAGCGATTGAGGGATGTGATCACAAAACATGTGTCCGGACAGAAAAAAGAACTATTTCTGCACCCGATTACAAAATGGCGGCTCTGGTCAAAATTTGAAAACGGTAAAATTGTTGGAGGAGAAATTGATTCCGTCAGAATGTTTAGTCTGCTCGCTGCATTTATTCTCCTGATCGCATGCATCAATTACATGAATCTGAGCACAGCCCGCAGTGTTAAGCGGGGGAAGGAAGTAGGTATCCGGAAAGTAGTCGGTGCCGGAAGATTTTCAATCATATTGCGTTTTCTGGGTGAATCCATTATGATCTCTTTTTTCTCCGTGATCGTCTGTCTCGTTTTTGTTCAGCTGGGCATAAAAGGATTCAACTGGCTTACATGGAACGAACTGACAGTTCCTTACCGGAATCCTTATTTCTGGATGGGCATGATTGGGTTTGCACTCTTTACCGGATTTATTGCAGGTAGTTATCCGGCCTTTTATCTGTCAACATTCAGACCAATCAGTGTACTAAAGGGCGGATTCAAAACAACACACAATTTAGTCAGCGTCCGGAAGATCCTGGTGGTATTGCAATTTAGTTTTGCCATTACATTTATCATCTGCACCATCATCATATACAAACAGATCAGTTATGGCAGCAAACGTGATCCGGGATATAACCGCGATCACCTGGCATTTGTGTATGTGAAAGGAGCGATGAACAAAAAATATGACCTGATAAAAAATGATTTGCTGAAAAGCGCTGCGGTAACAGCGGTCACCCGCTCAAACTCACCCATTTGTTATACCTGGCAGGGTGACGACGCATATACCTGGGAAGGTTCAAAACCAGATGCAAAAACCTGGATTGCCCAATTTCAGATTGACAATGATTTCATAGAAACTATGGGATTAAAAATCATTTCGGGACGCGCTATTAATACAAATACGCATCCGGCCGATTCCACCTCGGTAATATTGAATGAATCAGCTGCGAAGATGATGGGTTTCAAAGATCCGATTGGCCAGGTGATCAGAAAGGATAAAGAAAGCTGGACTGTGGTGGGCGTGATCAGGGATTTTGTATCCAATTCGCCCTTTTATACCACAGATCCCATGATCCTGCAGGGCCCAAAAAATAATTTCGGTGCCATTTCATTCAGGCTGAACAGCCGGAACCGAATGAGTAAAAACATGCAAACAGCTGAATCCATTTTCAAAAAATATATCCCGGATTACCCGATTATTTCTGCATTCGTGGATGAAGCGGATGTGAAGAAACTGGAGGATGAAAGAAGAACAGGCATCCAGGCTGCGCTTTTTGGCGGCCTGGCGGTTTTAATTTCATGCCTGGGATTATTTGCGCTCGCCGCCTATACGGCTGAAAGCAGGATAAAAGAAATCGGGATCCGCAAAGTGCTGGGTGCATCGGTCTCCGGTATTACCTTACTTCTATCAAAAGATTTTATAAAACTCGTAGCCCTTTCCTACCTGATTGCATCTCCGGTTGCCTGGTGGATGATGCATAGCTGGCTGCAGAGCTATACTTACCGTGTAAATATTGGCTGGCTGGTTTTTGTGGTTACCGGTACAATTTCCCTGTCGATCGCCATTCTGACGGTGAGCTATCAGGCCATCAAGGCAGCCCTGTCTAATCCGGTCGTTAGCCTGAGAGCTGAGTAATTTCTCGATTCATTCCTGTTTTAAGGCGACCCATCCCAAACGGGTAGTCTGGGGTGCTTTGCATGGAATGTATCTGACCGTGAAAAAATGACTCCAGAAGCCACGGGCTCTGTTACAAACTGGACTTGTAAGACTCCCACTGTTTTTTTAATTGCTGCATGAAAGAAATAAATGCCGGATCATTTCTAATATTCTTAAGATTTGGATCCTTATTAAACAGGGGATAGCATGGGAAACCATGCTCTGCAGCTTTCTTTAACCATTCCACAGCTGCCTTTGAATTCCCCATCAACGCATAAGAAGAAGCGATCAGGTGTTCAGCATGGTGAAAATGAGAAAGTCCGTGTCCAAACTGAATGGCAATCTGAATTTGTTCCTCAGCTTCTTTTTTTCTTCCGACGCCCGCCAGCAATACGGCATTGGCCGCAGCAAGGTCTGCCTGCTGTGTTGACGAATTGCTTTTTTGGGTTGCCAGTTCGTCAAGTGTTTTAAATGCTTCATCTGTGCGGCCCAGATACCATTGCACAAGCGCCTTTTCTTTCCCCCATTCAGGCTGATTGATGGCGGAAAATTCAATCAGTGCTGAATCATATTTTTGCTGGTACCAATGAATCCGGGCTACTCTCGGTCGCGAAAAGCGGCTGGCGGGATCAATGGTTAAGGCAATTCGAAATTCCCGGAGTGCTTCATCAAGCAATCCGATATGAAAATAGACGGCAGCCAGCGCTTCATGAGCTTCAGCAAGATTGGGATTGAGCGCAATGGCATGTTTAAATTCATTAATTGCTTTTTCGTGCGGAAAGCCATTTGATAAGGTCCATGTCAGATTTCCCTTCGCCACATAGGCATCAGCCAGTCCCGGATCAAGGCTAAGTGCTTTTTCTAAAGCGATATAACCTTTTGTTTCCCATTTTGGATCTGCATTAAAAGCAAAAAAAATGTATACATAAGCTTTGGCCAGTGCTGCATACGCCAGCGCAAAATCGGGGTCAAGTGAAACAGCTTTTTCGAACATCGCGATAGAACTGTCAACCAGATTTTTTTCAGTGCCACTTTTCATTCTGAAATAGTAATAACCGCGTAAATAGTAATCATACGCTTCCAGATTTTGTGTAGGCGGCTTCACTATGGAGTCCTCTTTTGCAATTGCTATTTTAAGTGCCTGAATGATGTTTTTGGAAATATCATCCTGTATCATGAAAATATTTTTCAGCCTGCTGTCAAATTTATTTCCCCATACATTAAAACCTTTTCCTGTTTCGATCAGTTGAACGGTGATACGAAGAATATCTCCTGAATGTTGCACCCGTCCCTGTAAGATATAGTGTACGTTGAGTTGATTGCCAACTTCAACAGGATCCACGGCTTGCCCTTTGTATTGAAAGACACTATTTCTGGCAATCACGAGGAGGCCGGGTACCTGGGCAAGGTCGGTGATGATAGATTCCGTCATGCCGTCACTGAAATATTCCTGCGAAGAATCTGCACTCATATTCACAAATGGCAGAACGGCGATCGATTTTCCAATGGATTCAGGCCTGCCTCTATTTGAATTCTTATAGTCATGCCGGGCAATGTAAAAGCGATTGATAAAATATCCGGCAATCAAAAGAGCAATCAGCGTTCCGAAAATGAAAAGGAATTTTGGTTTGGATTTTATTTTAAGATCAATTTTGGGAGGATGTGCGATGATGATTCCATCTGAAATAACCTGGAATATTTTTACTTTTTCTTTTACGTTCTTAAGTTTTTCCTCTTTAACATATTTTACCTGAAAATCTTTTTTATTGGAAATGCTTTTATAGATAGATTCGGAAATATAGATGCTACCAGGGTTTGCAATTGCCTGAATCCGGGAAGCAATATTGACCCCGTCGCCAAATACATCATCATTCTCAAAAACTACTTCCCCGAGGTGAATGCCTATTCGTAATTGAAAATCATTTGCTCTGTTGCATACTTCCTGAATTTCAATGGCCGCGGCTACAGCATCAGAAACAGCGTTGAAACTCGCCATCACTCCATCGCCCAATTCTTTTATCCACCGGCCGTTAAATTTTTCAATGATGGGTTTTTGTAATGCCCTGTTTTTTTGGAGTAGTTCAAATGCTTTTTGTTCATCCCTGCCCATCAAACCCGTGTAACCGACTATATCGGTGAACATGATAGCTGCGAGCTGGCGGGTTTGAGGCATTGAATCGGGCTGTCATTTGCCTTTTAAAGTTATTCATTTATATGAGGGAATCAATCCGCAATAAAAAACCCTGCTTTAATAAGCAGGGTTTAGTTATTTCAGAAATCCAATCCTATTTGACTCTTGTTATTAATTTGTTTGTGCCACGACAGCCATATCCGTCATGATAACATGAGCTCAAAAATAATGCTCCAAGAACCAACAGACCAAAGACTAATTTTTTCACGATGTTTTTTTTAAAGATGAATCCAAATCCCGCTTTCAACCATCCAGCACTGACACTATCGATATTTCATATAGCGTACCAACAATTAATATATTGGTCTTCAGTGAATTAATGGCTAATTCATCAATAAATTATTCCCAAATCAGGAAACTTATCCTTTCAGGGAAAATATAACCTCACATTTTAACGGCGTTCTAACTGGCCACATTAAAATCTCCTGTTGTAGCCGATTTGCATGTAATAAGGTACGGTTGGGTTGGACCTCAGATTGTAATAATGGTTAGTATTGCGATACAATTAAGACAACTATGACAAGACAAATTGCAAACATTAAAAAAATAAGAAATTTTCTTCTCGCAGGCATCAAAGATCTGACCGCCGGTCAACTAAACAAAATACCCGCCGGTTTCAATAATAATATCATCTGGAATCTGGGCCACATGATTGCCGCACAGCAGGGAATATGCTATAGAAGAGCCGGGGCAACGCCAGTAATAACCGATGATTTTTGGGAGCGCTTCAGAACGGGCAGCAAACCGGCGGTACCTGTCGAAGCCACTGAAATCGAAAATATCAAAAATCTTTTCCTTAGCACGATTGACCAGTTGGAGATTGATATAAATACGCCTGTTTTCGACAACTACACTTCCTGGACCACGCGTTACGGTGTTGAAATTACCAGCATCAATGAAGCAGTTAATTTTGTACCCTTTCACGAAGGATTACATTTAGGTACCATCATGTCGCTGAAAAAGTTGGTGTAACACACACCTCTTTCCTGGCATTAAATGTTGATGATACTTGAGACATTCCTGTCAGCAACCTGCACTAAATCTCATGCCCAACCGGTATTCTCTGCACATAATCTCTTATCGAACCGGTTCTGAATGGATAAACCTTGCGGGTTTCCGTCATATCAATATGGTTCCCCTCTGCATAACCCAACATAAGGCCTGCAAATGTTTTAGTGAGTGAATCCGTAGCCGAGGCTTGTTGCGCCTGTAGGGCGGGTACCGGCACATATTCAATAGAGAAAAGGTTTCCTAAATGATTTTCAAATTCTTTAACGACTTCCAAAGGACTCACGTCTTCCGGACCGCATAAAGGAAGAACAGAATTTCTGGCCGCTTCATTGTCCAGGGATGCTACTGCAAGCGCTGCCACGTCATACAGACTGGTCCAGCCGATTTTATTTTTGCCTTCACCATAGATGGTCACTTTCGAATTCGGATAGTCAAATCCGACTGCCGGGCTGAGCCACACTTCCATGAAAAAACCCGGCTGCAGGATGGTATAATTCATTTTGCTATCCATCAATTTTTTTTCAACATGGCGCTTGGCATTTTGTACCGGGATCTCCTGACTGATCGGATAAAAAGAAATGAATATAAATTGATCTACGCCGTTGTCTTCCGCGATCTGAATCAGATTTACCTGTCCATTGTCGTCCACACTTTCTATCGAGTCACCTTCCTGGCGGGATAAGGTAGATGATGCGGTTGAAATGACGGCGTCGACTCCCTCTACGGCTTTTTTGATAGAATCGGTGTTCTTTAAATCACCTACCCTTGTCTCTACACCCATCTCCTGAAGATTTTTTACTTTTTCGCCGTCAGATGTAGGGCGAACGAGAGCCTTAACGTCTTTACCTGCCTTTACCAGCAGGCGGCAGATTTCCATCCCCACAAAACCGGTCGAACCGACGACCAATACAGTTTGGTTTAATGAATTTTTTGACATGAATTTGATTTTAGAGATGATCGAATATTAAGGAACCGGGTAGGGATGAAGCGCTGCGATAGATTTGGGAGGGATGAGATTAATGGATATCCTGAAACCTGATAAGATAGGAATTCATATCAAAAATATAAAGAAAAATGAAGGGAACCCAAATTCAATATTGACGACCTTTATCCATAAAAATATGTGATGAGAACCGTGAAAAGGCTACAGCCGGAGAATATTTTTGCCGCTACGCTGATTGCTTATGCGATTGTCCCCATTTCGGGATTTTCTACTGATATTTATTTACCGTCCATGCCTTCGATGGTTTCAGCACTGCATTGCTCACCGCATAGCATTCAAATTACCCTTCCTTTATTCCTGATTTGTTATGGGTTAACACAGCTGTTTTCCGGAATACTATTGGATTCCTATGGCAGGTATTATATTTCTTTATTAGGCCTGTTTATTTTTTCTGTTTCCAGCTTAATCATTGCGCTCACCAGCCAGATCTTAATTATTTATGCAATGCGGATGGTGCAGGGGGTTTGTGTAGGCTTTATAGTGGTTGCTTGCCGGGCATTATTTGTCGATCTGTATGAAGGCGAGAAGAGAAAAAATTATATCAGCCTGATGACGGTCATTTGGTCCGTCGGCCCGATTGTGGCTCCCTTTGTTGGAGGTTACCTGGAAACCCTGTTCGGCTGGCGTTCCTCTTTTTATGCGCTTTCAATCTATAGTATGCTGCTTTTTATTGCCCATCTTATTTTTTCCGGAGAAACGTTGAAGAATCCTATAATAATTACTTTCCGGGCAGTAATAAAAAATTACAAATCCATCCTGACGGCAAAAGATTTTATTTCGGGCATTTTGATATTGGGCATTTCATACGCGCTGATCATGCTCTTTAGTTTATCATCCGCATTTATTATTAAAAATAAATTCGGATACTCTGCGGTTATGGTAGGATATGCATCATTAATTGCAGGCGTGGCCTGGATGAGCGGGGGACTTATAGGCAAGGCATTAATAAACCGGGATTTTTTTGCAAAGATCAGAAATGCATCTATCATACAGGCAATCCTGATTATTGCTATGATTATGACTTCCTTTTTATTTAGTAACGTATGGACATTTATATTATTCGCATTTGTAATTCACACAACTGCGGGATTTATTTTCAATAATTTTTTTACTTACTGCTTAAGCCGGTTTCCGCAACTGGCAGGGCTTGCAGGCGGACTCACTGGTGGGCTGGCTTTCACGTTAACAGCGTTCCTTAGCTACGGAATCATCGCAATGGTTAAGCCTGATTCACAGTTGTTACTTGGGGCGGCTTACCTTGTGACCAGTATATTGGCGATTATCATATTGTGGTTCAGCAGAGGGATGAACCAGGTAAATGCAGATACACCTGAACTCGCCGAAGAAGAAAAATATTTAGTGACTGAAATGTGAGCTAGATGGCTTCTGGAAATCCATATTGGAAGCCGTGTTGGGGGGTAGTGAACATTGCTAATGATTAGCTAATAGTTTAGATTCTGTATTCCATTATTTTATGCGATTAAAGCTGGCATCTTCACTAAAGTTTCGGGACACTGAATATATTTCATCCGCTTCGAGCATTTCTTTAAGTTTCTTTCGTCGATATATAACGGTATCATCTTTTACAAAATAATCGTCTTTCGCCAGGTGGCTGACAAAATCTTCATAGTAAAGATCATTATGAAATGCAAATATTGAATCTCCCTTTGCTTGAATTATTCTGATAAAATAATAGCTTGTTTCGCCATTTTTTTCCTGCCTTACGGTATAGACATCACCGGTTAAGGGATTATTCACCATCTCTATTTTATTACTTTGGGTAGTCTTATTCCAATAAAACCAGATTGCGGCTGTGCTGACAACAAGAATCCATGCTGAGTAAAGGTAGAGCGGCGTTTTGGTAGTTGCTGCGTATTTATTTATCAGACTTTCTGTATTAGTTTCATCGCCGCAATTTCTGCATCGGATTTCGAACCTCTTGCGTCCGACGGGGAATACAGGAATAAAACAGAAATGAAAATAAGATCTGTAGACCTGAACTTCCCGGTCGTAGGACTTGCAAGGGTAGCATATGTGATCATGATCAATATACCTGGCTATTCTAACGTTTCGAATTCCAAAAATGAAAAGCATTTAGTTTATAATTCCTTATTTTTTATTGAATGCCGGCAATATATATTTTCTGATCAGTTCATCTGAGGGAGATTGGGTATTGTAATTTCCTCCGGTAATCACTGTAACCATATTTTGTTCCTGCCAGATGTAAATTTTTTGTCCCCCGTTGCCCTGCGCAGCTTTACCATAATATTTAACTCCATTAGCATCCAGATATTTTAGCCACCATAAGTAACCATAATCCACGCCCTGGACAATCGAATGTTTATCAAGAGATTGTTTTACCCAGTCCAGGCCAATTATTTGCTGATCGTTCCATCTGCCGTTTTGCAAATAAAGCAACCCGAATTTTGCCATGTCCCTGGGCCTCAAGTAGAGCTGACAATAGTCTTCAGCATTCGCCTTTTCAGGTTTAAAATTCCATTTGAAATATGTAATGCCTAAAGGGGTGAACAAATTTTCGCTGGCAAATACGGGTAATGGTGTATTGGTTGTTTTTTCAACGATACGCCCCAGTGTGATGGGATTACCCGAGCAATACATGCCTTTACCTCCCGGCTTGTCTATCATTGGAAGGTCCAGCGTGAACTGCACCCAGTCATCAGAATAGTCCATCTTTGTTTCATTGCCTTCCGATTTATAATTGCTTATATCGCAATCAAGCCCGCTTTGATTTGTGAGCAGGTTTTCAATCGTAATTTGTTTTTTGGCTTCTGTGTTATTTTGAATAGTGTACTCCGGAAAATAGGGGAGCACCGTTGCATCTACGCTTTTAATAAATCCTTTTTCAATGGCAATTCCGATAAGTGCTGAGACAAAACTCTTGGTTGCAGAGCGTAATTCCTGCAAGCTATCTTTATTATATTCATAGAAATACTCTTCAAATACAAGCTTACCGTCTTTGATGATTAAAACACTATGGACATTCGGATAAGCGCCGTCAATAATTTTTTTCATCATTTCTTTTAACAGGACTTTATCCAGGCCCGAGTTGACAACATCGCCTGTTTGCAATCCATCATTTAAATTTTCGGGAACATTATATAAGTTTGAATTTTCAGATTTCTCAAGTCTCGGATACCACATGGCTTCGGGAAACGAAACATTTTTATTCAATAATTTAAAACTGTCTTTTCCGGTGATATATCCTGCGACCTGATCAGATTGAGATCTAAAGAACTGAACTCTTTCTTTAGCCATATTCAAAAAAATATCTTTTTCAAACGGGGTCAGAGGGTAGTTGCTTTTGTTGAGAATTGCATAAAGAAGTGTGTCTTTCGGTGAAGCGGCAATGGTCAGAGTGGTATGATTTGTAAATTCGTAGATGCCTTCATATGCCTTGAGTTGTTCATAGCCTGGTTTAAATTTCTGTTGGGAAAAGCCGGAAAGCACCGTAAATCCCAGGGCAAATGCTAAGCAGGTTTCCCGCATATTCATTCTTTACTGTCATTCAGGACCAGCAGCGGTAAATGGGTATGCGAGGCCATTTCTCTCGTATAGTGCTTTTGAATAAGATGACCGGTATCGCGGGCAATCATCGCCAGTAGCCCGGTGTCCTCGTTTTTCTCACTGAGATAATAATTAATCCCGGCAATCACGCTGGTAGAGAAAACGGTAACACGCTCGCTTTCAATTTCAGGACTGAAGACAGAAATAAGATTATCACGTTCCTGTCTTTTCGCATTGGACAAACGTGTTTTTTCCGGCCGCACACTAAGCACTCTTATTTTCGGTTCAATAATTAACAAGGCGATTTCTTTCAGAATGTCGAGTGCACCCTCGTTTGCCAGCAGATCCAGATCTGTTGCCAAAACAATCCTGTTCATTCCTTTTTTTAAAAAATTCCCAAAGCGTGCAACTTCCGGAATGACAAGAACCGGCACATTGGTGTTCGATAGCACTTTTACTGTATTGCTTCCGATTAAAATTTTTTTCAGGCCACTTGCTCCCTTCGTACCCATTACGATGAGATCCGGCTTTTGAACGGCTATTGTTTTTTGAAGCGTGGGAATAAAGCTGCCGTGTACTGGAAAGGATTCGCAGTTCAGGTCGGAGTCGAATGATTTTTTTAAATCCGATTCTAAAGATTTCAACTTAGCCCTTGATTCATTCTCGTCTTCACCCTTCTGAAGAATATTTACAGTAATGAGACGGGCCGCGGATCTTTTGGTAATTTCAGCTGCAAACGATACAGCGTTAATTGAAGCTTCAGAAAAATCAACAGGAGCGAGAATTGTCTTCATAAATAATTTATTAAAGTTTGTGAGGCGCGATAAAACCGGCCCCCAATAAAACTCCCTGAATTAATGATGAATCGAAATATAGACATCAACTTCCGCGTGGTTCCAATCCTTACTTCTCTCGTCATACACTTCGAAGTCGGCCTGATAAGCCCTGGGAATATCCGAATTCCAGATTTCTTTCCAGGCATTTATTACGCAATCGGGCATTTTTCCTGTGGCGATATTTTTTTGATACAGTCCTTTTGGGATGAGTAAACTGTCCAGCCCTTCAGGAATTTCGGCATCGGCATCAACTTTACAGCCGATAAAATAAGAAAAAGGCCGGGTATGGTCACCTTCATACTGGTGATAAACAGCTACTATTTCATCACTTAATTTATTAGCAATTTTATCTGCATAGTTTTCCTTTTCAAATTTTTGCCACAGGTTTCCGCAATCGATGCTGGATTTTCCCATTTCATTCGATGTCTTTACCGGTAATGACAGACCTATCAGTTTGATTTCTTCCAGTTCCATTTTACTCATTTAGTATAAGCGAATCCAATGTACTTAAAATAAATTTTGTTTAGTATGAAATTTAAGATTTCGTTCGTAGGCAGTCCTGGATATGACAAAGGCAATTCCGCTATAGGCAAGCGCTAAAAATGCGCTGGTAATTTCACCTCCCGCTTCAGCAAAAGGAGATGCGATCACTTTGGGGATATGCAGAATAATAAACCACGTGAAAATCATCGTCCCTAAAAGTGCTGCACCCAGGCCGCGTTTGATTTTCAACATAATTGCAATGCCTGAACCAACCAGCCCTGTGCCTGCAAGATAGACCCAGAATATGCGGTTGGGTATCCATGATGGTGCATACTCAGCTACACCTTT
>JGI1027J12803_100097703_pt1 | contig 12236 bp, 9 predicted proteins | sample IowNatreferecore_FD_12803 | JGI IMG/M metagenome (IMG submission 12803) | reverse complement strand
TGAACTTGAAACGTTGCCCTACCTTAATTTCAGATTGCATTTGAACTCCTCACCGTTTGCACTCGCCCGAGATTACTAGCACAATTGGATGTCATGCAAAGAACGCTTCAAATAGTTTGGTTCCGGTTCTATGATTTTGTTCCTAGCGGTTGTTCGACCAGGGATTGTTACCTATTTCTTGTTTAACGTAATCTCATGGTGTTTGCGATAGATAGTCGGAAACTTGCGGCAGTGGACATGGCCTTTCTGGGCCCGCGCTTAATCCTTGCTGAATTTTCCATTGGTGTTTTCGGCTCCGCTGGCCTTGGTATTGTCACTCTCGTTAGAAGCCATTCTTTTACGGGTTGGCTTTTTGGAACATACCTACTCTTCTTGGGACTCAATTACATCCCGCTTCTGGTTTATGCGATTGATTTGGCGAGACATGGCACTGCCCGGCAGGAAATAGCCGAAGAGGAGTTTGCCGGAAAGGAGCGGTTGTTCCGTAAGTATAGGCGTATGTCGTTGTGGCTGCTGGTCCCATTATTCATACCCATTGTTGAAATAATCCGATACAGAGAACCTCACATATCCAAGTGAAATGCGGCACACTCGAAGAAGCACCTTGGTTCAGAGTTGCTGGTGAGTAGTAGCTGAAACGGTTCAATTGGGAAAATGGACGTCACCCTTGTTGACAACATCACTCTCGGGTGTGGCATCTTAGGTGTGCGACAACAATCCGTTCCCCCCGGAGAAGTCCAGTGCCGCGCCGTGATAGCCGTCAAGAAGATGCCCGCGCCCTCCTTGCCGTTACCGAAATGATGCAGTGCAAGCTCCTTTCAACTGAAACTGTCGAGTATCTGTCCCAGGTCAGCGAAATGCTCCAGCAGCGACTTCAGGATGACTCCGCGCAAGACTCTGAAGAGATCCAATCCGCTTGATTGAAGCGAGCTTTCGACACTGATGCAAGCCGAGAGTTTAATCCTCACCGCAGTGCAAACCTCCATGGCGATATGAAACCAAACGCGCAGATTGTATTGGTAGTGGACGACGAGCAATCCATCGCAGACACCCTGGTCATGATCTTTCGGCGGTTTGGGCTGACAGCTTATGGTTGCTACTCAGCAGAGGAAGCCCTCCGCCTGATGGATTCGTTTCAAGCGTCTCAGTCTCAACAGCGCATCGGACAATTCACCTGGCTAGGGAGGCTATACCTGCTCGGAAGATTGCTCGGAGGATCTCGATGCATTCCAGATCCGTGCCCTCATCGAATGGCTCGCCCGTGTGATCGATGGCATTACTGACATGAGCGATGACGCCGATTTGGGCATTTCGCACCTGGGCGAGGGCGAATAAGGAAGCTGCTTGCATCTCTACTGCGAGTACGCCCTCCGCCGCATGCGCTTCGATTTGTTCCTGCGTCTCGCGATATGGCGCATCCGTTGTCCACACCAGTCCGCTTTGGAAGGGTAAGGCGAGTTGCTTGAGTTGCGATTCGAGTTGCAATATCAGAGTCGCGGGAGCATCAACCGTCCTGGCTGGAGGAATGTAGTGGTATGAGGTGCCTTCATCGCGAATAGCTGCCGTTGCTATCACTAGACTGGGAATGGATAAATGTGGGCTGATACGGCCGGCAGAGGTAAGTCCGAAGATGACCTTGGCCCCGGACGCAATCAGTTGCTCGGCAACTAGAACTGCATACGGGCCACCGATTGCTCTAGGAACGATGCCGCAAATCGCTCCATCTATGTCGATCGCATACATCCATTGTGAAGTGTGTACTCTGCCAGCAGATTAGTTTGACTTGGCAGTAGGGAAATTGAACCTAGAGCGCGAAGTGCCGGCAGGCGCAGCTTGCCGCCATCCATCGTGAGATAGCCGGCTTGAACAGGATCTATTCTCGCGATGATCGCTGCCGCACGCAACCAATTTACAACCTTGTACTCATTGCCAGAAGTAGGCGCCGAGTGTGCACAGGCTTGCGTGATGACAAAAGCAGGATCTAGGCCCCGCTTCATTGCTTCGGCCACTCCAAGAATGTGGCGTCCGCCAGTGCGGGAATCGCCAGCGGCACCGTAGTTGTCATTGACTCCACTGCCGCCGAAATTCAACTCCGCGAATTCGGAGCCATCTACGTTCCATTGAAAGACCATCGGCTTACCCCAGTCATGCCAGATGGGTGCACCGACAATAATGTCCTCGTCGATATAGAGGACGCTCTTGTCTCGCGAGTGTTCTGAAGCAGTCAGCACATTCGAATCAACAACCGGAAAGCCGCCTACTCCATTGCTCCCGTAAACTCCGCGGTACTCGTCTGCCAAATGCACGTCCGCAACTTCGTTATTAGATTCATGCACAGGAAGGCCGCCGGGATAGGAGTGATGCCCGAAGTAGGCGCTACCAGGAGCCGAATAGAACATTTGCGGAAGCTTGGGGCACGAACTGCCATCGTCAAGGAGTGGTGGAAAAACACCGGCTTTCAAACCACCTGGAAAGGTAGCATCGTCCGCTGGATTGACCAACCCTTGAGCTAACAGGGTATTTAAGATCTGCTGTTTGTCAGCATCGCTCAAGCCTGCTCGGTGCTTTACGCAAGTACTTGGATTGTTAATTGCGTCCAGGGTCTCATTCCTCAACTTGTCGGAGTGTATCTGTTTTGCTTGTCCGATCAGGAATTTCTGCGCCGATTGAACGATTGGTGATTTCGACGCGAGTGCAATCGCAGACTTATTTCCTGCACCAGGAACAGTTTGGTCGGCGCCAAAAGCACTTGCGCCGAACGTGGCAACAACAAATACCGCAGTCGCTTTTATAAAGTTCATCTACTCACCCCTTATTTCAAACTTGAAGGGGAGATTAGGAGAAGCTTGTGACGAATGGTTGAAGAGAAAGTGACAGAGAAATGAAATCCTTGTTGAGTCTTTACAGCGATAGCCAATCGAGACGGCGGCCCTGATATTCCGCACGCGTCGTTTCGAGCAGCCAAATCTAGTGTGTAGATTTCATGCAGCTCAAGTTTAAATAGCTTTCCTTAACCGAGAGTGAATAGAACGTTGTTAGCTGGTGTGATGTGGAAATCATTCCCTTCTGCCACGCCCCGATTCACTCAGAGTTCATTCCGTATTCACCACTCATTCATGCAATGGTAGGAAGTTTGTGTCCTACAAGGTGAGCCGTCCTTTCAGACTAAGTCCGTAAAGATACTGAGGTGCAACGTGAAACGGATTCAATTTGTCGCCCTCGCTGTAACTCTTCTCAGCAACATTCCACTAATTGCCCAACATCCACCCGTCAATCGAGGGAACTGGGGGACAGTCACGACACCGCTGGTTGGTACCTCAGAGAGCGGAGTGTACGCAGGCGCAGAACTATTTGCGGGACCAGGCAAATTCGGGTCGTATTACAAGGGTGTGCTCCCCAATGGTCGCATCGTGAAGCCCGCTGGGCAAACGATTCAGATTGGCATGAATCCGCTCGGCGCTGGGCTGACCCCCGATGGGAAATATCTAATCTCCACGAACGACGATGAACGCGAGGGAGGATTTGCCTCGTATCAAAGTGGCGTCAACAAGGGTGGCTACTCTCTGTCGGTGATTGATACCACGACGATGACCGTCGTTTCTCAGTTCTCGACCGGAAAGTACTTCGTCGGTATACAGGCCACGGGGACCGGCCCATATACGATCTGGGCCTCCGGCGGTGGTGACAATGACATTAAACTCTATACGCTCACGAATGGAGTACTTGCGCCGGCGGTACCGAACCGCATCGTTATTCTGCCGATTACGTCGAACACGAGCGGATATGTTTCGAATTACACTCCCGATGCCGCGCTGAACACGGCGAATGGCTCGGCGTTCAAACCGCCGGTTCCAAGTGGATTCTCAAGGACCGGACAGACGCAGATAACTTTCCCGGCAGGCTCAGCGCTCTCTCCCGATGGCAAGTTCCTATATGTCGCCTGCAACGGGGATAACAGCGTGGCCGTGATCGACACGGCGTCGAAGACTGTAGTGCGTCAGGTTGCTGTCGGTTATTTCCCGTATTCCGTTTCTGTGACCTCCGACGGCAGCAGGGTCCTTGTATCGAACTGGGGTGTCACGGAGTATAAGTTTGCTCATCCGTCCTACGATCCGGCCACGGGCAAACTGGTAGCTATCGCCACCACAGCACAAAATCAGCCTGACGGGTTCTACGTTCCGGTTACCAGCACGACTGGTAACAGCCCTAAGACATCGTCGGTATCTGTTTTAGAAGCTCCCGGCGGCGATGGTTCTAAGCTCAGCTTGGCCGGCTCAATCTATCAGGGACATCAACTGGATGAACTGTACAACGTTGGCGACACTCACCCCAGCAGTACCGCGGTCATCCATCGCAATGGTCTAGACGTGCTCTTCGTCGCGAAGGCGAACAGCGATAGCCTTGGAGTGATGGTCCTTAACACCAAACAGAAGCTTCCAGATGTTGACCTGTCGCTGAACGAATTTCGTATAAACAACGACGATCATCACGTGCATGGAACATATCCCAATGCGGTCGTGGCGTCCCCTGCGAATGATCGACTGTATGTCGCGGAAGCCGGACTGAACTCGGTTGCGGTTCTTGACACTTCCAATCCCACACAGCCAACCCTGATCGGCCGTATCCCGACCAACTGGTATCCGACTGCGCTGGCAATTTCAGGGGACGGCTCGAATCTTTACATCCTGAATGCCAAGGGAATTGGCGAAGACATCAATCCTGCTAATCCGAAGACAGGCAACCCTCCCGGCAGTGGGGTCACATCAGATCCCAGCACTGACAGCAACTACATCTTCGGTTCGCTACAGAAAGTTAATGTCGGCGACCTTCGTCTGAATAATACAGATGTCCTGGCCAACAACTTTGCGATCCAACCCAGACCGAAGAGACCGCAAGTAGTCCCTGTTGGCGGAGAGGGCTCGGAGAAGATCAAGCACGTCTTCTTCATTTTGCACGAGAACAAAACCTTCGATTCGATGCTCGGGAACTCGGGAGATCATTTCGGCCCATACTCGAGCCTGACATACACAAACGTCAACGGTACGGCCTACACCAACGTTCAATTCACAGGCGTCGCGCTCAACACTCAGCTGATTGCAAAGAAATTTGCAACGGCTGTGAATTACTACTCCGATTCGGAGGAAAGCGATGCCGGACATCAGTTCTCCTCCTCCGGAACGGCAACGGACTACACCGAGAAGACGCTTCTTGTGAAATCTGGCCGTGGACTTCTCGTGAACAAGAACTTCGAACCGGAGGATTATCCGGAAAGCGGATACATCTTCAACAACGCCGCTCGTAACGGGGTGTCTTTCAAGGATTATGGCGCGTTGATCCGTATCGTCGGAACGGATACTGGGACGAGCACGCCGACAACAATAGACGACCCGACCAGCGGTAGTGCAGGGTTCCCGCAAGTTACCGGAACGAACGTTTCCAGTCCCGTGGTGAACCTGGGAGACACTTCTTCGCCTACCCAGGGTCTGGGGCAATCCTACTTCATGGCGCTCCCAATCCTTTCAATCCTTGGGGGAAACAACCCGAACGGCGAAGCAAGACTCGATCGGAACTATCCTGGCTACAACTTCAATATCTCCGATCAACGGCGTGCGCGAGAGTTCATCCAGGACTTTGATCGCATGGTGGCCTATGGAACACTCCCGCAGTTTGTCTACATCTATCAGCCCAACGACCATACCGGCGGTACGCAGGCGACGAACATAACTTCGAGCCCGCTACTAGAAGTCGCAGACGGAGACGTGGGGCTCGGGATGGTGATTCGTCATATCATGCAGAGCAAGGCTTATTACGACTCAGAAACCGGGGAGGGAAGCGCGATATTTGTGACTTATGACGACGCGCAGTCGTCACTGGATCACATTCATCCGCATCGGACTCCGCTCGTCGTTGTCAGCCCATACGCAAAGCCTGGTTATCTCGCCAAGCAGCATTACTCGACAGCCTCTGTTGTGAAAACGGAAGAGCTTCTTTTAGGTCTCCCCCCGAACAATCTTGGCGATCTGTTTGCCACTGACCTTCGAGAGCTGTTCCAGAACGAATACAACGGAATCACAGCCGATCAGTTAAGTTTCAATCTTGATCCAACGTACGTGGCCACCGAAGAGGGAACTAAGATCTGGTCGTTAGTGGCGAAGCTCGATACCTCGGCTCCAGACCGAGATAGCAAGAGGCTCGGCGCTTTGATCAGACTATCTCTCAAAGCCGATGAACTACATCGCGAAGCAGTTCAGCAAAACCGCCTACGCTCTAGGAACTACCGCAAACAACAGGCCGGGTTATACAGCCAGGCTCTGGCTGTAGTGAATGCTCCGGCTCCTCGCGACAACGACGACTAAATAGATCCGGGCCTTTCCTGACCGGGGGAGGCCCTTCTTCCATCTCTTGAGGAGAAATGATGGACGCTCAACAGTTCGGGGGTGAGTGGATGCCGTGGTCTGCAGAACTGATTAATGAAGAAATTCGGAGTGAACTCGGGCGATCGACAGAATCGGCGGAAATGATCGGGCGGCGAGTCTTCGAAAAGCTCCTTCGGAGATTTGCTGCTTCGCAGAACCAAGCCTAGGGAAGCTGCTGCACAGCTAAGTCGTCAAGTAACACAAATTTCACTTTCTGAAGACCGTGTGTTCAAGTCTGCGTATTAGGTTTGCAGGCCACAAATAACTTCGCTCAGCGTGATTCAACAAACCACAAGACAAACTAACGACCAGCATTAGGAGAGCCGTATGAAGACCCTGCTGCAGCGTAGCCTTCGCTTCTGGCTACCGTTCGCATTGGTAGCCCTCACCGTTCCGAGCACATTCGCTCAGACCTCTAGACTTGTAACCGGCAAAAAGATTTCACCGACTGGAATCAACCAAGACATCGGCAGTATGCCAATGAACATCATCTCGTCCCCTAACGGCAAGTTCGCTATCACTTCCGACATGGGGTTTCACCAGTCGTTATGGTCGATTAGTACCGCCAACGGCTCGAAGATCTCCGAAGTGCAATTCGAGAATTCGGGGACGAATCCGAGCACATATGGTTTGTATTACGGCCTCGTGTTCGGATCAGACGGCACCCTCTTTTCGGCGCAGGGCGAAAATCAAACGATTGCGAAGCTTACTCTCTCGTCCACGGGAGGCCTAACCCTGACGGGCAGCATCCCCACGAAGAAGGGTGACTTCCCATCCGGCTTGGCAGCCGACTCCCGCGGATATCTCTATGTCGCGAATAACGATCCCGACACCTTCATTCAGCCGACCAGCGTGGCAATATACAACGCCGCAGGTGTGGAGGTGGGCCGCTACACATTTAGCAATAGCTTCGGCGGGACACCGAATTTTCCGCTTTCGATTGCAGTCACAAAGGACGGCAGCAAGGCTTATGTTGCCAGCCAGCGTGACAGCGCCGTATACGTTCTCGACACGACAAACCCAGTCTCTCCCAGCCTTCTCTCCAAAATCCCGACAGGCTCACACCCGAGCGGGTTGCTTTTCAATAAATCGCAATCGCTGCTCTATGTCTCGAATGCGCACAGCGACACGATCTCCGTTGTCTCGACGGGTAGTGATTCGGTGGTTCGGACGGTACTGCTGCGTCCGGGGCAGATGCATGACATTCCGGGTGCCACCCCCCTTGGCCTAACCCTTTCACCGGATCAGAAATCTCTCTACGTGGCGATGGGCGACATGAATGCGGTAGCTGTAGTCGACGTGATTGGAAGTGATCTTAAAGTGCGTGGCTACATCCCCGTTGGTTGGTATCCGACCGGGGTTGTCACCAGCCCGGATGGCAAGAATTTGCTTGTTACCAACGCAAAAGGAATCAAGGCGGAGAATCCTTCCACGGGCTATGTCCAGTGGGAATTCAATGACAATCCTTGGTACGACCTGAACAAGATTCGCGGGACAATTTCATTCCTTCAAGTGCCAGACAAGTCTGATCTCGCCAAGATGACCGAGAAGACAATGTCGAATAATCGACTTAATTCAGGTCTTCAGAATGAAGATGGCGATAATCCGAGTGGCTATAATCACCGGCTTGACTCCATTGGCCTTAAGTCAGGCAAGATCAACCACGTAATCTACATCGTTAAAGAGAACCGGACGTATGACCAGGTATTAGGCGATCTGCCGCAAGGAAATGGCGATCCTTCGCTAGTCCTGTTTGGCCCCGATGTCACGCCGAACCTACATGCGCTGGCTCAGAGATTCGTGTTGCTAGATAATTTCTATGATGTCGGAGAAGCTAGCGGCGACGGATGGCCTTGGAGCACGCAATCCATGGCCAATGAGTACGTCATCAAAAATCTGCCATACAACTACAGCAACCGTGGCAGGAACTACGACTTTGAAGGCCAAGACAACGGATATCTAGCTGGTGGGCATCCAGCAAAAGATCCTAATGGCAATACGATGTCGGTGGTGTTTCCGAATGGCGCTCCTGCGATTCCGGATGTCGCGGAGGGTCCCGGCGGGCACATTTGGGATGCGGTTCGAGCAGCGAAGCTGTCCTATCGCAACTACGGTTTCTTCTATTCCTTCGGTGTGAGCCAGAATCACCTACCGATTGTTCCGGATAATTACCCGGCGGCAACGGGACTCCAGCCCGCTGGGCGGAACTTGGCAGGCTACAGCGATTTCGATTTTCGCCGCTACGACAACGACTTTCCGGATAGCAACGCGCCAAAGAACATGGGTTGCCTCTATTCGCTAGCGAGCTACGGCGCATTCAATATGCCGAGCCGATACGCAGAATGGAAGCGGGAATTTGACATGATGCTGGCGAAAGATCCAAGTGGGAATTCGGTGCCGGCCTTCATGACCGTTCGCTTCAATCACGATCACACCCAGGGGCTGACTCCCGGCAAATTCACACCACGCGCTGAGGTTGCAGACAACGACTATGCGGTAGGCCAACTGGTTGAGGCGATCAGCAAGAGTCCTATTTGGGAGAATACGGCGATCTTCATCGTCGAGGACGATGCCCAAGACGGTCCCGACCACGTCGATGGGCATCGCTCCACCGCCTTCGTGATCAGTCCGTGGGTTCGCAAGAACGCTGTCGATCATCGCTTCTACAACACCGACAGCATCTTGAAAACCATGGAGATGATCCTCGGAATCGGACCGCTCACCCAATATGACGCGATTGCCAATCCGATCGATGATTTCGATAACGCACCGTCTAACAACGCACAGTATTCAGCCACTCCAGCAAGCAACCAAGTGATGTGCGAAAAGGTTCCGTCGCTGGTCAAGTTCAAATTCAACGATCCGATGCGCAAATGGGCATTGGAATCTGCCAAAATGAACTTCGACATTCCGGACAGCGCGCCTGCTGACAAGCTGAACCTGATCCTGTGGAAGTCGGTAAAGGGACCCCGGGCCGTTATGCCGAAGTCTCGCCATGCGATTACCACCGAATCGCGCGAGGACTAACGGGACGATGGGGTCGGCTCTCTCCTGAACGGCCCCATCCGTTTCCCATTGTTTACGTGAATCTCTACTACTTTTAATGCCATAGGAGATGTTTGATGAGGCGCCTGAGTTCATTATGTTTCTTCGTAACACTCCTCGGATCGTTGACGTTTGCGCAGAGCGGTTCCGTAATTGGTTCAATTCTGGATCCGAATGGAAGAGCAGTCCCGGGCGCTCAGGTGATCTGGAAGAATTCGATTTCCGGCACAGTGCGAGAGACGACGTCCGATCTCCATGGTCGCTATCGTCTTGCTAATCTTCCGCTAGCTTCTTTCACCTTGACCGTCAACGCTCCTGGGTTTCAGGCGGCTGCGTGGAGAAGTGAGCTCCGATCAAACGTTCCGGTGATTCACTCAGTTAAGTTCTCTCTTACCGAGCAGGCCGAATCCATCACGGTCGAAGGTGAGCCGTTGCTCGATGTGGGTTCTTCTTCCACGCATCACGACATTGATGACGATGTCATCGAACGAATGCCTTCGTCTCCGCCTAACCAGGCGATGTCCGCAGTAGTCTTAACCGTTCCGGGTGCAGTTCCGGAAGAGAACGGCCGCATCCACGTTCGCGGATCGGAAGCACAGCCGCAATACGTCATTGATGGAGTTCCTCTCGCCGATAGCCTCGGAGGTGTGTTAAACACTGCGCTCGACACCGAGAATCTGCACACGGCGGAGATCATTACGGGAAACATTCCCGCTGAGTTCGGCGACAAGGTCGCTGCCATCGTCAACTTGTCCAGCAAATCTGGTCTGAACAATCCGTGGAATGGTTCGGTTGCCCTCTCCGGCGGGTCTTTAACCAGCCGTGCGATAGATACGGAGATCGGCGGACATTTCGGAAAGCTCGGGATTTTTGGCAGCGCTGACGTAAGCCGATCGAATCGCTTTATTGATCCTCCGGAGATCGAGAACTTCCACAATCATGGAGGAGTAGCGCATCTCTTTACGCGCTTCGACTGGCTACAGTCGGAACACAATTCCGTCCGCGGACTTGTCTCTGTTAACGGAACCAACTTCCAGAATCCAAATACCGAGGAAAGCCAAGATGCGAACCAGAACCAACGCCAAGAGCTTCGCGACGATCTGGAGGCCATCTCATGGACGCACCCTGTCGATCCGAAAACGCTCATTGATATATCTGCGTCGAGAAGGGCTGCCTCGGGTCGCTTGTTGGATCCGAACCAAACTGGGTTTCCGTTCTTTGCAGACCAGTTCCGGCACCAACGTATGGAGGGAGCCCGCGCTCGTTTCAGTCGTGACTGGTCCGGAGGTGGTTTCCAAGCAGGTGGAGAAGCCTACCATTATTCATTAAGTGAGCGCATCAGTATGGCTCTCACTGATCCCGAAGAAGTTGACCCGGGGAGCTCAATCCTCGAGTACACATTGGACGATCCCTTCCGCTTCAACGCACGAGGGACAGGTGTTCGGTCCGCTGTCTTTGCGCAGAACAGGTTTCGGTTCTTCGATTCTTTAAGCGTCGACTTGGGATTGCGCTTCGATCATTACCGACTTGTAACAGAAGACAATTCCGTCAGCCCTCGGATCGGAATAGCGTACTACCTGAAGCGGACAAATACGGTGTTTCGAGCGGCTTACAATCGTCTTGTTCAGACCCCTCCGGTCGAAAACATTCTTCTATCTTCATCTCCCCAGGCTGCGGAATTGTCGGTCGAGAACGACGGCCCAGTGCGTGCCGTACCCGCTGAGCACCAGAACTTCTATGAAGCGGGGCTGCAACAACAACTCGGCCGACATTTGCGGGTTGATATCGTTCGATATGTAAAGAACATCCGCAACTTCTCGGACGAACAGCAGTTACTGGAAACTGGAATCATTTTCCCCGTTTCTGTGGCGGGTGCCGACATTCGCGGTACCGAGGTGCGCCTTGATCTTGTCTGGCTTCACGGTTTCACGGCTTATGCCTCCTATGCGAACGCACGTGCAACGATCACCACTCCTATCACCGGGGGTTTGTTCCTCGGTATGGATGCTGAGGACGCTTTGTTTCTCAAGCCGGGAGTGAAGGTGCGTGCTGATCAGGACGAAAGAAACGAGGTTCAGTTCGGAACAACTTATCAGCACAAACGAGGTTTCTGGGCGACTCTGGGCGGAAGATTCGACAGTGGTCTACCCACCGCGTTAGAGGCTGGCGAGTTCTCCACATTAGACCCCGGAATTCAAGCGCAACTAGATCCTCTCCGTCAGCGAATTAAGCCCCGGACGATTCTCAATGTCTTGGGAGGGCTTGATTTATTGAAGGAAAGTTCCCATCCCGTCGCGTTGCAGGCTGGGATTAACAACCTTGGCGATCGGTTCTATCTTTACAACTTTCATAGTGCGTTCTCTGGCACACACGTCGGTAGGCCGCGAGAGTTTGTTGTACAGATTAAGTTTGGTTGGAAGAAAGTAGATTGAACTCGGAGAAGCAGAGCCAGTTCATCTGAGCCTAGGTCAAGAATCGAGCGGCGATGGCGTTGCGCATCGCCGCTCAGTCCTTGCACCGCAGCCACTCCTCCCTCGGTCAATACTATCGACGTATGCGCGCCAAGCTGGGAACCCCGAAGGCCATCACCGCCGTCGCACACAAACTGGCCCGCATCATCTACCACCTGCTGACAACAGGGAAACCGTACGATGAGAACATCTGCGCCCAACACGATTTGCAATACCACCAGCGTTTCGAAGCTCGACTTCGCAAACAGGCTAGCGCTCTCGGCTTCGATCTCATCTTTAGACAAACCCGTACTACATAGAGGTT